>Ga0310786_10002158_pt1 | contig 30670 bp, 26 predicted proteins | sample AusTroGonzalo_MG_FD_203881 | JGI IMG/M metagenome (GOLD analysis project Ga0310786, IMG submission 203881) | Bovine rumen microbial communities from tropical cattle in Woodstock, Queensland, Australia - Gonzalo_03 (v2) (version 2) | ecosystem: Host-associated > Mammals > Digestive system >...
GCGGATTTGTTTTCGATTTTAACGAAAGCCATCTTGGTGTTGGACTTAGTCAAGATAGTGCGGATGTTCGTAATAATGCCGCCTACGGTGATGATTTTGTTATTGTTCTCTACTGAGATATAGCTCATTGGATGAGTTTGTTCGTCAAAATAGGTATCATATTTATCGAGTGGATGCGCGGAGAGATAAAGACCCATAAGATCGCGTTCCCAGAGGAGCTGCTCTTTATCTGAGTATTGAGTTGGCGCATGCTTAATTTCTGGCTCTGGTACGGCGCCGGCGGCACCCATTGCGCCGAAGAGATCGGTTTGGCCGGAGCCAACATCTTTTTGAACCTTGGCGCCGTAGGCTTGGATAGCTTCAAGGTTGAACAACAAATCCGAACGTGAATAGCCGAAGCTGTCGAACGCGCCAGTTTTGATGGCGGCTTCCCAAGATTTCTTGTTGAACTTAGTGGAATCTACACGTTTAGCAAAGTCAAAAATGGATTTAAATGGACCATTTTTCTTACGTTCCGGTAAAACAATATCTTCTACTAGAGCCTTGCCCATACTCTTGATGCCAGAAAGGCCAAAACGAATCGTGCGTTCGCCGCCAACGATACCGAAATCGCCATAAGATTGGTTAATATCTGGACCGAGCACTTTCATGCCCATGTGCTTACATTCGGCGATTTCAATGGCGAGACGATCTGTCCAGCGCATATCGGCGGTCATGAGGGCAGCCATGAAGGCATCAGGATAATGAGCTTTGAGGTAGGCGGTCCAATAGGCTACAAGGCCGTAACACGCAGCGTGGGATTTGTTAAAACAGTAGTTAGCGAAGTCGAGCAGCTGGCTCCAAAAAGTTTCGGCGATTTCTTCGGTAGCGCCACCGATTTTGACGGCGCCCTCGATAAACTGAGGCTTCACCTTATTCATAAGGTCGACCTTTTTCTTACCTACGGCTTTGCGGAGCGTATCGGCTTGGCCACCAGTAAAGCCACACCATTCCTTGGAAATCTGCATGAACTGCTCTTGGTAGATCATAATACCATAGGTACTCTTCAAAGAATTCTCGAGACCTGGATGGAGGTAAGTAATTGGCTCTTCTCCGTGTTTGCGACGAATGAACGAATCAATGAACTGCATTGGACCTGGGCGGTAAAGCGCCACCATAGCGATGATATCTTCAAATGAGGAGGCCTTAAGGTCTTTTAGGTAGCGTTTCATGCCGGCAGATTCAAGCTGGAAGACGCCAGTAGTATCAGCGCGTTGAAGCAGCTTGTAGGTCTCTGGGTCATCGAGTGGTACAGAATACATATCGAGATTGTCGTTGTAAACCTTGCGGATCATGCGAAGCGCATTATTAATCACAGAAAGGTTGGAAAGGCCGAGGAAATCCATCTTAAGAAGCCCAAGCTCTTCTACGGTGCCACAAGGATATTGGGCGGCGATTGGGCCTTTAGCGGAAACTTCGAGTGGGAGGAATTTGACGAGGTCGTCTGGCGCAATCACCACACCACAGGCGTGTACGCCGTGGTTTCTAATGGTTCCTTCGAGGCGAGAGGCAAAATCTAACACTTCCTTAGAAATTGGGTTAGTTTCGTATTCTTGTTTGAGGTCCGGTACGTCTTTAATGGCATCAGAAAGGTGGCAATGGTGACCCATCACTGGATCTGGCACCATTTTAGCGAGGCGGTCAGCTTCGGCGTAGGGCACTTCAAGTACGCGAGCTACGTCGCGTACGGCGTTTTTTGCCATCATTTTACCGAAGGTGGCAATGTTGGAAACGCGGCCTTCGCCATATTTACGCGTGCAGTACTCAATTACTTCGTCGCGGCGAGTATCCTGGATATCGGTATCGATATCTGGCATGGAAATACGATCTGGGTTGAGGAAGCGCTCGAAGAGTAGGTCGTATTTGAGCGGGTCGAGCTCGGTAATACGAAGCGCGTAAGCAAGCAGCGAACCAGCTGCGGAGCCACGTCCTGGACCGTAAACGATTCCTTGGTTTTTGCCCCACATAATGAAGTCTTGCACAATTAAGAAATAACCGTTGTAGCCCATTTTGTCTACTACGGAGAGCTCGTAATCGATACGTGGAAGAATCTTGGCTTTTTCGTCGCGATTCTTATCAACCTCTTCGAGGATTTTGCGACACTCTGGAATGGTGAGATCGGCAACCTCTTCTTGTGTTTTACCACCGTAGCGGAAGACGAGTCCGCGGAAGACTAGCTGATCTAGATATGTTTTATCTGTTTCACCTTCTGGTACTGGGAATTTTGGAATCAAAATGCGGCCGAGTTCAAGTTCAACATTGCAGCGCTCGGCGATGCGTTTGGTATTAAGAACGGCCTCTGGGCAAGTCTTTTGCCAGCGTGAAATAATTTCGTTTGGCGGGATGACGTGGAGTTGAAAGTCTCTTAAGGTCATACGGTTAGTATCGGACAAGTTGGCGGCAGTACCAATACAAAGCAAAATCTCGTGAGCATCTTGGTCTTCGTGCTTCAAATAGTGAGCGTCACAAGTTACTACGAGCGGCAAACCTAGCTCTTCGGCATGATCCATGAACCATTGGTTGATTTTGTTTTGTTCATCCCAATGAGTTGGCGAATCTGGATGGCCATGATCCTGCATTTCGAGATAAAAACGGCCTTTAAAAGTCTCTGAATACCATTTAATAAGCTCGCGTGCGCGCGGCTCATCGTCGGCGCGAATCGCTTCGGAAATTTCGGAGCCAGCACAGCCTGAAAGACAAATAATACCCTCATTATATTTGGCGAGTTCGTCGTGGTCGGTACGAGGTTTGTAATATTTGCCGTTGATTTCGGCGTTAGACATGATACGGCAGAGATTTTCAAAGCCTTTGTTGTTCTCGGCTAGGAGGGTAACATGGAAACGCTGTTTATCTTTGCTTGGGTCGCGGTCGGTCATCTTACGGGCAGCAACGTAGGCTTCAAGGCCTAAAACTGGCTTAATGCCGTTATCTTTGCAGGTTTTATATAGTTCTACTAGGCCAGACATGGTGCCGTGATCGGTTACAGCGACAGCTTCCATGCCCTGCTCTTTAACGAATTGAACTAGTTCAGGGATTTTAGTAAGGCCATCCAGCAATGAGTAATGAGTGTGATTGTGCAGGTGCACAAAATCACTTGGCTTTAACTGGATTTCCTCGCTTTTTGACATACATAAATTATAGCATGAAAACCAAAAAGGACGAACGCGTACTATTATGAAAAGAAGACAAAATGTTTAGGATATAATTGTTCCTCAAACTAATTTTTGCCTTGCATAAATAGAATTAACGTTGTCCTTCCTGGATGTTTTTTTGTTTATTTTTAGGCCGTATAACCTTTCACTCTGATTTAATAATACCAGAAGCTTTTTGTTTGTCAAGTAAAAAGTGTTGTAAGATTTACAACACTTTTCCACTATTCTTAAGATGTAATTAACTACTTTTTGGTAGTTTTGGCCTTGGAAGTACTAGTAGACTTCTTGGCTGCAGCTTTTTTAGCTGGAGCTTTGGCCGCGGTGTCGGATTTGAGCTGTCTACCGGCGATAAGGCCAGCGAGACCGCCTATTACAGCACCAAGGAAAAACTTCCCGGCGCCACCCTTTTTACTCTTCTCCGCCATCCTTTTCCTCCTTTCCTGTTTGACGATATTTAGGATCGGTATATTTGTCTGCGAAAGTTTTGACGACGCCACCAATCGAAGTGACACCTTTAATATTGGTAACAACATCGTTAGCGTTGCTGGCGATGTCTTGGCTCTTAATGATGACTTTTTTAGCTTCTTTAGTGAGGCCAATTAGTTTGACTAAGAGTATGATACCTATGATGATAAAAACTAATAATGCAGTAGATAGAAAGGCGACTAAGATCCATTCAGCGGTGTTCATATAATTCTCCTTAAGCTAATTTTAGCATATTTTAGTGTTCAGCGACAAATTTTCGAACATCGTCGGCGTAGTCGGTATTATTCAATACGTACTCGAGGTGAGCGAGGAAATAATTCTTTGGGTCGCCAGTAGTAACCCATTTGCCAGTGGTTTCCTTGACGTAAACACGGCCGGTTGGGATCAGAGCAGCGATAGCGTCGGCAGTCCAGAGTTCCCCGTCGAGGCCGGTGTTCTTAGGGTCAAGATACTTGAAAATTTCTGGCGTGAGTAGGTAGCGACCATAAGATGCGAGATCAGAGGCAGCTTCTTCTGGCTTTGGTTTTTCAACTAGGCCATGTAAGACTTCGGTGTTTTGATCAAAATCGATTGAAGCATATTTTTTGATTTCGGCATGCGGCACGAGTTGGCCGGCAATGATTGCTACGGCGTCTGGATGCTTGGCAAACGAATCCATCAAATCTTTAACAGCTGGAGCACCAAGCACGAGGTCGTCAGAATAGATGGCAAGAAAAGCCTCGTCATCATCAATAAAACGCTTAGCCGAGGCAAACGGTGAACCGTTACCGTACGGATAGGTTGGATCCTGAGTAATGACGGTAATTTTTGGCAAATTAAAGACGGCTTTAACGGATTCAAAACGATCCTGCTTGCCCTGAGAAACTAGTTGCTTTTCGATTTTTGGTACAGGATTATTGAAATAATCTTCGTAGATTGGCTTTCCCTCTTCGGTGGCCACGATGATAATTTCTTCAATGCCAGAAGCGGCACATTCTTCTACGACATATTGCATGACTGGCTTGTTACCAACCGGGATCATGCCTTTTGGAATAGTCTTAGTAATTGGTAGGTAACGGCTAGCAAAACCAGCATCAGTAATGATAGCTTTTCTAGGTGTTTTGTAATTCATTAGAATCTCCTTGAGATTCTATTATAACATATTAGCGGGATTTCTTCGAGCTCTTGGTTTTCTTAGTAACCTTTTTGGATTTCTTGGCGGCTTCTTTTCTAGCAGTGTGGTCTTCGCCAAGTTGAGAACGGTTGTGAACACCGTAGATTAGGCTACAAGCGCCAACGATGGTCATGTAAGAGCCAAAGAAGCGGACGAAAGCGGCATCGGTAAGGTCGCCAGCATTAACAACGACAAAGGCGATAACGGCACCACAGACACCGGCTACGATGCGAATGAAGCGGTCGGTAGGATCAATGGTGCTAACGCAGCTGTGCATGATGTCGATCATACCGGAAATGAAGGTGTAGGCTGCGACAGTGATAAGGCTGAAGAGAACACCATTATTGGAGAAGGTGAGTAAGACGACGGCAGCGACGATGTCGACGGCGGCGTCAATGACGGAAGTGAACCAACCGCGCTTCTTGGTGGAATTGTAGAGAGCTGCGGAAGAGTCAATAATACCCATAGCGAGCAAGAATACGCTAACGAAAGAAATTGTGGCAGGAATATCATTCATGCGGCCGCCAAGTGCGAGCATGCCAAAGATGAGGGCAAGTGCGCCACGGAAGATAAATACTAACCAGTATTTGTCGATGAATTTACGATTGATATGTGCCATAAGAAAAAATCTCCTTTTTATGATGCTTATGTTTATTATAATAGGAAAATTTCGAAAACGCAATATTAAACGTGGCGGATTTTACGACGAACAGTTTCGACGATTTTGTCGAGGAGATACTTGCGATGATTAATGATGAGGTCGTGAGCTGGAGTATAGTGAAGCTCATCACAGCCAAATGAACGTTTGAACTCGGAAACGCCATAAAAGCGGTGCTTAGTTTCGTTTAAACCAACGATTCCCCATAGGTTGTAACGCTTAATGCCACGTTTTCTAGCTTCTGCCATGGCGGCCAGGTGGAGCAAAGGTGCAGCAGAATATTTAGTGCCAAGTGGCGATGAAACGCCGTAGTGATAGCTGCATTCGTTACCGTAGAAAATCATGAAGTTTTGAGCGAGAATCTCGCCGTCTTTTTTGGCGGTATACATGATTACTTCGTCATTTTGAGCAAAGGCGGTAAATTGTTTGACGAGAAAATCTTTTGAGAAAGCGACGAATTTTTGACGTTTGGCATGTTCAACTTCGAGATTATAGAAAGTTTCGGCGATTTTAGGATCCTGAGAGGTCTCGATAGTAATGTTTTCTTTGGTAGCTTTCCTGAGCTTACGACGGAAACCTTGCGAAGCGCCTGCTAGGATCTCTTCCTCGGATTTGTTAAGGTCAAGAATGCCGGCATATTCAACTGAGAGATACATCGGGGCTTTTTTAAGGCCAAGTTTTTGCATAAGACTGAGTGATTTTGGTGAAAGCTCGAGCTGTGGACGAACGCGCACGAATACACAATTATGGGTAATTCCCTGTACTTTAATGTCGGTGAAAATAGCTTTGACAAGCTTTTTATCTTTCCAGTCTAGAATTGGGCCGCCAGCAATAGCCATGTAGGTGCCACGCTTGGCAGTTTCGACGACGCCAGCGTAGGCGCCAATGATTTGACCGCGATCTCCGAGCGCGATACGGCGTACAACTTGTTTGCCGCGGCTAGCGTGGAATTCATAAAAATCCCAAGACTGCAAAAAGTTGGTGTCTTTGAATGACGTGATAAAACGGTCCCATTTAGTGCGGTTGTCGGCGTCAATAATTCTCATAGGTGCCTCTTTTTCTTGCGGATAGTTTCGACGATAAGGTTTTTGAGATAGCGGAAACGATGAATTACGAGGTCGTGGGCTGGAACATATTCAACGATATCGCCACCAAAGCCGGTCTTGAAGGTAGTGACGCCAGCGTAGCGGTGGTTCGGCTGGTTTGGCGGAGCGATGCCCCATAGATTGAAACGTTTAATTCCCTTCGCTTTGAGGTCGCGCATGGCACGCCAGATCAAGGCATAGGCGCCAGGCAAGTTGCGATTGAGTTCGGTAGAAGCAGCTTCGTAATAGGCAGCCTCTGGACCGTTATTAATGACGAGGCCATAGGCGATTGGTTCGCCTTTGTCGGTTTTGGCGACGTAAATAATGGCGTCTTCGCCAAAAGCCTCATGTTCGGCAAGGAGTGTCTCGAGGGATGGCGGAATGAAATGTTGACGATGCGCAGTTTGCATTTGAACTTCGTGGAATTCACGGAAAGTTTCTTCGGCACAGGATTTCTCAACGGTAATACCGAGTTTGGCAGCGCGGCGAACTTCGTAACGAGTTTGGCGTCGCATATTGGCTAGAAGTTCGTCCTCGGTTTTTTCGAGATCCAAGATAACGGTATGTTCAGCGGCTAGATGCATTGGGGATTTGCGTAGTCTGAGACGCTTTAAGATGTCCATATTTTCTGGAGTGCGGAGGAGTTGTGGGCGGATACGTACGAACACGCAATGATTTTCTTTGGCGATACGACGAATACTGTCAAAAACGTCATAAAGCATTTTAATATCGTGCCAGTCGATTAAAGGACCGCATGGAATTTCTAGGTAGCGCCCGCGTTTGGCGTCGCGCACAATCATTAAGGCGTGACCTTCTTTTTCGAAAGATTCGACAATGGTCTTGGTGCCGATAATTTGGTTAGTGCGTTCCCACTCAGGGGATTGGAGGAAGTTTCCTTCAGGATATTTTGACAATGTTCTAGCCCAGTTCATTTTTCAAACTCCTTTATTAACTTACGCGCGAGTTTAAGTTGTGATTTGCTATAGTGAGTTGGAAAATTAATGATAGATTTGGCTACCATGGTAGCGACCGGGCATTCATCTTCTGGGAAATTGGCAAGTTTGTAAAAACGTTCTGGCGCGATTGGCGTTTCAAACCAAAAGCCGTCAAAATAGTAGCCGTGTTCTCTAAGCGTAGCCAGGGCTTTATCGCGAAAATTGACCAAGACGAATTGACGAATTGGCGGGCGATTCTGTGGAAGTTTGCGGAAAAGTTTGAGTGCGCGTTTAGCTACAAAATGAGCTGGACGCTCGGTGATGTCTAGGCGACTATTGGCAGAACGTTCAACTTGGTGGGTTTTGATAAGAAAGCCCATCCAAACTGATTCGAGCTTAACATAAGAGAGTGCGCGATAAATTGCGCCAAAAAGCGGATAAAAGCGAGCGCGCATGGAATCTCCGAATTTTGGACGATTCATAGGTATTTCAATTTTGAGATTTTCGTCGTTTACGATGAGAGCGCCACCAGTGATAGTGTCGATGGATTTTTCTTTGCCAAATGACATAGCAGCGGCTACGCCAACGGTGCCAACCATACGTCCATCTGGATAGAGCATGCCAGTACAGTGGGCAAGATCTTCGAAGATTTTAAGATTGTGTTTATGCGCGAATTTTTCGATGGCAGTAATATCGACAGTGATACCGAAAGTGTTTTGAATAATCATGGCTTCGGCGTCCGGATGCTTTTCGAGAGCGTCGGTAAGGGTTTTGACATTAAAATGAATCGTAGTCGTATCGATGTCGGCAAAAACTGGTTTCATGCCGGCAGCTTTGATGGCTTCGAGCACAGCGTAGCAAGTAAAACCATTGACGATAACTTCAGAATTCTTCGGGAGGGCTGCTTTTAGGGTAAGCGCTAGAGCTGAGCGGCCGTTTCTAGTAAGAATTACTTGTTTGGCTTGATATTTTTTGGTCAAAAAATCACGAAGTTTGTGTGAACTTTTAGCAGTGCCAATAGAAAAAGTGTGAGCGAGGACTTCCGCTCTGGTATAGTGTGAGGCTTGTCCGAGGAAGAAGTGTTTAGACATGTCTCATTTCCTCCAGAATGGCTTTGGCTAACTCTGGCGAATGCGCGATGTAGGCGGAATGTGGCCAGCCAGCAAAGAATTTAAGCGTAGAATTTGGTAAAAGTTGGTTTAGCTTGTTGGCATGACGAACCGGCGTGATAGTGTCTTCCTTGCCCCAAAGAATGGAAGTCTTGGTGGTGACGGCGGTCACATCTAAGTGTTTATCGGATTCGAGCATATTCTCGAGCGTACGCTTCATGTTTTCAGGAGCTTTGCCGTAATCAGAAGAGCCAGTTAAGCGATGAAAAACTTTGCTTATGACCGGAACGTTCTTTAGCGGTTTACCGAGTTTAGCGACGGCTTTGACAATTGGGCGTTTTAAGTTTGGCTCATAAATGCCGGCAGCATCGAGTAGAATTAAATGCGAAAGTTTGCGTGGATTTTTGGCGCAAAGATTGAGCAAAATGCGACCGCCGTTGGAGTGGCCAAGTGCTACGGCTCCGTCTGGGATATTTTCGTCAGCCCATTTAACGTAATCGTCGATAGTCCAAACTTTTTTGGATGGAGCAGTGAGGCCAGGCACGTTCAAGAAATGCACCTTGAGACCTTTTTCGCTGAGGATTTTTAATGTTTCATCCCAACGCGAGGCGTCGTAGGTCCAACCGTGGATAATGTAGAGTTCTTTCATGAATCAAGTCCTCGTTTTTTGCGACGATGAACGGCAGCTGGCTCGCGGCGGCAGAGCTTGGCGGCGTCAGCTGGGTCGGCAAGGAGTTTTTCAACTATCCATTCTAGATATTGACTACCTTTAAAAACGAGGGTTTCTTTACCAGTGATATGGGTCATGAGATAATGCAAAGCGCGCTTCGGATCGTTAGTGGTGGTAGCTGAAAAACCGAGCTCTTTGAGTTTTGGCGCAGTATATTTGCGCGTGCGTGGGCCAACCAAGATGATTTTTTCTGGTTCTACATCAGCAATGAGATTAGCGAGCTTTTCGTGTTCTTCTTTTTCGATAGAACCTTGGTCGATAATATCACCAATAATGAGCCACTTATGATCGGCATGCATGTGACGAACCATCTCGAGAATAGAGGTCATTGAAATAATATGGGCATTGTAGCTACTATCGACAATGTCGACGCCTTTTTTGCCCTTAAAGTAAGAGTTGCGGCCTGGAGCAACTTTAATATCGGTAAAGTCTGGATTGAATGGAACACCAAGATACTCAGTGAGATCTTGGAGCACTAGCAAGTGGAAAATTAAATCGCGTGGTTGTGGTTGATTAAAATGGAAGGTGACTTTTTCGTGAGTAAAATCGGTATGGTCTGGGTAGACGCTGTATTTTTTGATGGAATTTTTCTTGATTGGGATAACTTCGGCTTTGATATTCTTGGTCTTCTCTACCATGAGTGGTGCGCCGGCATCGATATAAACGCGTTTGGTGGTGTTTTCTGGGAGCTTAGCAAACTCATCGGCGATAGCTTCGGCCAGAGAGCAGAAGGTGCCGTTTTTAACTTCGTAATCGAATTTGGCAGCATGGGAACGGCCAATTGATACCCAAATGGTGACTTCTGGTTTTAGCCAGGTGGCTAGAAATTCGGCCTCGTGTGGACGCTCGCCATCGATTTCGACAACGTAGAATTTGCCCTTCCTGGTATAGAAGAATGAACGGAATGGAGCTTCGATAAAAAGGCGGAGCCAGTGGAAACGGCTACCTTTAATACCCTTCATACCGAGAATGTCAAAAGCAATACCATAGGCAGAGTTGGCGTCGTGCGAAAAATGCGCGAGCTTACCAAGCTGATGCTCGACAAGATTAAGCATAGTAGTTTTCCCGGCGGAACCGGTGATAGCGATCACGCGTGGATGCCAACGTTTAAGAGAACGATTGGCATAATGACGGAAGTATTTCGCTACTACGAAGTAGAAGCGTTTTTTAAAGCTAGCCATTATTGACATATATCTATTATACCATATTAATCTAAAAAATACCCCCTGTCTGGGGGTATTTTTTGTTACATTTTGATTTCAGCGTCAACACCAGCTGGGAGGGAGAGGTTTTGAAGGCTCTCGATAGTTTTTGGAGTGGCACCGAGAATATCGATAAGACGTTTGTGTACTTTCATTTCGAAGGCTTCACCACCGGTCTTGTAGACGTGTGGGGATTTCACAACGGTGAAAGTTGAACGTTTGGTTGGTAGTGGCACTGGACCAGAGACTTTGGCGCCGGTGCGGATAGCGGTATCGATGATTTGCTTAGCGCTTTGATCGATCACGCGGTGGTCGTAGGCTTTAAGGCGAATACGGATCTTAAGACCTTCGACAGCTTTTTTGGCTTCTGCCATGATTCCCTTTCTTCTCTTATAATCTCAGATGAGCGCTTAGATGGTTCGTCGATGAGTGTTTAAGAGTAGATAATTAATGTTGTTATCTTTTAATTATACACCATTTTGCTCAAAAAATCAACCGGGTAAGCTGCCTAAAGTGTAGTATAATAGGCGTAGATAAGCGAGGTAGTTATGTCTAGAAGAAGAATCGGCGACCGTAAGGACGCCCGTAGAGTCCGTGATATATCTGGATTTGACCAGATTTTGATTGATTTAAAACCTCAACGTGCAGTGAGCGATGTTTTTATCAATAAAAAAATAGATATGACTAATCTCAGTAAATATCTTGATGATAAAAAGAAATCTGGCGATAAAATCACGTATTTCCACGCTTTTGTAGCCGCTATTGGTAAGACGATTTATAACCGCCCGAAGCTCAATCGCTTTGTACAGAATCGCCATATTTACGAACATAACGAGGTGGTAGTAGCCTTTGTAGCGAAGGTGAGTTTTGACGATGCGTCTGGAGAGGTGATGATTATGGTGCCGATTACGAAGGACGATACGGTATTTACGATTCGTGACAAAATTACTCGCAAAGTGGATGGGTTCAGGAATAAAACTGCCAAGAAGGAAGGTGCTAACTCAGCCATCGACGTGTTGGGCAAGTTGCCAAACTTTATCCGCATCCCGGTGGTTGGATTGTTTAAATGGTGTGACAAAAAAGGTCATTTGCCAGCTGGTTTTGTGCAAGATAACTTGTATTACAGCTCGGTGATTGTGTCTAACCTTGGCGCGATTGGTTGCGGGGCGATTTATCATAATATTACCGATTTTGGCAACTCTTCTTCCCTAATTACGATGGGTGAGGTGCGTGACGAGGAGGTACTAGAAAATGGTAAAAAGCAAGTGCGCAAGCTTTGCGAATGGGGTATGAATTTTGATGAGCGCATTGCTGACGGGTATTATTTCGCAAAATCTGCGCAGATGTTGCAGCATATTTTTGAACATCCAGAAATGTTAGAGGAACCGGCTGGAACTAAGATTGAAATGCCGGAAATTAGAAAATAAGGAGGCAAATATGAAGAAAATTGCTCAGGCAGTAGCGATAGTAACATTAATGATAGCTTCCGTTATCACGGTGCCGGTGCACGCTGAAGCTTGTTCGAGCGATAAATCCGGACTTTCGATTTCGCCAGTGAACCAGCCGATTTTGCTAGAGCCTGGTTCGGAGCGAAATTATACTTTTGAGGTGCAAAATATTGGTGAAGCGCCAGCGACTTTTAAAGTTTATGCGCAGCCATATTCGATGACTGGTGAAGACTATACGGTGAATTTTTCGGATACGGACAATAAATTCACGCAGTTGGCTCGCTGGATTACGATTAAAGATACGAATGGACAATATGTTGAAAAAGCGACTTTCCAAGTTGAGGCTTGTAGTAAAACTGAGGTCGAATATCACGTGTCAGTGCCGGATAATGCGCCAAATGGTGGCCAATATGCGGTGATTTTTGCTGAAGGTATGAATGCGGCGGATGGCGGCGGAATTAAGGCTGTGCCACGCGTAGGTTTGGTAATTTATGGTCATGCTACGGGTACAACAGTGCGCTCCTATGATTTGACGGATTTTGCAATCAAAAATGGCGTTGATGAAACTTTAACCGATGCAGCCGGCAATAAGATTACCAAGTCGGTAATTCATGCTAGCGTAAAGATAAATAATACTGGCAACGTGGATCTAACAGCTAATACCACACTAACGGCCAAGAATGTGTTTGGCACGGTACTCTATCAGGGCGAGGCGGCTTCGATCGTATTACCAGAAACCAGCCGTAAAGTTACGAGCGTATGGGAAAAAACGCCACTTTTCGGACTATTTAATGTGACTTATACGGTCAATATTGCTGGCGATATTCAAAATCATACAGCGATGATCTTGATTATGCCGGCCTTTATCGTAGTGATTGTCTTGATTCTGGTGGCGGCAACGACGTTCTGGATTGTAATGACAGTCAAGAAACAACGCGAACGCAAGAATCGCCGCGTATAGTTTTCGTTCTGCAACAAAAAATCCCCCGGAGGGGATTTTTTGTATCGTGGTTATAAGTTATTTGATAACCTTGGTGATAACACCAGAACCGACGGTCTTGCCACCTTCGCGGATAGCGAAGCGGTCGTTGTTGTTCATAGCAACTGGAGCCAAGAGCTTCACATTGAAGGTAACTTGGTCGCCAGGCATGACGATTTCTTTGTCGGCTGGAAGTTCGACTTCACCAGTCACATCGGTGGTGCGGAAGTAGAACTGTGGCTTGTAACCCTTTGAGAATGGGGTGTGGCGGCCGCCTTCTTCTTTCTTCAAGATGTAAACTTGTGCTTCGAATTCGGTGTGTGGGGTGATGGAGCCTGGTTTGGCAATCACTTGACCACGTTCGATTTGTTCGCGTTCGATACCGCGGAGGAGAAGACCAGCGTTATCGCCAGCTTGACCTTGATCGAGAGTCTTGTGGAAGGCTTCGATACCGGTAACGACAGATTTTTGAGTGTCTTTGAGACCAACGATTTCAACTTCGTCGTTCAATTTAACGACACCTTGCTCGATACGACCAGTAGCAACAGTACCACGGCCTTTGATGGAGAAGACGTCCTCGATTGGCATTAGGAATGGTTTGTCGAGATCGTGTTCTGGAATATCAAAGTATTCATCCATAGCGTGGACGAGTTCCATAATAGCGTCTTCAGCGGCTGGATCGCCTTCAAGAGCCTTGGTAGCAGAACCCTTGATGATTGGAGCGTTGTCACCATCGAAACCATATTTGTTAAGAAGGTCACGAACATCCATTTCAACGAGTTCGACGAGTTCTGGATCAGCGAGGTCCATCTTGTTGAGGAAGACGATGATCTTTGGAACGTTCACCTGGTGAGCAAGAAGCACGTGTTCACGAGTCTGTGGAAGTGGACCATCGTTCGCAGCAACTACGAGGATAGCACCATCAACTTGTGCAGCACCGGTAATCATGTTTTTAATGTAGTCAGCGTGGCCCGGCATATCAACGTGGGCATAGTGACGTTTCTCAGATTCGTACTCTTGGTGAGAGGTAGCGATGGTGATACCACGAGCTTTCTCTTCTGGAGCGTTGTCGATCTGATCGTAAGCAACTGCTTTGTTAACTTCGGATGGAAGTCTCTTTGCAAGTACGTTGGTAATTGCAGCGGTTAAAGTGGTTTTACCATGGTCGACGTGACCCATGGTGCCGACGTTAATGTGCGGCTTGGAACGGTCAAAATTTGCCATTCATTCTCCTTTAATATTATTAATGTTTGAGGCACTAATAAAAACCAGCCTCAAAACTATACGCTATATTTTAGACTATTTCGGGGTGATTGTAAAGGGGTTTTAGATATAAAAATAGACTCCGAGGAGCCTATTTTTATATTATAGCATATTTTTACTATTTTGTAAAGATGTACTATTTGCTGTTGCGCTTTTCGATAATTTCGTTAGCTACGTTTGGTGGTACTTCCTCATAGCCGTAGAGCTCCATTGAAGAAGCAGCACGACCTTGTGACATACCACGAAGATCAGAAGTGTAACCAAAGAGGTTAGCGAGTGGACAGAAGGCCTTGATAAGCTTGGCGCCACCGTTCAAATCTTCCATTTCATCAACGCGGCCACGGCGAGAGTTGATATCGCCAATGACGTCACCCATGAATTCTTCTGGGGTGGTGATTTCCATCTTCATGATAGGCTCGAGCAAGACTGGGTTAGCTTTCTTGATACCTTCGCGGGTAGCGAGAATACCAGCAAGCTTGAAGGCGAGCTCGGAGGAGTCGACATCGTGGTAAGAACCATCATAGAGGGTAGCTTTGACGTCTACGACTGGGTAACCGGCAATCACACCGCCATCCAAGGTCTCTTCGATACCTTGCTGGACTGGTTTGCGGTATTCTAGAGGCACCACGCCACCTTTAATCATATCGATAAATTCGAAGCCCTTGCCTGGTTCATTTGGCTCAAACTTGACCCAAACGTCACCATACTGACCACGACCACCGGACTGCTTAATGTGTTTACCTTGAGCCTCGGCAGTGCCGCGGATGGTTTCACGGTAAGCAACTTGTGGGGCGCCAGTGTTAGCTTCGACGCCGTGCTCACGTTTCAAACGGTCGATAATAATTTCGAGGTGAAGTTCGCCCATACCAGAAATAATGGTTTGGCCGGTTTCTTCATCGGTGTGAACGCGGAAGGTTGGATCTTCTTCGGCGAGCTTGGAAAGACCGATGCCCATTTTTTCTTGGTCGGCTTTGGTCTTTGGCTCAACGGCGATAGATACTGGTGGTTCTGGGAACTCAATAGATTCGAGGTGAATTGGATGAGCTGGATCACAAAGAGTGGTACCGGTAGTACAGTTCTTCATACCGACCACAGCGGCGATATCGCCAGCGGTGATTTCGGTAATATCTTTACGATCGTTAGCGTGCATACGGACGATACGGCCGATGCGTTCCTTATCGCCAGTACCAGCGTTAAGAACGGTATCACCGGATTTGAGGACACCGGAGTAAACGCGGATGAAGATGAGCTTACCGACGAATGGATCGGTTGCAATCTTAAAGGCGAGAGCAGCGAGTGGCTCTTTGTCGTCGGCTTTTCTAATGATTTGATCGCCAGACTTTGGATCGGTACCAAAGGTTTGGCCTTGGTCACGATCAAGTGGGGATGGAAGATAGTCAGTCATGAGGTCGAGAACTTTCTCAACGATCACACCACGACCATCACCACCGGTAACTAGGTAGAAGTCACCGTCGAGTACGCGTTTGCGAAGAGCAGCTTTAAGTTCTGGGATGGTGATAGATTCTTCACCTTCTTCGAAGAACTTGTTCATGAGAGTTTCGTCAGCTTGAACGGCTTCCTCAACTAGGAGAGAGCGAGCGTTCTTGGCTTTTTCGAGCATGTCGGCTGGAATTTCGCCAACGGTAAGCTCGTGGTCAGCGTAATCTTTGTAGGTGTAAGCTTTCATATCGACAAGGTCGACAACACCGCAGATGTCTTTTTCGAAGCCAATTGGAAGATGAATTGCAACGGCGTTCTTAGAAAGACGTTTGTGAATAGAATCAAGAGATTTGTAAAAATCGCCACCGATTTGGTTGATTTTGTTTACAAAGCAGATGCGTGGCACGCCATATTTGGTAGCTTGGCGCCACACGGTTTCAGACTGAGCTTCGACGCCCATCTTACCATCGAACACCACGACGGCACCGTCGAGCACGCGGAGGGAGCGTTCTACCTCAGCGGTAAAGTCGATGTGACCCGGGGTATCGATAATGTTGATTTGGTGACCCTTCCAGTAGACGGTAACGGCAGCAGAAGTAATCGTGATACCACGTTCCTTTTCCTGTTCCATCCAGTCGGTTTCGGCACCACCAGTGCCGCCTTTGACTAGGTCGATTTTATGTTTTAAGCCGGTGCGATACAAAATCGCCTCGGAAGTGGTGGTTTTACCTGCGTCAATATGGGCAATGATGCCGATATTGCGGAGGTTGTGTAGGTCTTTAATTTCGGTGGCCATTATATTCCTTATTATTTTTTACATTAAAAATATAGACTTTAGATATTTTAACATATTTATCTAAAATTGGGTAGAGGATTTTAGAGAATTGCCGTGAAGCCGTAGGTGATGGCAAGTACAATGGCGCCAGCCGTGATGACTCCGGCGATAATAGCGGCCATAGATGGCCAGAATTTCATTTTGAAACAGCTCGAAACGAGCGCGCCGGTCCAAGCACCAGTACCTGGAAGTGGGATAGCAACGAGGATATAGAGCCCGAGCCAGCCGTATTTGTCGATGGTCTTGCGGTTTTTCTCAGCTTTTCTCTCGAGCCAGGCGATGAGTTTTTTGGTGTATTTTTTGTCGCGGAGAAAGTCGAAAATTCTTGGGACGAGTTTTAGTAAGAATGGGATTGGAAGGAGGTTTCCTGCGATGGAAATTAGTGCGGCATAGAGTGGCGCGAGGCCCTGAGCAACGCCAAATGGTAATGCACCACGGAGCTCAATTACTGGTACCATGGAAATTAGAAACGTTAGAATGATCTTTAGCATTTTTGCCTCCCTTGACTTTTTGCACTTTTTGTGCTATAATATTAAGATAGTTTGTTTCTTAGAATTTGTTGAACTGCGGATGGGTTAGCCTTACCGTGAGATTCTTTCATAACTTGGCCGACGAGGAAGCTAATAACCTTTTGTTCCCCGTTCTTGTAATCTTCTTGGGCTTGTTTGGTTTCTGGTTTGGCTAGTACAGCATCAACAATGGCTTCGAGTGCAGCAGTGTCGTTTTCTTGGATAACGCCAAGCTCTTTGGCGATAGTAAGAGTGTCTTTGTAATGCATTTCTTTGTCGAAGAATTTGATGAAGACTTCCTTGCCACCGGTAGAGGAAAGCTCGTTTTTGTTGAGCATAGCAGAAAGATCGTCGAGCTGGGTTTTGCTAGGAAGCTCGTCGTTTAGAAGACTGGCGTTTTCTTCGGCTAGGAGCACTGAGGCAAACAAATTGGCGATGCGTTTAACTGAGCCTTCAGAAATTTCACCGAGTTTTTCCATTAAAGTCGGATAATCGAGCAATACTTCGAGCGTGTCGGTTGGGATAACGCCGGAGAATTTAGCACGATAATCGTACGGCATCATTGGAAGCTTGGCTGATTCAGTATCAATAAATTCTTGTGAGAGATTAAGTGGTGGCAAATCTGGTTCTGGCATGTAGCGGTAATCTTTGGCCTCTTCCTTGGAACGTTGTGGAGTAGATTCGCCAGTGGCGTCATTCCAACCACGAGTTTCCTGGCGGATTTTTTCGCCTTTTTCAAGTAGTTTGGTTTGACGTTTAATTTCAAATTCTACGGCGCGTTCAACGGAACGGAAGCTGTTTAGGTTCTTGGTTTCAGTGCGGGTACCAAGTTCAGTGGCGCCTTCCTCTGCTAGCGAGACGTTTACGTCAAAACGCATGTTGCCGTTGTAAAGATCGCCGTAAGTTACCTTAGCAAAAGTCATCAGACGCCAGAGCTCTTTAGTGTAGTCGCGAGCGTCGGCGGCTGAGTGAATATCTGGCATTGAAACAATCTCGATGAGTGGCGTATCGACGCGATTTAAATCGACGAGCGAATAGGTATCAAAATGGGTCAGTTTGCCAGCATCGCCTTCAAGATGGGCGTGCTCAATGCGAACTTTGGTACCAGAAGGCAATTCTACGAAGCCTGCGCCAATAATCGGATGGTAGAACTGGGTGATTTGGTAGCCTTTTGGCGAATCTGGATAGAAATAATGTTTACGATCGAAGCGTGAATAGGCGTTAATTTCGCAGTGCATAGCGCGGCCGGCGCGGATAGCAAACTTAATCGCCTCCTCGTTCAAGCGTGGCAGCATGCCAGGGAGCGCGTAGTCGACTGGAGACACGCAAGAGTTTGGCTCTTTGCCGCGAGCGTCATTATCGACTTCGGAAAAAAGCTTAGTCTTGGTACAAAGCTGAACGTGACATTCAATACCGATAGTTGGGATGTATTTCATTAGATGGCTCCTAAATCTTTTAAGGCTTGTTTAAACGAATCGATAGCGTTTTTAGCCTGAGTGTAGGAAATATCGGCGTCAGGCTCATGAGCAATGTAATTGCGAAGCTTGTGGGCATTCCAAACGGAGTTGATTTCGGAAAATTTGTTGGGATTCTTCTTGAGACGTTCTCCTAAGGTATTGCCTGGGACGCCAGCTTCGGTGAGGGCGCGATCGAGCAATTTGTCGGCCTCAATGACGGCTAGCGAGAAGCTGGTTGGGTTTTCTTTGCGGAGTTTATTTTCGATAGCAAGAAAACGCACTTGATAATATTCGACATTAAAATGGTGACCTTTGTGACCAGTCCAAAGAATGGCGAAGAATACAAATAATCCCACCATGAAGATGGCAGCAATAAAGGCGATAGCAGCAGGATCTAACATTAGGCAATCTCCTTTGCGAACTCGATAAGAGTTTTATCTTCGCGGCGTGGGGCGAGAATTTGGAGACCAATCGGCAAACCTTCGGCGGTTTTCCCTGCTGGTACGGCGAGGCCTGGAATACCGGCAAGGTTAATTGAGACTGACATCATATCCTCGAGATACATAGCAATTGGGTCGCCTAGCTTTTCGCCGATTTTGAAGGCTGGGTTTGGTGAAACTGGAGTCATAATGACGTCACATTTTTCAAACGCTTTGGCATATTCCTCAATAATAAGCGTGCGAGCTTTGGCGGCTTTCAAGAAGTAGGCATCATAAAAGCCGGAGCTTAGAACGAAGTTGCCGATCATAATACGGCGTTTGTTTTCTTTCATAAAGCCTTCGTTCCTAGTGTTGCCATAGAGGCTGTCTAGATCTTTGGAATTCTCGGAGCGGAAACCATAGCGAACACCATCGTAGCGAGAAAGGTTAGAAGCAACTTCGGCTGGCTGAATGATGTAATAAACCGCAAGGGCGTATTTGAGAGTTGGCATGCTAAGCTCGACGATATCGTAGCCTTTAGCCTTTAAATCTTCGCATTTTTTGGCAAGAGCGGCGCGGATTTCTGGGTTAACGGCGTCATTATCGAAATCTTTGACGATGCCGATAGTCTTGACTTTTTTGGCGGTAGATTCAGTATAAAAATCTGGTAAAGTGGTAAGGTCTTTTTTGTCCTGGTGGGCACAAATTTGCATGAGCAAATCAAGATCTTCAGCGGATTTCGTGAAGAAACCGTCGGTATCAAGCGAGCTAGCCATCGAAACTACGCCATAGCGCGAAGTGGCGCCATAAGTTGGCTTGAGACCATAAACGCCGTTGAATGAAGCTGGTTGACGGATGGAGCCACCAGTATCAGAACCGGTAGTAAATTCGACCACATCGAGTGCTACAGCTACAGCTGAGCCACCGGACGAGCCGCCGGCAACGCGAGTTTTGTCGTAGGCATTAAGAGTTGGACCAAAGCAGGAAGTTTCGGTGGATGAACCGTGAGCAAAAGCATCAAGGTTGACTTTGCCAATCATGATGGCGCCTTCGGCTTCGAGTTGGCTAATAATAGTAGCATCAACTGGTGCAACAAAAGGCTTTAGGATGTTTGCCGAAGCGGTAGTGAGGGTGTCTTTAACGAGGTAGTTATCCTTGGCGGCAAAAGGTACGCCAGCTAGGCGGCCAACCGGTTCACCTGCGGCGATCTTAGCATCGATTTCAGCTGCGCGAGCGAGGGCTTTGTCGCCGTAGAGCGCAGTAAAAATATTGTAATCCTTAAAAAGCTCGGCCTTTTTCAAGGCATCTTTTACAAGTTGAGTAGCGGTGATAGTTTTGTTAGCGGTTTTCATAGAACTTTTGGCACCTTAATTTGATTATCTTTGGCTTCGACGGTGAGGTTGAGTAAAGCTTCGCGGTCGGCATCCATTGGTAGGATTTCGTCGGCGCGCCAGGTATTTTCCATTTCAAAAACTTGGTAGGTTGGCTCGACGCCATCGGTATTTAATTCAGAAAGTTCGGAAATATATTTTACAATTCCCTGTAAATCGCCTTGTAAAGAAGTTAATTCTTCGTCGGACATAGAAAAATTTGACAAATCTGCCAAATGTTTAAGATCCTCACGTGTAATATCCATATCTGATATTATAACATCTATTTGAGGTTTTTGAAGAGCGTTTTCTTGATAAAGCCAACGATTGGTTGGACCTCTTCAAGGTTCAAGAAATAGCTGGCTATCACATAAGAAATGATACCAATAATTGAGATGAGAATGAATTTTGGTGCCGTGGCGACGAGCGAAGTATCGGTGGCCATGAGAGGCATGAATTTTACCATTGAGTAGGTAACGCAGGCGCAGATTAATGAAGCAAGGAGCATTCTCGAGAAAACTTTCCAAAAATTGCGATTTAGAAGTTGACGATCAGAGCGTCTTTGCAGGATGAAGAGCAGGATAACGATTTCGACGGCGCCACCGATGGATTGTGCAAAGCCAAGTCCTTCTGGACCGTAGCCAAGGAAATAAAAGAGGATAGATGTACCAATGGTAAGACCAATGGCGATAATACTCACGATGAAAGGTGTTTTGGTGTCTTGTTGGGCATAGAAACCGCGCGATGCGATATGGAAAATCGAGCGCGTAAAGATGGCAAGAATGAGGGCAGCTAGAATCGAAACAATCATCGAGTTATTGCCGGCGTTGCCAAGGTTGCTAATAAAGCTCACTACATAACCACGGGCAAAGAATGTGATTACTGCGATTGGCAGAGCGATCCAAGTGATCATCTTAAGTGCGGTGCGGAAAGTATTATAGAATTCTTTTTGATTCCCTTCGCCTAGTTCTTCGGTGAGTTTCGGGAAGAAGGCCGTGGAAATGGCAACGCCGATTAAGTTGACTGGCATTTGATGCAAAGAACAAGCTTGGTTAAACGAACGAATTGCGCCGGCGCCCATGCGTGAGGCAAGGTTGGTTGAGACGATGGAGTTGACGTAATCAATTCCCTGGTCAAGTGAGCGGGCTGGGAGAAGTTTTAAAATCGAGCGGAAGCCTTGGTTTTTCCAATAAATTTTGAATTCATATTCCATACCAAGACCGAAGAGCCCGATAAGGCTCACGCCGAGCTGCATGATAGCGCCTAGCACTACGCCGATAGCAACGCCCATGATGCCACCTTCGAAAAGCGGCAGACCAAAGAGATTGATGCCGTTTGTGAAAACGGTGATACCAATAATAATGCCAATATTGTAAAGTGCTGGTGCGAAGGCGTAGAATACGAAGCGTCCGACGGCTTGTTGTACAGAAGTTAATACGGTAGAGATCGAGAACAAGAATGGATTAATCGCGAGCACGCGGGTCATGTTGATGGCTAGAACCATGCCGGATTCATCGAGGCCAGGACTGACGACGTAACGAATTAATGGGTCGGCAAAAATCATAATTAGGATGCTGGCGACAAATGTGAGAATCGCAAAAAGATTAATCATGCTGGATGATAATTCCCAAGCAGATTTTTTGTTGCCGGCAGCTAGGCGTTGGTTAAAGACTGGAATAAATGAAACGGCCAAGGCGCCGGACGTAAGAATGAAAAACATAAAATCCGGAATCGAGAAAGCCGCAGTGTAAGCATCGATGCCGGTAGGATAAGTACCGAGATAATAAGTGTTTAGCAAGCGATCACGGAATAAGCCAAGCAAGGCCGAAATCAGTGTAGAGCTGGCCAAAATAATCGCAGCGGATTTGACCGATAGCTTCATGTTAGCAAGCGCTACTACAGAGCGAAATCGAAAGCGTTTCATCAAAATTATTATACACGAAAATTAGTCTATTTGGCGATAAGTTTAATAAGTTTGGCGTGGAGCACGGCGCGATCTGTAAAGCCAACACAGGTAGACAAGGTAAGAATTTGGTCGTTCGTAGTAACGTTAATACCATAGTCATAATTACTGCGACTTTTGATGGTGTAGATAAAATCGTTAAAGTGAGCTTCGTTATGAAAATCGGTTACGATATAGTCGCTAGTTGTAGGAATTTGATAAGTACTAAAGACTTGCCAAAGCGAATTGTATTTGTCGGTTGAGATTTTGACGTAGCGGTTGTCGGGATTATTTTGCCAGTTCTTGTCGAGCACATTAGTAAGCGTGCCAAACATTGAGCCATCCACGCGTCCGTGTGCGTAAATGACCTGGTTGCGCTTATTTAGGCCTGGCGTGTTGCGATAGTCGAGGAATACCCAACCAGCTTCAGACCAAGCTTTGTTGAAGGAATGATATAGATAATATTCATTATCGGAGGATTGTACAAATGGGTAGTTAATACTAGTACCTGGGACACTGATCCAACCAACCGTGTCAGGATTAGAAGCCTTACTTTGACTCAAATCAACATTAATTAAGCTAGTGTCGGCATTGTCGAGATTGATTGTGTCAATAATAGCCGAAGATTGAAGTGCTAAGATTTGTTCGTTAGTAACGTCGACATCAACTTTCCAGCGAATAATTTTGTAGGAGCTAAAAATAATTAGGCCGAGCAAACCTGCTGAAACGGTACTATATATAATAGTGCGGATAATAACTTTTGGGTCGTGTTTAATATCGAATTTGTCACGCGAAAAGCCACGAGGCTTTAACCTCGCGGCTTTTTCGGCAAGTTTCTTTTTAATGTCTTGCAAGGTAGCGCCTGGAAGCGAAGATGGCGGACGAGACCACTAGAAGCGCTGCGTATAGATAGATTGCATCAAAGGTATCTGGGTTTTTAGCGTCAGTATCAGCACAGATGGCGGCAGAAGCTTTGATTCCCTTTAGACTGGTTGAACCGTCAGCAGAGAGAGTAGAAGTGGTAATGTTGCCGCTTTTAATGTTTGCAACTTGGGCGGTTGGGTTCGTACAGATGCTGGAGCTAAGAAGCACGCCTTTTTCGGAGATGGCAAAGTTGTAGCGGGCGGAGATGCTGCCGGATAGATTAAGTTCAGTTTTTGCACCAATGGTAATTTTGTTTTGGACGGAGCTGTCTTCGTCGTTAATGGCAAGGCTGCGAGCAGTAATTTTGACGTTTTCGACGTTCAAATTGCCGTTAGATACGCCAACGGCGCCGGTGGTCTTAAGAGAGCCACCACCATTGATAGACAAAGAGCCAGTAGATTTAATAGCTACATCGGCGGAGGTATTGATAGTATTGGCGCCGGTGAGCGAGATTTTTAATCCATCAACGTCGGATTCAATAGCACTACCGGTGTAGTTATTAAGAGTTAGAGTTTTGCTGGCTGCGGTGTAAGTAGCCGATCCGTCGGATGAGGCTCTGGTGCCGCTCACCACGTAGAGATCTTCACTACCGTTAACCGTAACGGTGGAGTTGGCCGCAAATACGTTCGCTGGTGCAAGTGCAAAAAACGCTGCGAGCGTAATTCCGGAAAGACCCAAAATTTTTTTCATTTTTATTATCCTTTTTGTTTTTATATGACCTGTATGTTCTTATTATAGCGCTAATGTTAAATAAAGTCAAGCCTTTTATGCCATATAATAATGTTATAATAATGATATGAATAAGAAAAAATCTGAAGTGATTTTGCCGCCAACAAAAAAGAAAGCGGCGCCGAAGCCACAACCAAAAGCGGCTAAGGCTACAAAACGTAATGTTAGTACTTATACGAATCTTGCTTATCGTCGTAAAGCTAAGAAAGAAGCAGAGCTACGCAAGCGTGCTGAAGAGTTGGCAAAATTGCCAAAACAGCCAGTCAAGCGCTTCTTTGCTAAATTAGCACCAAAGCGTGTATTTAAATGGTGGTTTTCTTGGCGTGGTCAAAAAGCCATTTTGAAGTTTTTTGCGGCTTGTTTCTTGATTGGTGTGATTCTGCTTGGTGGCCTATTCCTGTATTACAAAAAAGATTTGCAAGAGATTCAGCTTGATGAAATGCAAATTTCTGAAACGGTTAACACCTATCTCGATCGCAATGGCGTAGTGCTTTGGCGTGATACTGGTAGCGAAGATTATCGTTTAGTGGTAGATGGTAAAGAAATCAGCCCATATATGTATCAAGCTACAGTCGCAATTGAGGATAAGAACTTTTACGACCATATTGGCGTAGATTTTGTAGCATTAATTCGTGCTACGTTCTCTACTCTTTCCGGGCGCGGCGTTCAGGGTGGTTCTACGTTAACTCAGCAGCTTATTAAGCAAGTTTATTTCTCAGATGAAGCTTCGAGTGCTAACCGTGGTGGTCTTGCTCGTAAGATTAAGGAGTTAATCCTTGCTATTGAGCTTGAACGCATGTATTCAAAAGATGAAATTATTACAATGTATCTCAACCAATCGCCTTACGGTGGTCGCCGTAACGGTGTAGAATCGGCTGCACGTACCTACTTTGGTAAGTCTGCTGCAGATTTGACTTTGGCTGAATCGGCATTGCTCGCATCAATTCCAAACAGCCCAGGATTGCTTAATCCATACAACCCAAATGGTCACGATGCCTTGATCGCTCGTCAACATAAGACTCTGGATGAGATGGTAGCAATGGGCTACATTACTACTGACGAAGCTGAAGCGGCTAAGGAAGTGCCGATTCTTGACACGATTAAGCCAGAACTAAACTTGTATTCTGACATGCTAGCGCCACACTTTGTGCTAGAAGTAAAATCTCAACTCGAAGAGCGCTATGGCATCTCTACGATGCGTGCCGGTGGTTGGACTATTAAGACTACGCTTGATTACAATGCTCAGAAGATCGCCGAAGACGCCGTGGCTGCTGGTGCCGCACTACTTTATCGCAACAATAGCGACAACCTTGCCCTCGTTTCAGTAGATGTAAGTACGAGCCAAGTGCTAGCCATGGTTGGTTCGATCGACTTCGACAACGCTGAGTTTGGTGAGCTTAATACTACTACGCAGCTTCTTGAGCCAGGTTCTTCGATAAAGCCAGTACTAGATTACGCGCCACTATTTATGCAACGCGATGGCGTTAACTATTCCCCAGGTACTTACTTGAAAGATGAGAATATTGATGCGCTTTACTGTGCGTCCACTTACGGCGCTTGCCAATTGCGCAACGCTACTGGTGAGTTCTATCCAAGTGCCCATATTCGTCAAGCTCTTGGTAGCTCGCTCAATATTCCAGCCGTAAAGGCCCTACATATTAACGGCATCGAGAATTCGCTCGAAGTTCTTCATGCACTTGGTGATGTTTCGTATTGTAACTATGGCGAAAACCGCGGTCTTTCCATTGCAATTGGTTCTGGTTGCCGTATTCGTATGGTTGAACACGCTAATACCTACGCTTCGATTGCCCGTGGCGGTGCTTACAAGGATTTGGCTTACGTACTGGAGGTTAGGAATTCTTCCGGCGATTTGATTGAACAATGGGAAGATAAGCCTTCTAAGCAAATTATTGACCCACAAGTTGCCTACATGATTTCGGATATTCTAAGCGATCCATCAGCTCGTACTTTGATGGGCTGGACTGGTTATGAGACCGGTTATGTCGTACCAGGTGTTTGGACCGCATGTAAGACTGGTACTACTACTGTGGCCGTAAGCCTCGACGCTAAGGATTCTTGGCTAGTTAGCTATTCCCCAGCCGTGGCGACGGTTTCGTGGAACGGTAATCATGATGGTTCTGGCCTTACTAGCTCGGATAGCTTAGCTGTTCGTACGATGTCTGGCACCTTCATGGAACGCGTCCACAAGGAAGTTCTAGCTGAAACTGGTCAATGGTCGGCTGGCGACCAACCGGTACGCCCAGCTGGTATTCAAACAATCACTGTAAATGGCTACCAAGATATTTATCCAAGCTGGTACAACATCAACAAGACTTCTGGCTATGAAACTGAAAAGATGGTGTTTAACAAATACAATAAACGTCTGGCTTCGGAATGTACGCCAGAAGATTACAAGATTGAAGTTGAGGTAAAGAAGTTTATCGACCCAGCTTCTGGTACCGAAACTTACATCGAAGACGGCTATACAAGATCACCAGATACTTGTGATTATCGTCCACCATATGCGGAGCTTTCACCAGTTGGTACGACGCTCGTAGTGATGCTATCTCGTGGTACGTACGACGTAAGCGGTTACACGCTTTTCGTGAACGGTTCGGTAGTTCCAGGTGTTAGTGTAGGCGCGGATGGCGTAATCGAAGGATACACGCTTACTGGCGCAGAAACTAAGGTGGAGTTAAATGTTACAGATACGGCTGGCTATACCTATAAGGCAGTCTGGAATAATCCTCACCCAGGCGGGACGATTATTTCGATTCCAACAGTACCAGATCCTAATGATGGCGATTAACTAATTTAGCAAAAGCCATTTTACCGGCGGAAGTTTCGTAGAATTTCACAAATTCAACTTCGAGACTTTCGCCGATTTTGTTGGCGGCATTATCAACTACTACCATGGTGCCATCTTTGAGATGTCCAACGCCTTGGCCGCGGTTAGAGCCTTTGCTGGTGATTTTAATAATGAAACGTTCACCTTCTTTAAATTCGTTACGCAAAGCGAGATATAGGTCGTTAATATTGAGGGTTTCGAGACGCTCGGCATTGGCGCGCTTGATTAAATTAAAGTCGACCGTAAGAATAAGACCGTGATTGTCTTTTGCGAGTTTCAAGAGCTCGTCATCGACTTTACGGATGCCGAGTTTTTCGTCGTCTAAGATTTCAACATTAAAATGCACGACGCGTTCGAGCTCGTTGATGGTCTCAAGACCATCGCGAGCACGGGTGCGCTTTTCGGAATCTTTGCCGTCGGCAAGCAGTTGCAATTCTTTAAGCACGCCGCGCGGAATAATTAAGTCGTCGCCAATGAAACCGGTCTTGGCCACCTTTAAAATACGTCCGTCGATCAAAGCGGAAGTATCAACGTAAATTTTGCGTTTACTATTATTAATAATGGGGTGATGATTCTTGATCAGTAGAATCGTAGTCTCAGCAAAAATTGCGAGACCAATCAATAAAATAAATAATTCCATGACCAAATAATACCATTAAATGGCTAGTTGTCAAAATTTGTCGACGCCGTATTTGATTGCGTAATTGTGATTTTCGGCCAAGAGCTGGCGATATTTGTCGATTAAAGCTGGTTTATTTAACGCTTTAACAACGTCAATTGCGAGATCGTAGCGAGAAGCACCGTTTAAGCGCAACATTTCGTGTGGCGTGGTGGTAGAACCTTCTTCAATGTAGCCATGCACGCGAATGCGACCGCGATAAGTGTAGTTTTCGAAAATAGTTTCGAGTGTTTCTGGATAACCATGGAAGTTAGCAATGATTGGCTTGTCTGGTGTGAAGAGCTGGACGAAAGCTTCGCGTGAGAGTTTATCGTGAATTGGGCCAATGGCACGATAAGACAATGCCGCAAGGTTAATACAGCGAAGTCTGAGGCTTGGTAAATCTTCTTTTAGCATTTTGACGGCTTCTACAACTTCGTTCATGACGAGGTCGCCTACGCCAACGAATACGAAATCTGGGTCGTCGTCAGAATATTCTTCAAGAATGATGGCGCCAGAATTTTTAAATTGGGTTTCGGCGCGTTCTGGATCTAGGAAGCGTGGTTCGTCAATTTTATTGAAGGTGGCGAGGTTAACGACATTCTTAGATTCGAGCATGAACTTGAACCATGGCGTTACGGTAGTGTCGTCGAGTGGGAAGATACAGTTAACACGATCAGATGGAACGGTGAGTAAAGTCGAAATAAGGGCTGGTGATTGGTGAGTATAACCGTTGTGGTCTTGGCGCCAGCAAGTGGAAGTGGAAAGTAGGTTGACGGCTGGGATTTTGTTGCGCCAGCTAGCACGGTCGGCTTGATTAAAGAATTTAATTTGTTGCAAAATTTGGGAAGTGATAATTGGATAAAAGGCTTCGTAGCTGCCCATCATAGCGGTTTCACCGTTCATGAGATGTCCGGTCATGACTGAGAATAGTACATTTTCGGAAAGCATTTCGATGATGCGGCCGTTTTTGCCGTTTGGCAAATCCCACGGCTCTTTCGGTAAGTTCCAGGCACGTTTTTCGACGTCAAAAATGGCATCGAATTTATTGGAAGTAGTTTCGTCTGGAGAGAAGAAATAAAAATGCGGATTGTCTTGGAATTCTTGCGCCATGAGTTCGCCGAATTTTTTGGCAGGGCTAAATTCTTCCGGATTTTCGGCGCGGTAATACTTCAGGAAATCAGACACGACGTTAGACATTAAAGCCCCTTTCTTTATCAAACAATTCTTCGAAATGATAGGATTTTAGCCAATCTTCGAGCGTAGCAAGTTCTTTCGTGTCGGTCTTAACGTTCTTTAGTGGAATCTGGTGGGCTTTGTGATGACGATTTGGGCCACCGGCGCCTTTTGGGGTTTGTAGAATGTAGAATGGGCGCTTAGTGTCAGCTTCCAAAGCGATTTGGAATTCTTCAGGATTGCTACTCTTAATCCAAATTGGATTAAAACCAAAGCCACGAATTAGTTCGTTTAATTCCCTCTCAGATTTGCGTGCATAAATCGATGGGGCAGAAATTTTGTAACCATTGAGATGCAAAATCGGAATGACTTTGCCGTTTCTGGAACCGCTGAGCAGGTTTAGAAGATTTAGCGAATCAAGCGCGGTAGCGGTTTCGAGCTCGCCGTCACCGATTAAGACGGCAATAATTTTTTCTGGATGGCCTAGCGCCATTCCGTAGGCGTTAGCCAAAGCATAGCCAAGCTCACCGCCTTCAGTAATTACGCCTGGAGTGAATGGGCTAGCGTGAGATGGAAAACCGCCTGGCCAAGAGAAATTACGGCAAATATAGGCAATGCCAGCAGCGTCAGTAGTCGCACGTTGGTCGACACGAATGAGTTCATCGTCAATAAACAAATTGGCTTGTAAGGCTGGAAAACCATGGCCTGGACCTAAGACAAATGAGAAATACGGATTGTCACCATAAAAAGCCTTGAGGTTGGCGTAGGCTACGTTAATACCATGGCAGGTGCCCCAGTGGCCAAGTAGACGTGGTTTAATATCATCAAATTCAAGTGGACGTTCGAGCAAGAAATTGTCTTGCAAGAATAGCTGAGCTACAGAAAGATAGTCGCAAGCACGAATGCGGCGATTGATTTTTTCGGTGGTTTCAATACTAGCGGTGCCCAACCCGTTCATGCTTATAATTATAGCATGTTATTTTAAGAATTCATTGATTCTGTCAATTTCGTCACGGAGAGCGGCGGCTTTTTCGAACTCGAGGTTCATGGCAGCGAGCTGCATTTGGCTCTTTAATTCTTTGATGAGATTTGGCAATTCGTCTTTTGGAACTTTTCTGATGTCAAGTTTATTTTCTTTGGCTTTTTCCGGAATGATGGCACGAAGGCCAGCGCTAATTTCCTTTTGTACGGAATGTGGAGTGATGTGATGTTTTTCGTTGTATTCTTTTTGGATTTCGCGACGACGGTTGGTTTCCTCAATGGCTTTAGCCATGGACTCGGTAATGTGGTCGGCATACATGATAACTTTGCCTTCTTCGTGACGAGCGGCGCGACCAATGGTCTGAATGAGTGCGGATTCGGAGCGGAGGAAGCCTTCTTTATCGGCATCAAGGATAGCTACGAGCGAGACTTCTGGAAGATCCAAGCCTTCACGAAGCAAGTTGATACCTACGAGCACATCATAGGTGCCAGCGCGAAGATCGCGTAAAATATCGCCGCGTTCCAAGGTGTCGATGTCGGAGTGAATGTAGGCGGTCTTAATGCCACGATCTTTGAGATGATCGGTTAAATCCTCGGCCATACGTTTAGTAAGCGTGGTTACGAGTGTGCGTTGATTCTTGTTGATACGAGTTTCGATTTCGTCGAGCAAATCATCAATCTGACCTTCGCTACCTTTGACTTCGATTTCTGGATCGAGCAGACCGGTTGGGCGAATGACTTGCTCGGCCGGTTTTGGTGAATGTTCGAGTTCGTATTCGCCTGGAGTGGCGGAAACATAAATAGCTTGATTGACGCGATTATTGAATTCGTTGTAGGTAAGCGGGCGGTTATCCATGGCGCTTGGCAAACGGAAGCCGTATTCAACGAGCGTTTCTTTGCGAGCGTGATCGCCATTATACATGCCACGAACTTGTGGCAAGGTCATATGCGATTCGTCTACGATGAGAAGAAAATCTTTCGGGAAGAAATCGAGTAAAGTGGCTGGTGGTTCACCTGGTTGACGACCATCAAGATGGCGAGAATAGTTTTCAATTCCCTTTACAAAGCCGGTTTGTTCGAGCATTTCAAGGTCATACTTAGTGCGCTGTGACAAGCGCTCCGCTTCCAAATATTTATGATGTT
>Ga0310786_10002159_pt1 | contig 30646 bp, 25 predicted proteins | sample AusTroGonzalo_MG_FD_203881 | JGI IMG/M metagenome (GOLD analysis project Ga0310786, IMG submission 203881) | Bovine rumen microbial communities from tropical cattle in Woodstock, Queensland, Australia - Gonzalo_03 (v2) (version 2) | ecosystem: Host-associated > Mammals > Digestive system >...
TGCAAACAAAAATCAATATTTTTTTGCAATCCCGATCGTGGCGGTTTATCAATACTTGTGCGGGGTGTCCGAAATTTCATCGGGCGTGATCTTTTTCTTGTCCATCTGGTGCCAGGCGTAGACAATGTAGGCCAGCACGAAGGGGATCAGCAGCGAGACCCAGAACATCACCTGCAGCGTAAACTGGCTGGAGGAACTGTTGCGGATCGTCAGGCTGCTCTGCAGGTCGGTGCAGGACGGGTAGTAGGCCGTCCCGTTGTACCCAGCGATGAAGAAGACCGCCATCACCACCAGCACTGTTCCGATGCCGGCGGGCCAGATGCCACCGCGGGACTGGGTAAAGGCGCCCTGGAAGATACCCCAGAGGACCAGCACCACGCCCACGAGGAACAAGATCAGCACGGCAGGCATCTGCAGGAAGTTATGCAGGTATTTGTATTTTTCCAGCGAGACGACGCCCGCTTCGTCCACGGCGTAACCTACCTCTACGAGCAGGATTACCAGCCAGCACAGGAAGAAAAGCAGGAAGGGGAGGATGCAAAGCTTGACGGTACGGTGCACCTGCGAGTGGATCTGTTTGTCGTCGATGTTGTTGAGGATATAGAGCGCACCGAGGATGCAGGTCAGGAACATCAGGGTGCATCCCAGCAGCACCGCGTGGAACTGCCCGAGCGCTTCCAGACCATGCCAGTTGTTGCCCCAGGTGCTGATGACCGGGGAGGAAGGGTCGGTGATGGCCACTTTATTGACCGTGAAATCAGAGCCCGTGAAGAAGGTGCCCACGGCGGTCCCGACAAGGAACGGCGCCAGGAAACCATTGACCATCAACGCGACACGGAATCCCTTCACGCCGATCAGGTTTTCTTTCTTGTTCTGGAACTCATAGGCGACAGCCTGGAAGACAAAGCTGAGCAGCAACAGGATCCATACCCAGTAGGCACCGCCGAAGCTGGTGCTGTAGAAGAGGGGGAAGGAAGCGAAGAAAGCGCCGCCGAAGGTGACCAGGGTGGTGAAGGTCAGCTCCCATTTGCGGCCCGTGGAGTTGAGGACCATCCGTTTCTGCAGGTCGGAGAACTGCCGGTTTCCGAGTTGGAGGTTGGCTCCCTGGACGAACATCAGGAAGACGAGCAGGCCGCCCAGCAGGGCGATCAGGAACCACCAGTAATTCTGTAAGAAGGTATAGGACATGGCTTTATTCTTTTATCGTTTCGGGACCTTTCTTGATGGCGCTCACCATGATACGGATTTCGATGGCCAGGAACAACGTGAAGATGGCCAGGAAAATGAAGAAGGTGGTCTTGACCGCTCCGGCACTCAGGCTGGAGATGGCTACGTTGACGGGAAGCAGGCCCTGGATGGTCCAGGGCTGGCGGCCCACCTCGGCCACAATCCAGCCCGCCTGGCCGCAGATGTAGGCTAGCGGGATGCAGACGACAGCGGCCCGGAGGAGCCACTTCCACGCGCCGAGCTTGTCTTTCCAGACTGCAATCAGTGCGAGCAGCAGCACCAGGGCGATGAGCATGCCCAGGCCGATCATCAGGCGGAAGGACCAGAAGACCACGCCCACGGGCGGTACTACGTCCTCGGGCTTTTCGAGGTGCCCGTAACCCATGTACTGCACGTTTTCCTCCAGTGCGTAGCGGGCCTCGGCCTTCTCCGACGGATCATCGGTGGTACGATAGATGGAAAGGGCGACCAGCGCTTCCCGTCCCATGGCCATTTTCTCGGCCACGGAAGGCACAACGTTGCCTTCGTCATCGGTGTAGCCGTTGAGGATGTCGTTGATGCCGGGCACGAAGCCGTCGGGGTTGTGCGTAGCCAGGATGGAGAGCATTTTGGGGACCTTGATGCCCGGGACGATGGTGAAGGCAGCGCCGTTGCCGCCGTCCTGCAGGCCCTCTGCCGCAGCCAGTTTCATGGGCTGGAATTCGGCAGCATGGACGCCGGAAGAGTCGCCCGACAGCATCACGGCACCGGAGCCCACCAGACCCACGATGGCGCCGATCAGCATGCTCTTTTTCGCGAACTCGATGTGCCGGTTCCGGAGCAGGTACCAGGCACTTACGCCCACCACGAAGATGCCGCCGGTGACCCAGCCGCTCGTGATGGCGTGGCAGAACTTGCTCACGGCCACCGGGTTGGTAATGACTTCCCAGAAGGCCGCGGCCGATGTCATCTCGCTGCGGACCGTCTCGGGGTTGAAGGTGGTGCCCACGGGATTCTGCATCCAGCCGTTGGCCACGAGGATCCAGTAGGCGGAGATGGAGGCGCCAATGCCGGTCAGCCAGGTGGAGGCCAGGTGGAAGCGTTTGCTTACCTTGTCCCAGCCGAAGAACATTACGGCGAAGAAGGTGGCCTCCATGAAGAAGGCGAGGATGCCCTCGATGGCGAGGGGCGCGCCGAACATGTCGCCGACGAACCAGGAGTAGTTGCTCCAGTTCGTGCCGAATTCAAATTCCAGGATGATGCCCGTCGCGATGCCCACGGCAAAGTTGATGGCGAAGAGTTTCATCCAGAACTGTGCGGTTTTCTTCCAGAAATCATCTTTTCGGACCACGTAGAGCGTCTCCATGATGGCCATGACGAATGCCAGCCCGAGGGTGAGCGGCACAAACAGCCAGTGGTACGCGGCGGTCATCGCAAATTGGATCCTGGACCAAAAGATCACATCCATAGTTCAGTGTATTATGATTAAAGATTGTACGTGTTTTCGGCGGGAGGGTCTGTGGGCGGGCTGGCGAGGCGTTCGCCCACCACGCGGCTGCGCTCCTCATCGCTGAGCCCGGCCATGACGGGCTTGAAGAAGAAGACGCGCAGGATGGCGAAAAGGATGAAAAACTTCAGCAGGATGAGCCAGACCAGCGGCTTGCCCCAGGTCATGTTCCGGAAGCTGTCGCGGTAGAAGAGCCAGACCGCGGTCATGGATTGTCGGATGCTTTTCATCGATTCTCTCAAATTTAGCGATTTATTCGTATATTTGCAAAAACCTGAACGCATTTCCATGAAAAAGACTTTGTTAGCACTTGCCACACTGATGCTCGTCTTCTCGGGCCTGCTGGCGACTTCCTGTGCAAAACATCCCGAAATCCGGGTGATGTCTTTCAACATCCGTCTTTCGCCCCGGGAAGATTTCGACGGAGAAAACTGCTGGAACAACCGCCGCGAAGCCGTGATCCGGATGATCAATGCATCTCAGCCCGATTTGTTCGGCATCCAGGAAGGCTACATTACGCAGGTAGATTATATGGATGAGCAGCTGCCTGCGTACGGCCGCTACGGCGTGTGCCGTGACGACGGGCTGGAGCGGGGAGAGGCCAATGCCATCTTCTGGCGCAAGGACCGCTTCGATGTAAAGCAGTGCAACACCTACTGGCTGAGCGAAACGCCCGATACCGTGTCGCTGGGCTGGGACGGGGCTTGCCGTCGCATCGTGACCTGGGCACAGCTGTACGACAAGGAGGCGAAGCGGGATGTCTGGTACTTCAATACGCACTTCGACCATGTGGGGAAAGTGGCCCGTGAAGAGGCCGGCAAGCTCATCATGGAACGGATGAAGGGGATGATGAAAGAAGGGGACGTGGTGTTCCTGACGGGCGACTTCAACGCGAACTGGGATGACCCGATCCTGCTGCCGATTCGGGCTGAAATGCAGAACTGCCGCGAGACGGCTCCGGTCACGGACGACGAGAATACCTACCATGCCTGGGGAAAGAATGAAGAGCCGGCAGGTACCGTCATCATCGACCACATCTTTTATAAAGGGGTCACTCCTGAAAAATACGAATGCCTGACGGGCGATTACGGCGCCCGCTTTGTCTCCGACCACTGGCCGGTGCTGGGCACCTTCCGTTATTGACAACAACCAAAACAAACAACGATATGATCATTTATCTGATTGGCCTCGTACTGTCTGTCCTGGCCGTTATCGACATCCTCAAGAAGCCGATCTCCCTGGTAGGCAAAGTCATCTGCTCGGTTATCGTGCTTTGCACCAGCTGGCTCGGCCTGCTCGTCTATTTCCTCTACGCGAAGAACCACATCACGGAGTGGTTCAAGTAACAAAAAAGCCGGTTTGAACCGGCTTTTTTGTTATTCTTTCGATTTCGCCTCGTCCCAAAGCGCGTCCATCTCGGCGAGCGTCATGTCGCTAAGATCGCGGCCCATCTCCTTAGCGCGCTGCTCGATCCAGGTGAAGCGGCGCTTGAACTTGAGGTTAGTCTGTTCAAGGGCTGTATCGGGGTTGAGGTGGTAGAGGCGCGCGGCGTTGGCCACGGAGAAGATGAAGTCGCCCAGTTCGGCCTCCTGGCTTTCCTTGGTGCCGTTCGTCAGTTCGGCGCGCAGCTCGCTCAATTCTTCCTGCACTTTGTCCCACACGTCTTCCTTCTTCTCCCAGTCAAAGCCCACAGCGCGGGCTTTGTCCTGCATGCGGTAAGCCTTGATGAGGGAAGGAAGGCTGTTGGGCACGCCGGCGAGAATGGTCTTGTTGCCGTCTTTCTCCTTGCGTTTGAGCTGTTCCCAATTCTGGACTACCTGGCCCGCCGTCTCTGCTTTCACGTCGCCATAGACGTGGGGGTGCCGGTAGATGAGCTTGTCGCATTGCATGTTGCACACGTCGGCGATATCGAAGTCACCGGTCTCGGAGCCGATCTTCGCGTAGAACACGATATGCAGGAGCAGGTCGCCCAGCTCCTTGGCGATATTGTGCATGTCGTGCGCCAGGATGGCGTCGGCTAGTTCATAGGTTTCTTCGATGGTATTGGGGCGGAGCGAATCGAGGGTCTGCTTGCTGTCCCAGGGGCACTTTTCGCGCAGGTCGTCCATGATATTCAGCAATCTTTCGAACGCCTGAAGTTCTTTTTCTTTTTTCATGGTCGCAAAATTACGAAATTTCTTAACTTTGTAGGATAAAAGAACCAAATCCAACACACACAGATATGCAGAATATCAAATTCATCTCCGCCGACGAAGCCGTCAAGGTCGTCAAGAGCGGTGACCACATCCACCTGAGCAGCGTGGCCAGCGCGCCCCAGGTCCTCATCCAGGCCCTCTGCCGCCGCGGCGAGGCCGGCGAACTGAAGGATGTCCGCATCCATCACCTCCACACGGAAGGCGAAGCTCCCTATACCGAGGAGCGCTTCCAGGGTACTTTCTTCCACCAGGCCTTCTTCGTGGGCGGCAACGTCCGCAAGAACGTGCAGGCCGGCTGGGCCGACTACATTCCGATCTTCCTGAGCGAAACCCAGAAGCTCTATCGCAGCGGTGTGCTGCCGTGCGACGTGGCCATGATCCAGGTCTCGCCCGTGGACAAGCACGGCTATGTGTCGCTGGGTACCTCCGTGGATGCCACGCTGGCAGCCATCGAGTGCGCCAAGACGGTAATCGCCGTGGTCAACAAATATGTCCCCCGCGCCTGGGGCGACGCCGTGATCCCGGCCAGCATGATCGACCTCTTTGTGGAAGACAATACCCCGCTGATGCCGGCGCACTTCTCCGAGCCGTCCGAGATTGAGACGAAGATCGGTATCAACTGCGCCAACCTCGTGGAAGACGGAGCCTGTCTGCAGATGGGTATCGGTGCCATTCCGAACGCCGTGCTCGCACAGCTGGGCAACCACAAGAACCTCGGTATCCACACCGAGATGTTCGCCGACGGCGTGCTGCCGCTCGTCCGCAAGGGCGTCATCAACGGCATGAACAAGAAGATCGACAAGGGCAAGATGGTCTCTACGTTCCTGATGGGTTCGCAGGAGGTCTACGACTTCATCGATGACAACCCGATGGTGGCCATGATGGACGTCGGCTACACCAACGATCCGTATATCATCGCAAAGAACCCGAAGGTCTGCGCCATCAACTCCGCCCTCCAGGTGGACATTACCGGCCAGGTCTGCGCCGACTCCCTTGGCACGAAGTTCTACAGCGGCGTTGGCGGCCAGATCGACTTCACCTACGGAGCTTCGCTCTCCGAAGGCGGCAAGGCCATCATCGCGATGCCTTCCGCGACCAACAAGGGCGTGAGCAAGATCGCCCCGGTGCTGACCGAAGGCGCCGGCGTCGTGACGACCCGCAACCACATCCACTGGCTGGTCACCGAATACGGTGCCGTCGACCTCTACGGCAAGAGCCTTCAGGAGCGCGCGAAACTGATCATCAGTGTCGCCCATCCGGACGCCCGCGAAGCCCTCGACCGCGCCGCCTTCGAACGCTTCGGCCCGCATTACCACGCGATCAATATCTAACGCTGGAGTTCAATACGCTGTATAGCAGCTTAATATGCAAAGTCACCCTACTTTTGCCGAGTGGGGTGACTTTTTTATTCTGCTGAAATACAATACTTTATTCTCCTGACTGTTTAATGGAGAACCAGCCGAAGCCGACGCTGGGATAATTGATCGAGTCTGAGATCGCAGCAGCTATAGGGCCTCTTTCTTCCCCGGTCGTATTTTCCTCGAAGATAAAAGTATATTGAACCGTCTGGTTGTCAATCCGCTCCCGTCCTTTGAACTGGACATAGGGGGCGTCGAAGTTCTGGGTTTCAATCAGTTCATCGTTCAATACACGCAGATTGGCGCTTCCATCCGGAAGTGTTTTCGAATAATAGGCCGTTACGACGACGGTTCCGCCTTCTTTGCCTATCGTTATCGAACGACTCGGAGAAACGAGTATTTCAGCGATAGGCGTGCCGATCGCTTGCTCTTCTTCGTTTTCCACCGTGTTGCAGCCGCTCAGGCAGAGCATCAGCATCAGGGTTATTCTTATCAGGTGTTTCATGGTGTGATGTGTTTTTTTATTCATTTAGGAAATGTCAGTGAAGCCGCGCCAGGCTTTGGGGAATGGTCTCGCGGGCAAAAGAAATCAGCGAGCTCGGGGCATACGGATGATCGATGAAATTGCGAAGGTCGGTGCGGTCTTCTTCCGTCAGCGTACTGTCGTTATGCCAGGCCACAAAGGCGCCGAGCAGGTAGGGCATGCGGATGTTTCCGTTCCAGGAATAGAGATCGGGGGATTCTTTGGCGATGGACTCGATTTCGGCTATCTTGTCACTGACCGCCTTGGACAGCGTACGGAGCTCCTCAGGCTGGAAACGGCCGTAGTCAACGGCCGTGATGAGCATGAAAGACAAATATGGCATGGCGCGATAGGCAGTATTTTCACCCAGATATTCGGAATAATCCAGTTCCGTGAAAGTTCCTGCCGGCGCATGGTCAGGATAATGCACTTCCTGATACAGGCGAAGCAACTCTGACGCACCGCTCGCCCGGCTCATCAGTTCCCGCGTTCCGTTGAAACGGCCCATTTCCACCAGAATGCCGACATATGTGTTCGACGAAACGGCTTCGAATTCGAAACCATAAGGATACATGTAAACAGTCCGGGCCAGGTTGCGGGTAGACATTGTAGCCAGTTGCTGCTCGCTCAGGTTACACATGTCCCACAACCCCTCGGCATCACTGGCTTCGGTCCGGTGTTCCCACCAATAGGAGAAGTTGCCGCCGGGACCGGTAAGGCCGGTGTCCGCCTTGGTCTGTGCCGGCCAGGGTGTGTAATCAATCTTGTTTTCGTACTGGGCGAGGATTTGATTGTCAGGGGCTGTCTGTTCTTCCGGTTCGGGTTCTTCGATGGCCGGGCAGGCCGTCGTGACGGCCATCACCATCAGCAGGAAAGGGATGAAATGAATGGTTTTCATATGTGTCAAAATGTTAGATGTGTCCATATTTATTCAGGCGAATGTTCGTAGACATACCCCACCACGCCGCAACTCCATTTCTGGGTAGTTTCCACGGCGGACCCGAAGATGCCGGTACCGCCCTGGATGTTGGTGTAGATGTTGGTATTGTCGTAGACGCCGACAATGTCTGTCCCGATTACGTGGAGCATCTCGTATTGCATCACGTCCAGCAGATAACGGTCGTATTCTTCCGAGACGGCGGTAAAACGCATGCGCCCGAAACGCTCTTTTATCAACCAGTCGCATTCGGCAAGATCATGCGGTTGGCCAGAGATGGTATCGAGCATTACTTCTAAGCTATGATTCTGTGGATATGATAACAACTTGCCACTATATGTCCCCGCAAAATGCGGCCCGGTGAAATCTCCCGAGAAAGCCAGGGTGTCCTGGGGCAAAACCCGGGGAAAACGGATATAGCGGTAGTGAAGCGGTTTTCCCGCCACCTCTGGATAGAAGCTGAGGGCAGCCTTGACCTTGCTCTGGTTAAATAGAGCGCCCGTCAGGTTGAAACTGTCCGCCAATTCCTCGTGGTTTGTAGCCAGTTCATCTTCCACAAACACAGACCAGTTCCCGGCTTTCTCCGACCAACCCTCCTTGCACACCCAAACAGGATAATCCGATGCAAGGCTGTAATACGTGATTTCTGGTATATAGCGAAAAACTTCTTTTCCATGGAGGACAAAAGCGCGTTCTTCCGTCGGACACTGTACGAAGTGAGTCGAAACAGGCTTCTTTATCCTGGCTATCGTCGTATGGGCCGTCAGGGTATCGCCGCGCGGCAGGATGATTTGCAACTGATAACTGGGTGAGGATGCGGCTGAATACACATCAAAGAGGGCGCTCTCCAGCTGAAGGGTCCATTCCCCGTCACCCGTGTTCTCAAAGGCCCCGACGGGTTCATATTGTTCCCTGCTCCAGGCGGACAGCACTACGCTGGCATCGTTGATGCCCCTGTAGTTGTCTTCGCCGGGACGCGAGAGATAACGCAGCGACAAATGCTGCGTACTGCCGGGCTTCAGGATGCAATGGACCCATGGAATATCTACGTCCTCTGAAGATCGCAGGTCCACCGGCTCGTAGCAGGCGACCGCCAGCAGGCCTTCCAGCAGGAAAAGCAGCGCAAATAATATCGTCGTCTTTCTCATAATTCAAGCGTGTATTTGATGCTGGGCATGATGGGAAACAGGGATATCTGGCTCCAGGTCCGGGTGTCGCTGTCGTAGGCCAGCAGCGAAGGATTGTGGCGGTTGAGGACGTTAAATACACCGAGGGTCAGGCTGTGGGAGAGCGGATGCATTCTGTCCCGGCCCGTCGTGAATTCAAATCGGTAACCCAGGTCGAGACGGACATAGAGCGGCATCTGCCAGTTGTTGGGGTGTGTAAAGTAGTTGAGCACGACTTCTTCGCCTGGAAGGTAGCCGGGGTACTGCGCGGCAGGTACCGTCTCCCAGTGACCGCCCTGCAGCGTAAATCCGGCATTGAAGCCTTTCCACTGTGCATGCGCATTAAGGATATGGCGCCGGTCGTAGCGCGCCGGGAACGGGCTGCCTTCATCGATATTGGGGAACGTACGGTCCGTCTTAGACCAGGTATAGGCCAGACTCCAGGTTGCGCCGGTCTCCGGCAACCGTGCCTCATAAAGAATTTCTACGCCGTAAGAGGTACCGCTCCCTACCTCCGCGTGGTTGCTCCAGCCCTGCGCTGCAGAAGTGAACAAGGCCATCGCGTCGGTATAATAGACCAGGTTCTCCATCTTCTTACAATAGCCGCCGAGGGTGACGGCGTGCCCGCCGAAAGAAGCGAAAAGGCCGCCGTAGCCCTGCTTCGCGCGCTCCGGCAGCAGCAGTTTCGTACTCGGCACCATCAGGTCGAGCGACCAGCCCAGCGGCGTTCCTTCCAGCGTATGGTCAAACTGCGTGCGGTCGTCCCAGGTCGCCTCGAGGCCGAGACCCCGAATGATCTGCCATTTTGCGCGGGCGCTGAATTCCCAGGCGAATTGTTCCAGGCGGTCCGATTCCCGTTCTGCGTGATTCTTAAAGTAATTGCCACGTACATTGGCCATCAGATTCACCGGGCCGATATTGAATTGCATCTCCAGAAAACCGCTGCTCAGCGTCGGACGGCTCTTGCTCTCGGTGAAGGGCGCGTCGTCGACGACCTTGACGTCCGATTCCGAGATCTTCATGGCAGCCGGACTCATCACGTCGCGCTGATGACGCAGGCCTTCTGAAAGCAGGAAATGTCCTTCAAAGAAGCGATGTTCCACCGTGACGCCGTAGTTTTGCGATTCGATGCGCGATTGCAGCAGCAACAAGCTCTTGTCCCCTCGGAGCACCGCCGCGTGTTCCATCCGGTTCTTGAAGTGGTTGTAAGAAACGTCAGCCCGAATGGTCGTCGCGGGCAGCGTGAAACGGTAGGACAGATGCCCCATGGCATTTTCCCAGCCCAGCGTGTAGTCGGCAGAAGGGAAGCCGACCGTGTAGGCGTCGCGGCTGCCGAAGCCCGAAAGGGTCAGATCGTGACGCGGGGCGATCTGCCACTGTGTCTTCAGGTATGCATCCCAAACGCCCAGTTTCAACGAAGGCATCCGCCCGTCCCTGTCCAGGCCTTTCTTCAACAGGCCGTATTCCAGGCCGAACGGAGACCAGCGGCCCGCTACCAGGACAGAGGCCTTGTCTTTTACAAGAGGCGCACGCACAGAGGCGCCGATAAACGTATTGGAAACGGAGGTCTCGGCATTCAGCGTCCGATGGTCGAAGGCCGGTGAATGTACGGCCACGTGGCTGGCGGTCAGGCCGCCCGTCTCGCCGGCGAAGCCGCCGATGCGGAAGTCCATCGTTTCGATGGCCTCAGCGGGAACAGCCGTCGTCAGGCCCATCAGGTGGCCCGGCCCGTAGATGCGGACGCCGTCGAGCGTAAACAGGTTGTTGCCCAGATTGCCGCCGCGTGCGAAGAAGGCCGAGAAGCCTTCCGCGCCCGACGAGACGCCCGGACGCGTCATTGCGAACTTGATGGGATCGTTTTCGCCGACCGGGCTCAGGACCTTGCCTGCCAGGGTTTTCGGGTCTGTGGTAAAAGTGCCCGGAAGTTGGTCAAAGTCACGGCGCAGCGCCGTCTTGACGGATGGGGGCAGCGTATCAATCTTAAAAGCGGCTGACAGTGTATCGTACTGCGAAAGAACGAGCATTTCCGTGTGAGGGCTGTCAGTCATGCCCAGTTGGCGTTCGGCCGTCAGCACCACATAATTGCGCCGGACGGTCCACGTGATGCCCGTCCCCCTGAAGATCATACGCAGATTCTGCCGCAAGTTTAGTCCGGGTTCGACGGAAGCGGAAGCTGGCTGATCGACGGGCAGGCTGGCATCGTAGACAAACAGCACGTCGAACTGCACCGCCAGTTCTTTCATCTGGCTGCGCAACGAGCCTGACGGCTGGGCCGCAAGCATCGTGGAAAACAGGATGCCTGCCAGCAAAAGCATCCTGCGTATCATTCGACCGTGATTTTAACGTCCAGGGCCGCCTCGATCAGCGGGACGATGACATCCAGGCCGTCTTCGGAAGAGAAGGTAGCGGTCAGCCGCTTCTCCGTAGGCGGAGCTGTGAGTGTACAATGATAAAAATCAGAGAGTTCCTGGAGCACCTGCTCGACCGGTGCCTCTTCAAAGACAAAGAATCGCGACGGAGCCTGCTGCAATGCGGGCTGCTCCTGTACAGAAGGGTCTGCTTCGGAACGGATCCAACTGTGGATGCCGTAGCCGGCGGCAAAGACCAGCACGATGGAAGCGGCCGCGGCCGCGGCAGTCAGCCACCAGCGGCGATGGACAGGCATTGCGGTCCGTTCGTGGAAACGCCCGATGGCTTTCCGCGTATCGTATTTGTCGGGATGGTAGCGCCGGACTACGAAGGCGAGGTCATTGTCGTTGAATTCCGTCATGTTTTTGTTTCTTTTACACCCCTATGACGGAAAAGACCCCGGAAGTGACTACTCACCAGAGGAAAATTTTGAAGAATACCTGGTCGGCGCCGATGCGAAGGGTCTGCATGGCCTTGGTCAGCTGGTTGTGGACCGTGCTCTCAGAGATGCCCATCCTTTGGGCGATCTCGGCATACGACAGCCCGTCACGCTTGTTCAGCAGCAGGATTTCCCGTCGTTTCGGGGGCAGGGCGTCGATGGCCGTCCACAACCGGGCCCATACGAACGAACTGTCCATTGTCTCTTCATCCGGAACGTCCTCCTTCAACTGTTCGACGCTGATTCCCGCGTCAGGTCCCGCCTTCCGGAGCGCATCGATGCAACGGTTGTGGACCATCCGGTAGAGATAGGCCTTGGGCGAATCGGGTTCCTGCCCGCTCGCCTGTGTCCGTTCCCAGAGCGTGACGAAAGACGCCTGAACGATATCCTCCACGGCATCGGCATCATGCAGGAACCGCGCGGCATACAGGCAAAGCGGCCTGTAATACAGCCGGAAAAGATCGTCGATGTTGGTTCGTTTCAAGGCGGCAGGATGAATAACTTCTGCAAAGATGCGAAAAAACGGGCAAATGTTGCAATAACCCTTCGATGAAGCATAGGATGGATGAAAATTGGCGTGGCGCATAACCCGTTGATTATCAGCGAATAGACAATAATCGGTTGCGTAAAAATGCGCAACCGATTATTATTAAAATGCTGATAACTAGATAGTTATCTGCCACGGGTGGATTACTCGCCGGCGGCCTTGAGCCGTTCGGCGTTTTCGGCGATCTGGAGCTGGTCGATGACTTCCTGGATGTCGCCGTCCATGAAGACGGGAAGGTTGTACATTGTGTAGCCGATGCGGTGGTCGGTTACGCGTGACTGCGGATAGTTGTAGGTGCGGATCTTCGCGGAGCGGTCGCCGGTCGAGACCATCGTCTTGCGTTTGGCCGTAATGTCGTTGAGGTATTTCTCGTATTCGAGATTGTATAGACGCGTGCGGAGCTCGGCCAGCGCCTTGTCGAGATTCTTGAGTTGCGAGCGCTCGTCCTGGCACTGGACCACGATGCCAGAAGGGATGTGCGTCAGACGGACGGCGGAGTAGGTCGTGTTGACACCCTGGCCGCCGGGACCTGACGAGCAGAAGAGATCTTTCCGCACGTCTTTCATGTCAATCTCCACGTCGAATTCATCGGCTTCCGGCAGCACGGCCACGGAAGCAGCGGAGGTATGGACACGGCCCTGCGTCTCGGTCTGGGGGACACGCTGTACGCGGTGGACACCGCTCTCGTATTTCAATGTGCCATAGACTTTTTCGCCCGTAACCTTGCAGACGATTTCCTTGTAACCGCCCGCAGCGCCTTCGCTGACGTTGGTCACCTCGCACTTCCATCCCTTGCGCTCGAAATACTTGGTGTACATGCGGAACAGGTCGCCGGCGAAAATGGCTGCTTCGTCACCGCCCGTACCGCCGCGGATCTCCAGAATGGCGTTCTTGCTGTCCTGCGGGTCGGCTGGGATGAGCAGGATCCGGATTTCCTCTTCCATCTTCGGAAGTTCCTCCTCCAGGGCCGTGGCCTCTTCCTTGGCCATTTCGCGCAAGTCCTCATCCTTCTCGTTGAGGAGGATGTTCTTGGCGTCGGCCAGGTCGCTCACCATCTTGCGGTAGCGGTCGCCCGCCTGGATGATCGGTTCCAGTTCCTTGTAGTCCTTGTTGAGCTGGACATATCTCTTCATGTCGGCAATCACCTCAGGATCACCCAGCTGTGCGCCGATACTCTCGTATTTAGCTTTGAGTCCGTCCAGTTTTTCAAGCAAATTGTTCTCTGCCATCTTTCGCGTATTTGGGTCGCAAAGATAATGATATTTTTAAAAATATTTTAAGGGGGGGGGTGGATATCTAAAAAATTGTTAAATTTGCAGGGGTTATTATCCCGAATTGTGAACTAAGCCTAAACCTTAACTATCTGATTATTCCCATGAAGAATAAAATACGCGCGCTTTTCGACAAGGTCTTTTCCCGCTACGTGAGTACAGGCTTCGTCTTTGCACTCGACGTCTTGCAGTCGTTTGTGTCGGCGCTCATCGTGTTTTTTTCCCTGCAATACCTGGTGTCGAATTCTTACAGCTCAAGTCCCATTGAATATTGGAATCGATTCCTCTGGATATGGTTAATCACCACGACGGCTTCCGCAGCCTTGATGTTCTGGCTCTTCAAAAGCTACCGCATCATCATTCGCCATTCTTCTCTGTCCGATATCTTCCGGCTGGGTGTTGCCGTGCTCTGTGCCACATTGCTGGATGCTCTGGTATTGGTTGTGGCCGGTTTGTGGCATCCGACGACCTGGCTGATCCTCTTCGCCTATTTTGTCCTCTGTGTCTTCCTGATCGTCATCAGCCGTGTGATCATGGTCCGCACCTATGAGGAGATGTTGCGCCGCTTCCATTCCCGTGACAACGAAAGAATGCCCGTGCTGATCTACAATACCAGTGACAAGGCCATCGCCCTGGAATCGCGCCTGCAGAATTCGAAACACTATAAGGTGATCGGTTTTCTGACGCCCGATTCTTCGGAGAACAAGCTGACGACCCACCGGACACCGGTTTTTTACTTTGCCACGAAAGAAGATGTTGAGCATATCGTAAACGGGCGCGGTATCAAGGCCATCATTTTCCCTACGGAGAAGGAAACGCGCAGTGAATCCCAGCGTCTGGTGTCGTATGCCACTGAACTCCGGCTCAAGCTGCTGGTTGCTCCTACCATCGACGAATATGCCAATCTGGCAACGCAGGGTGTGCGCAACGTCAAAGTGGAAGACCTGCTGGGCCGTGAAGAAATTGCCATCTCGATGGACAAGATCAAGGAGCGTTTCGCCGGCAAGGTGGTGATGGTAACCGGTGCCGCCGGTTCCATCGGCTCTGAAATCTGTCGCCAGCTGGCTCATTTCGGCATCAAGAAACTCCTGCTCTACGACAATGCCGAGACACCGATGCACAACCTGCGGCTGGAACTGGAAGATAAATACAAGGACTTGAATTTCGTACCGATTGTCGGCGACGTTCGTCAGTTGCCCCGTCTCGACTATGTGTTCCGTACCTGGCATCCACAGGTGGTGTTCCATGCCGCTGCTTACAAACATGTGCCGCTGATGGAGGACAACCCCTGTGAGGCGGTGCTGGTCAATGTGATCGGTTCGCGCAATGTGGCCGACAAGTGCATCGAATACGGTACGGAAATGATGGTGATGATCTCCACCGACAAGGCGGTCAATCCCACCAACATCATGGGTTGCACCAAGCGTCTGGCGGAAATCTATGTTCAGTCCATCACCAACGACAAGACCAAGTTTGTGACCACGCGTTTCGGCAATGTGCTGGGGTCCAACGGTTCGGTGATTCCGCGTTTCCGTGAGCAGATCGAACACGGTGGTCCGGTAACTGTGACGCATCCGGAGATTACCCGTTATTTCATGACGATTCCTGAAGCATGCCGTCTGGTTTTGGAGGCGGCCACAATGTCGAAAGGCAAGGAGATTTTCGTCTTCGACATGGGCGAGCCCGTCAAGATCGACAACCTGGCCCGCCGCATGATCGAACTGGCCGGCTTTGTGCCTGATGAGGACATCAAGATCGTCTATTCCGGCCTGCGGCCCGGCGAGAAACTCTATGAGGAAGTCCTTTCAGACCTGGAAAATACCGATCCGACGCAACATGACCGCATCCGTATTGCACATGTACGTCAGTATGCCCATCCGGATGCCTGCGTGTTTGTCGAGGAGCTGGAGACGCTTTCCCGCGAAGTCCGGATTCCCGACATGGTCAAGAAGATGAAAATGGTCGTTCCGGAGTTCAAGTCGCAGAATTCCAAGTTTGAGGAATACGACAAATGAAACGCGGTCCGGCTCTCCTCCTTTTCCTGATCCTGTTTTGTGCAGTGGGCTATCTCTTCTGGGTGACGCGCCCTGCCAGCCGGAAGGCGAAGGATGACGTTGCCGTGACGACGGAGATGATCGGCGACTCCGTGATTGTGATCGAGCGTACCATCGTACGGGAAAGTCCCCGTGCGCCCAAGGTACCCGATCTCATGGTTTTTGCCGGCGACACCATCCGCTTCGACCGGGTGGACATGCGGGAGCGGATGGACCGCGAGCTGATCGCCTTCACGTACAGCCACACCAATTCCCTGCTCATGCTCAAGCGCTCGACCCGCATTTTCCCGCAGGTGGAGCCGCTGCTGGCAGCCAACGGGGTCCCCGATGACCTGAAATATCTGATGGCCGTGGAGAGCAACGTCAGCGAGACGGCCGTATCCGTGGCGGGTGCTGCGGGGCTCTGGCAGTTTATGCGTGAAGTGGGCCGTGAGTTCGGACTGGAAGTGACGGCGACAGTCGATGAACGCTACAACATTCGCAAAGAGACGGAGGCGGCATGCAACTATTTGAAAAAATCGTATGCCCGTTTCGGCGACTGGATGACGGTGGCGGCCAGCTACAACGGTGGCATTAACGGTATCGCGCGCAAAAGGGAACAGCAACAACAGCCACGGGCGATGGACCTGCAGCTGGTGGAGGAAACTTCCCGCTACATGTTCCGCATCCTGGTGGCCAAAATGTTTTTTGAAAATCCCGAGAGTTTCGGCTTCAAGCTGGAAGCGGATGAATACTATCCTTATATTCCTCCGAAACGGACGGTGTTCGTCAGCCAGTCGATCGATGACCTGGCCGAATTTGCCGGCCGCTATGGTCTGTCCTATGCCCAGTTGCGCCGGGCCAATCCCTGGCTTCGCGATATGAAGCTGGCAGCCAAAACCGGCAAAACCTACGAAATCCTGATTCCCGACCTGGAGGCAGAAAAGAATTATTTCTTACATTTGTAGGCAGTAATTCTTTCGAACAATGACCAGAAAAATCTTTGTTATGGCGTTGGCCCTTCTGTTGGCCGGCTGCCTGACCGCCGTGGCGGACGGTTTCCGCCATCCCGCCAAAGAAATTGAAGAACTTACGCTGGCCAGCCCGTTGCCTTCTGTCGTCTTCGACAGAGACTATTCGAAGGCCGTCATGGCTTATCGGGCCTGCCGCCAGGTGCCCATTGCCGAACTCGCTGAAAGCGAGGCCCGGATCGGAGGCCTGCGTGTGGACCCGCGCAATTTCAGCGAGACGCGTGAGAACTATTTCGACCGCCTGGAGCTGCTGGATGTGGCTACGGGCAAGACGCGGCCGGTCCTCGGCCTTCCCGCCGACCTCCGCGCCAAATTCATAACCTGGTCGCCCGGCGGCAAGCAGGTCGGATTCACCCTTTCGTTCCCCGACCATGTCGAACTCTGGTGCGTGGACGTCACAGCCGCAGAACCCTTGGCCCGCAAGGTCACGAACCTGCGGGTGAACACCATCTTCGGTTCCCCCTTCTTCTTCATAGACGATACGCACATCCTGTTCAAGTCCGTCCCTGAATCGCACAAGGAAGCCCCGGTTCCGGGCCTCGCCCAGTCTTCCGTCGTGCAGGAAGTCAAAGGGGAAAAGTTGTCCATCCGTACCTATCAGGACCTGCTTTCCGGTCCGCAGGATGAAGCGCTTTACGACTATTGCTGCACCAGCCAGCTGGCTGTCTGCGGCCCGGAGGGTGTGCGGCTGATCGGCGAGCCGGCCGTCTATCGTTCGATCGATCCGTCTCCTGACGGCAGTTACGCGATCGTCGTGACCGAGCATCATCCTTATTCCTATGTACAGGCGCACAACTCCTTCCCGAGCAAGCAGTTCATCATGAACCTCGCCGACGGCAGCCAGGTGCGCATGCTCCGCGACGGAACGGTCAAGGAAGAGAAGAAAGCGCCCGTTCCGCCGAAAGATCCGAAAGATCCCAAGTCGCCGAAAGGCCCGAAGGAACCTGCGAAGCCGAAGCCGGCTGGTTTCGGCTGGCGTCCCGACCAGCCCGCTACGCTCTACTGGAGCGAGTCGGAAGGGGGCGGAATGGGCCCGATGGGCTTCCCCGGCATGGGTCCGATGGGCCCGCCGCCGGGTGATGATCCTGCCACCAAGGATACGGCCAAGGAGAAGGACCGTCCCGAAAAGACGTTTACCGACAAGCTGTTCCAGTGCCAGGCCCCCTTTGATTTTGAAAAAGACAAGCAGCTGCTCCTGGCCCCGGAATACCGCATGGGCCGCATCACCTGGAGCGACGACAAGCTGGCTTTCTTTGAGGAAAGCTCTTCCAAACAGCATTTCCGCAGACTGGTCTCCTTTGTGCCGGGCGACACCCTGGCGCCCCGCCGCGTCATCTTTACCCAGAGTACCGAGACCGATACGCTCGGCAATTTCCCGAGCTACGGACGCCTCTACCAGGTGCGCAACGCTTACAACCGACTGGTGGCCTGGAGCGATCCCCAGCACAGCCGTGTGTTCCTGACGGGTACGGACCGGCGCGATGCGGAAGGTTTCCAGCACAGCTTCCTGGATCAGGTGAACCTGAAGAACGGCAAGACCGAGAACCTGTGGTTCTCTTCCGGCGACTGCAAGGAGACGCTGACCGCCATTACTGACTATACGCCCAGGAAGATGAAACTGCTGGAGCGCCGCGAGGATTTCGGCGTGGTGCCCGACTTCTGGGAACTCGACTTGCGCAGGAAATCGGCCCGCCAGGTCACCCATATCGAGAATTCCGTGCCGCAACTCGCCGAACTGGTTACCGACCGGTATGTGACATATACCCGCAAAGACGGCTTGAAATGTTTCGCCCATCTGTACTTGCCCGCCGGCTATGACAAGGAACGCGACGGCAGGCTGCCGGTATTCATGTGGACATATCCCTATGAATACAAGTGCTTTGCCGAGAGCGAGAAAGCCCGTCCCGAGAAGCACAAGTACACCAAGCCGACCTATGGCTCGGCCATGATCTGGGCAACCCAGGGCTATGCCGTGCTGGACGAGTTTACCATGTCCATCATCGCCGCCGACAAGGACTCCCTGCCGAACGACCGATTCCTGGACCAGCTCGTGATGAGCGCGGAATCCGCCATCGATTTCGTCTGCGACAGCATCGGGGTAGGTGACCGCGACCGGATTGGCGTGGGCGGCCACTCCTACGGCGGATTCATGACGGCCAACCTGCTGGCGCACACGCGGCTCTTCCAGGCCGGAATCGCCCGCAGCGGTGCTTACAACCGCAGCCTGACGCCTTTCGGTTTCCAGAGCGAGCGCCGCAATTACTGGAAGGCGAAAGAGGTCTACGACGAGATGTCGCCGTTCAACTATGCCGACAAGATCAAGGATGCCTTGATGCTCATCCACGGCCAGATGGACAACAACACCGGTACGTTCCCGGTGCAGTCGGAGCGACTGTATCAGGCCCTGGTCTATTTCGGCGGAACCGCCCGCTATGTCCAGCTTCCTTACGAAAGTCACGGTTACCAGGGCATCGAGACCAGCCTGGATATGCTCTACGAAACAGGCGCCTGGCTGGACCAGTATGTGAAGAATGCCCAGCCGCGCAAGAAAGAAGGCAAGAAGCCGGACGATAAAGTGAAAGCAGAAGAATGAAAATAATGAAATTCGGATGGCTGGCGGTCGCCCTCCTGGTGGTGACCGTCAGCTGTAATCCCATCGAACCGGAGCCGGAGCCCGGTCCCAGGCCCGAACCGCAGAAGACACCCTATACGCTGAAGCCCCTGGCGGAAATGAGTTTGCGCGAGAAAGTGGGGCAGCTGTTCAATGTCCGAGTCGAGGCCCTCGACCTGACGTCCACTTATACGCAGACGGGGCCTTCGCAAGTCATCACCGACGGATTCAAGCGCTATCCCTGCGGTGGTCTGACGCTCTACGCGGCCAACATCAAGAATCCCCAGCAGATCATCGACTTTACCCAGTTCCTGCACGATCTGGGCAATTATCCGCTCCTGTGCATCGATGAAGAAGGCGGCCGGGTGGCCCGTATCGCCAACAACAACCAGTTCAATGTGACTAAATATGCCAGCATGGCGGCCGTCGGCGCCACTGGAGACCCGAAAAACGGCTATGAGGCGGGCAACAATATCGGCGGCTATCTCGCAATTTATGGTTTCGATGTGGATTTCGCTCCCGTGAGCGACGTCAACACCAATCCCGACAACGTGGTGATCGGCGACCGTGCCTTCGGCTCATCGCCGCAGCTGGTGGCCGATTTCGCCAGCCAGTTCCTGCTCGGACTCCAGAAAAACACCGTGGAAGGATGCCTCAAACATTTTCCGGGTCACGGCGATACCAAAGCCGACACCCACTACGGCTATGCCGAATCGCTCAAGACCTGGGCTGAGATTTCCAGTTGCGAGATGATTCCTTTCCGCAAGGGCATCGAGACCGGCACGCAGCTTATCATGACGGCCCACATTTGTCTGCCCAATGTCACGGACGAGAGCATTCCCTCGACCCTGTCGCCGCTGATCCTGCAGGAGAAACTCCGGGGCGAGCTGGGCTACAAGGGCATCATCATTACCGACAGCATGGGAATGGGCGCCATCACCCAGGAATACTCGCCCGAGGAGGCGGCCATCCGTGCGTTGGAAGCCGGGTGCGACATCATCCTCGATCCGGCCGATTATGTGAGCGCTTTCGAAGCCGTCGTATCGGCGGTGGAGTCCGGACGCCTGACGATGGCGCAGATCGACGAACGCGTGAGCAAGGTTCTTGCCTTGAAAAAACGGATACTGGAAAGGCGCGGACAATTGAAGTGATTGAAATATCGTCATTTGTGTTGTTATTTGTAAAATAATCGCTACATTTGCAGCCCCGCACGGACAGCGGGATTATAAATAAAGTCTAACTACTTATTGTTTAACGATTTATTAACCCATTATGTCTGAAGAGATCATCAACCCTGCAGTCGAAAATGCAGAAGAGATCGAAGAGCAGGTGATCGTAAAGCCTGCCAGCAAAAAAAGCAATGCCTCCGTCGACAACGACAAGTTCGACTGGGATGCATTTGAAAACGACGGCTTCGATGCAGCCGAGAAAGCCGCCAATGAAGAAAGTTACAGCAAGAGCCTCAGCCGTATCAACGAGAATGAGGTCGTGGAAGGTACTGTTACCTCCATCAACAAGCGCGAAGTAATCGTCAATATCGGTTACAAGAGCGAAGGTGTCATCAGCATCAACGAATTCCGCTACAATCCCGACCTCGCCGTGGGCGACACCGTGGAAGTGTACGTGGAGAACGCTGAAGACAAGAAAGGCCAGCTGATTCTCTCCCACAAGCGCGCCCGCGCCGTCAAGTCCTGGGACCGTGTCAACGAAGCCTTCGAAAAAGACGAAATCGTCAAAGGTTACATCAAATGCCGCACGAAGGGTGGCATGATCGTCGACGTGTTCGGCATCGAGGCGTTCCTGCCCGGCAGCCAGATCGACGTGAAACCCATCCGCGACTACGATGTGTACGTCAACAAGACCATGGAATTCAAGATCGTCAAGATCAACCAGGAATTCCGCAACGTGGTTGTTTCCCACAAAGCCCTCATCGAGGCTGAGATCGAGGCCCAGAAGGCCGACATCATCGGCAAGCTCGAGAAAGGCCAGGTGCTGGAAGGCACGGTCAAGAACATCACTTCCTACGGTGTGTTCGTCGACCTGGGCGGTGTGGACGGTCTGATCCACATTACCGACCTGAGCTGGGGCCGCATCAACCATCCCGAAGAGGTGGTTTCGCTCGACCAGAAGATCAACGTGGTGATTCTCGACTTCGACGATACGAAGAAGCGTATCGCCCTCGGTCTGAAGCAGCTCAACCCGCACCCTTGGGAAGCCCTCGATCCGAACCTCAAGGTGGGCGACAAGGTGAAAGGCAAAGTGGTCGTCATCGCCGACTACGGTGCCTTCGTCGAAGTGCAGCCGGGTGTCGAAGGCCTGATCCACGTCTCCGAAATGAGCTGGAGCCTGCACCTGCGCAGTGCACAGGATTTCCTCAAGGTGGGCGAAGAGGTGGAGGCCGTGATCCTCACTCTCGACCGCGAGGAGCGCAAGATGAGCCTCGGTATCAAACAGCTCAAACCCGATCCGTGGGCAACCATCACCGAGAAATATCCCATCAACTCGAAGCATACCGCTACGGTCCGCAACTTCACCAACTTCGGTGTGTTCGTGGAACTGGAAGAAGGCGTCGACGGTCTGGTCCATATCAGCGACCTGAGCTGGACCAAGAAGATCAAGCACCCGTCCGAGTTCACCTCCATCGGTGAGCCGATCGAGGTCGTCGTCCTCGAAGTCGACCAGGAGAACCGTCGTCTGAGCCTCGGCCACAAGCAGCTCGAAGAGAATCCCTGGAACGAGTATGAGAACACCTACTCCGTGGGTTCCGTCCACGAGGGTACCGTGACCGCTATCGTTGACAAGGGCGCTACCATCACCCTCGCCGAAGGCGTGACGGGTTTCTGCTCGAACCGCAACCTGGTCAAGGAAGATGGCACTACCGCCAAGGAAGGCGAGAAACTCCCGTTCAAGGTGACCGAATTCAACAAGGGCAGCAAGAAGATCACCCTCTCGCACACCCGTACGTTCGAAGAAGTCAAACGCGAGGAGGCCAAGAAGGAAGCCCGCGAGAAAGACGCTGAGGCCAACTCCACCCAGAAGGCTGTCCGCAAGCTGAAGGACAACCTGGAGAAGACCACCCTCGGTGACATCTCCGACCTGGCTGATCTCAAGAGCCGTCTTGAAGCTGAAGAAAAAGCCGGCAAGTAGTGAACTTCACCCTGACAACCCTTGGCACGGCATCCGCACGGCCGATGGTTGACCAACACCAAAGCGCCCACGTATTCAACCTGCATGGGCGCTTGTTTTTGGTCGACTGCGGCGAGAACGTGCAGGTGCAGCTCAAGCGCTACAAGATATCGAAAGCGCGGCTCGACAACATCCTGATTTCCCACCTGCATGGCGACCATGTCTTCGGGATCTTCGGGATGCTGTCGACCATGGCGCTCGACGGGCGCACGGCCCCGCTCTACATCTATGCCCCGCGGGATTTCGGCTCCATCCTTCACTTCTTCCTGGGTCATTTCGGGGAAGGGGTGAAGTATGAGATCCACCACATCCCGCTCACGATGAAAGCGCCGGAGCGGATCATCGAACTGCGGAACTGTGAGGTCTGGGCTTTCCCGCTTCAGCACCGCATCGACTGTTTCGGCTACCGGATCGTCTGGTTGAAGACCGGCCAGTCGGCCGCCTACTGCAGCGATACGGCGGTCTTCCCGGAAGAAGCGGAGTGGCTGCGCGGCACGGACCTGATCTACCACGAAGCCACTTTTGCCGACGAACACGTCGATTTGGCACACAAAATGTTTCATTCCACCGCTCGGGAAGCAGCGCAGGTCGCTGCGGATGCCGGAGCGAAGAAACTGGTCCTCGGCCATTTCTCCTCCCGCTACCAGGACTTGAACGTGCTGCTTGCGCAGGCACGGGAGGTCTTTCCCGAAACCTGGCTCGCCGAGGAAGGAAAAGTATTTGAAATATGAAACGTCTCAGTATCCTTGCTTTGCTGCTGCTTTGCTGCCTGCCCTTGCACGCGCAGGTTTCTGCCATGCGCCGCAACGCCGAGAAGATTGCCAGCGCCCTTTTCTACATCCAGACGCGCTATGTCGATTCCGTGGATTTCGACAAGGCCGTAGATGCCATGATGGCGGGGCTGATGGAGCAGCTCGACCCGCATTCCACCTATATTCCGGCTTCCAAAGTGGAGGCAGCCAACGAACAGCTGGAAGGTTCGTTCGAAGGCGTGGGCATCGAATATGTGATGCTTTACGATACGCTGACAATCCAGTCCGTGATTCTGGGCGGTCCATCCGATGCCGTAGGTCTCAGGGCCGGAGACAAGATCGTGGCCATCGACGGCGAGAACGTGGCGGGCGTCGGCCTCCCGGCAGAGGACATGAAACCGCGTCTGCGAGGTCCGAAGGGCAGTCGCGTAACGGTGACGGCACTCCGTGACGGCGTTGCCCGGGACTATGTTATTCGCCGTGATACCATCCCTCTGGAAAGCATCGAAGCTGTCTATGAACCCGAACCGGGTATCGTTTATATCAAGCTCAGTCGTTTCGCCCAGCAGACGGCCGAAGAATTCCTGGATTCGCTCAGCCAAAGCGTGAAAGTCCGTCCCAAGGGCCTGATCATCGACTTGCGTGGAAACGGAGGCGGTTTCATGCATGTGGCTACCTTCCTGACCAACCTGTTCCTGGGAGACGGGCAGGTAATCGTCCGCACGGAAGGGAAAGGCATCGACCGGGTGGACCGTTCGCGGGATGAGGGCTTGTTCGAGAAAGAACCGCTGGTGATCCTGGTCGACGAAGAGAGCGCCAGCGCCAGTGAGATCATGGCAGGAGCGTTGCAGGATTGGGACCGCGCGGTAATTGTCGGCCGCCGTACTTTTGGCAAAGGCCTGGTTCAGCAGTCGTATAATCTGGCTGACGGTTCCGAGATGCGCCTGACGGTAGCACGCTACCACACGCCCTGCGGCCGCGTCGTCCAGTCACCTTATGAAAAGGGCAAGCGGGATGACTATTACCAGCAGGCCCGTGACCGCTATGCGCATGGCGAGTCGTTCAGTGCCGACAGCATCTCGTTCCCTGATTCCTTGAAGTACAAGACACTCCGGCTGGGACGCACCGTCTACGGCGGTGGCGGCATCATGCCCGACGTCTTCGTGCCGTATGACACCACGGGGATCAACCGCTATGTCTTGCGGGCCATCAACGGCGGCCTCCTGTCAGCCTTCTATTATGACTATGCCGACAAGCATCGCAAGGAGCTTGCTGCGAAAGACTTCGCCGCCTTCAATGCCCGCTGGGAAAAGAAAGAAAAGGAAGTGTTCGACGAGATGGTCGCTTTCTTTGATGAGAAAGGACTGAAAGCAGAGGACGAGGAAGAGCTGGCTGTCGCCACGCCGATTCTCAATACGCGCCTCAAGGCACTGATGGCGCGCAGCGTCCTGGGAAGCACGGCTTATTGGCAGGTGATCAACAGCGAAATGGATCCGGCCTTCCAGGAAGGGCTCCGTATCATCAAAAACTGGTCCGGGGATTTTCCTGACCTGCCTTAGCCCGCATTTCCGCACTGAGTGCCCGCTGGTAACGGCGGGCATTTTCATTGTGCGCCGACAGGGTCTTGGCAAAGACATGCTGGCCGTCGAAGCTGTCCTTGGCGCAGAAATAGAGATAGTCGTGGTGTTCGTAGTTCAGCACGGCGTCGATGGCGGCTACGGGCGGCATGGTGATGGGTCCAGGCGGCAGGCCGGCATACTTGTAGGTATTGTAGGGAGAATCGATTTCCAGGTGCTTGTTGAGTACGCGTTTGAGAGACGGGTCTCCCACAGCATAGATGACGGTGGGGTCAGCCTGCAGCGGCATGCCTTTGTTGAGACGGTTGACATAGACGCCTGCGATACGAGCCAGTTCCGGCTCGTATTTGCTTTCTTCGATGACGATGGAGGCCAGGGTGCTGACTTCCTGCCGCGTCAAGCCCATGGCGGCTGCCTGGGCATCGCGTTCGGGGGTCCAGAATTTCAGGTATTCCTGGTGCATGCGTTCCAGAAAATCATCGGGTGTGACGGTCCACCACACTTCGTAGGTGTTGGGGATGAACATCCCGATGAAGGTTTCGGGCTTGAAGCCGTAGCGGGCTGCGTTCTGAGGGTCACCCAAGGCTGCGCCGAAGTCTTCCGCGGAGGCTTCCAGCTGTTCGCCCAGAAAGTCCGCGAAGCGGTCGAGGCTGCGGTAGTAGCCCGGAATCACCAGCCGCACCGGGGTCTGCCATCCTTTCTGCAGTGTGCGGACCAATGCCTTGTTGCCCATGCCCTTGCGGAATTTGTACTGACCCGGCCGGAAATGATCTTTCAGCTTCATGAAGCGGGCGGCCCGCAGGAAGGTTTTCTGGTTGTCAATGGCGCCGCTCTTCAGTACGGCATCCATCATCTGCGTGTAGTCATAGCTTCGGGGCACCTGGATGACGGGCTGTTTTTCCAGGTCTGCTACATTGTTATAGTAAAAGGTACCGTAAAAATTGAGGGCGGCCAGGATGCCGGCCAGCATCAGGACCACGAAAGTCAGCAGGAGGGTACGGGTACGCTTTTTCATCGGGGTTTGCGGAGCAGGAGGATGGTGCCGGGTTCAGGCTGGCTTCCCGGGCGCATGTTGTTGTACTGATAGATTTTTTTCATTTTCACGGCGTAGCGCTGGGCGAGCTGGCGCATGGTTTCGCCCTCTTCCACGACGTGCTTGTCCAGGTTCGGCGCACTCTCGCGTTTCTTGGCTTCCAGATAGACGACCTCGCCTTCCTGCAGCTCGGCTTTCCGGCTGCGGTCGTTGAAACTGAGCAGCTCGCGCGTGAACAGGTTGTATTCTCTGGCCAGGCCGGCATAGGTATCCCCCTTGCGGGCGCGGATGTACGGTACGCCGTTGGTTGTACGGATCTCGCGGGAGAGGGAGACGGCGTATAGCTTATGCCCGGGAAGGGGTTTGAATTTCGTGCTGACCTCGGCTTGCGCCGGGGTGGGAGGGAGTTCCTTGCGGGCGGCGGCATCGAGCTGGTCGTAGCGCCAGAGTTCGTTTTCCTCGATAATCTGGATCAGACTGGTGGCATAGGTCTTTGCGGTCGCGTAGCCCGCTTTCTGCAGTCCGTAGGCCCATCCCTTGTAATCGGTGGGTTCCAGTTCGAAGAGGAAGGCGTAGCGGTCGCGGTAGCGCAGGAAATCGCTGTGGTCGCGGAACGATTCGTCCGCATTCTTGTAGCTGCGGAAGCATTCGTTCTTCGTTTCATCGTCGTGCCGGACAGTCTTGCCGTTCCAGTTGTTGTGACACTTGATGCCGAAATGGTTGTTGGCCTGAGTGGCGAGGGTGCTGTTGCCATTGCCGGACTCCAGGCATCCCTGCGCCAGCGTAATGCTGGCCGGTATGCCCGTCGCCTTCATCTCCCGCACGGCCGTCGCAGCATATTTCTCAATATACTGCGAGCGCGTCATCTTCTGCCCCCACGCCATCGTGACGCAGAGCAGCAGAGCCAGAATAACTGTCGGGAAACGTTTCATCCTGACAAAGGTAATCATTTTTTCGCTGCCAGGTATTTCGCGGCGTTGGTGCCGGCGAGGGAGCCGGTGGAGAAGGCAATCTGGAGGTTGTAGCCGCCGGTGTCGCCGTCGAGGTCGAGGACTTCGCCACAGAAGTAGAGGCCCGGTCGCAGGCGGGAGGCCATGGTCTTGGGGACGATCTCCTTGAGGCTGACGCCACCGGCCGTGACGACGGCGCGGTCGAAACCTTTGTAGTCTTCTATATGAAAAGTCCAGTTTTTCAAAGCCGTCGGCAAGCCTTCCATCGTTAGCCCCGGATTGACGCGCAAAAAGGGGGCGATCAAGGATTTGGGAAGATAGCTGCGAAGAGATTCCGGGTCAAGCCCGGAATGACGATGCCGATCGGGGGCTTGCTCCTCCCGTTGCATACGTTTTACTATCTGTTCTTCCGTCAGCGCCGGTTTGAGGTCCAGGACGATGTCGACGCGCTGGCCGTTGTAGAGCGCCCGGACGGCGCGGCGGCTCAGGTGGTAGGCGATGCCGCTTTCCATACCGTCGTTCGTAAAGTTGAAATCCCCTTGGTCACTCTCGACCAGCGTTCGGTCTATGTATAAATGCAGACCCACGTTTTTCATCTCCAGGCCCGGCAGGCCCGGGTCATAGTCTTTGGGGAGCAAGGCGGTCTCGCTCGGGAAAACGGTCGTAACGGTATGGCCCGCTTCTTCGGCGAAACGATAACCGTCTCCCGTAGAGCCGGTTACCGGATAAGATTTTCCTCCTGTAGCGATGATTACGGCGCCGTAGTCCTTCAGCTCCGCCAGCGAAGCAACCGTCACCCCGCGGCGGATATCCACACCCAACTCCTGGACCCGGCGCTCCAGCGCCCTGGCCACGTCGCCCGCCACGAGGGAAGCCGGATAGACCCGCTGCCCCTGCTGCGTGACGGTCGGCACGCCCAGCTCCTCTTCGAAGAAACGGATCACATCTTCATTAGAGAAGGCCCGGAAGGCATGCTTCAGAAAGCCCTGGTTGGGATGGATGTGCGGAGCGAATTCCTCCCAGCTGCGCCGGTTCGTCAGGTTGCAGCGGCCCTTGCCGGTCAGGTAGATCTTGCGGCCGAGCCGGTCGTTCTTGTCGAACAGGACCACGCGGCGGCCGTCGCCGAGCACTTCGGCGGCCCGGATGGCCGCCATCATGCCGGCGGGCCCGCCGCCCACGATGGTCATGGCGTCGTGCATCAGTTGTCAAAATATTTCATGAACCGGTTGAGCAGGATGTACATGTTGTCATCGATGTCACCCGAGGAATTGCTGTTGTAGGCGCGCGAGTTGCAGACAAAAGCGCCGCTCATGTGCTGATCGGTATCGCCCGCCCAGAGGGTCGCCGTGCCGGCGATGTTGCCGCCGTGGTAATGTGCGCCCTGGAAGAGCGAGGAATGGTTCATGCGCCAGCCGAGCCCGTAGCGCTTGTAGCCTGAGCCATAGGTGCCGTTCCCCATATACGAGTAGGGCGTGTACATTTCTTCGAGCGTCTCATGGCTGAAGAGGTCCGGGACCGTCTCGTCGCCGTCAATGAACGTAAGGACGCGCATCATCTGGTTGGTGGAGGTGATGATGCCGGCTGCACCGGCAATCTCGCGCAGCGGATTGGAGTAGCCGTTCGTTCCTTCCTGCATGTAATAGACACATTCATTGGGCCGCCGCTGGTATTCGTAGCCGCCGATATGGGTGTCGGTGACGCCCATCGGCTCCAGCACGTCTTCCTTCAGGAAGCTCTCATAATCTTTTCCGCTGATGACTTCCACGATCCGGTGAAGGATGCAGAAGCCGACATTGCTGTAGTTGTATCCCATGCCGGGGGTCCAGATCATCGTGTCGTCGCTGTAGGGCTGCTGGCGGGCGTTCAGGGTGCGCTGGATCAGCGTGTCGGTGGGCACCGGCGTGGAAGTGCCGCTGTAGAAGCGGTAGGAATTCGTGAAGCACGGGTCGCTCAGGCCCTTGCAGATGCCGCTGCTGTGGCTGAGGAGATTGCGTACGGTGATGGATTCGTGGTAGGACGTGACATTGGTGTAGAGGCCGTGGAGGATGCCTTTTTCGCCAAAGACCTGCTGGTCGAGGCTGAGCCGTCCCTGCTCCTTGAGCCGCATGATGCAAAGGGTGCAGAACTGCTTGGAGATGCTCGCCATCCGGAAGAGATGGTCCGGCGTGGTGCGTACCTTGTCGGCCGTGACGGCAAAACCGTAGCCGCTGGAATATTTCATCTCCGTTCCTTTCATGATGGAAATCGAGACGCCCGGGACATGGAAGTCGTTCATGAACTCATAGACCTGCGTGTCGATGTAAGGAATGCCGTGCTTGACCAGTACCATGTAATTGGCGGTGCGGTTGCCGGATTCAGAAACAACCTTGATATATTGGATGTTGCCTGAAAAATCGTAGGCCGTACCCTTGGTGTAGGGCTTGTCGTCGATGAAGACACTGGCGCCCTCCGAGCAGAGGATATCCGGCACCAGGCGGGACCGGTCCACACCTTCCGGCACGGAGATGCAGTAGTAGTCGTTGGCCAGCACGGCCGTGGATCCGCTGGTTCCCATGGACGGATTGTCGTTCGGCGTGAATGCCAGGCGTTGCAGCGAAGCCTTGTCGCTCAAATCGGGTTCTTCAATGATTTCGGGGGCCTCGCAGGCCGTCAGGGCAAAAAGGAAGGCCGTAACAACCAGCCAGGCGGATAACAATTTCTGTTTCATACCCAAAGTTTATTGGTCGATGACGCCGCTGCCCAGCATTTCCCCGTCGTCCGCGTACCAGACGGCAAACTGGCCGGGGGTAATGCCGCGCTGCGGCTGGTCAAATAAAATATACATGCCGTCGTCGTGCCGGTGTAGCACGGCGTCCTGCAGGGGCTGCCGATAGCGGATGCGTACCTGGCAGCGCAGGGTTTCGCCCGGAGCCAGCGTGAGGTCCGGACGGATCCAGTGAATCTCTTCGGGGCGGATGCGCAAGGCCCGGCGGTAGAGGCCGGGATGGTCCTGTCCTTCGCCTACGAAAATCAGGTTTTTTTCAATATCGTTGGCAATCAGGAAGCAGGATTCGGCGTGGCCGCCGATGCCCAGTCCCTTGCGCTGGCCGATGGTGTAGTATTGCGCGCCGATATGCTTGCCGATGACCTTGCCGTCTTCCCGCCGGTAACGGATGGGTTCGGCCATTTCTCCCAGCGTGGAGGGCGCGGGCTTTCCTTTGTAAAAACTGCGGGGAATCTCGACGATGTCGCCTTCGCGGCTTTTGAGTTTCTGCTGCAGGAACACGGGCAGGTCGACTTTTCCGACGAAGCAGATTCCCTGACTGTCTTTCTTGTCTGCGCTCGGAAGTCCTGCCTCTCGGGCGATGCGCCGCACTTCGGGCTTGGTGATGTCACCGATGGGGAACAAGGCTGTGGACAGTTGTTCCTGTGAAAGCTGGCAGAGAAAATAGCTCTGGTCCTTGTTGGGATCGCTGCCGGCCAGAATACGATAGACAGTATGTCCGTCCGGCGCCACGAAACTATCTTTGCGGCAATAGTGTCCCGTGGCGACATAGTCGGCACCGAGTTCCTGCGCCGCTTTCCAGAATGCGTCAAACTTGATCTCGCGGTTGCAGAGCACATCGGGATTGGGCGTGCGGCCCTTCTCGTATTCGCTGAACATATAATCCACGACCCGTTGCCGGTATTCATCGCTCAGGTCTACGAAATGGAAGGGGATGCCGATCTTGCGGGCCACCATTTCGGCCACGGCGCGGTCTTCTTCCCATTCGCATTCCCCGTGCAGGGTGCCGGTGGTGTCGTGCCAATTCTGCATGAAGAGCGCGAACACGTCGCAGCCCTGCTCTTTCAGCAGCCAGGCCGCCACGCTGGAGTCCACGCCGCCGGAGAGTCCGATGCAGATCTTGGGTTTCTTGTTCATATATTCAAAAAAAA
>Ga0310786_10002160_pt1 | contig 30645 bp, 21 predicted proteins | sample AusTroGonzalo_MG_FD_203881 | JGI IMG/M metagenome (GOLD analysis project Ga0310786, IMG submission 203881) | Bovine rumen microbial communities from tropical cattle in Woodstock, Queensland, Australia - Gonzalo_03 (v2) (version 2) | ecosystem: Host-associated > Mammals > Digestive system >...
CGATGTAATACTCCACCTCGACCATCACGCGGTAGCGGATGAGGGCAAATTCACTGAAAAAGTCGTCCAACTCGGCGGTCTTGGAACGGTAGCGCCCATCGATGGGCGATATGGCGGTTAATGGATTGAGGTTCATTTATTGTTGATTGTTGAATTGTTGAATCGTTTAATTGTTGTTCAGTTCGACAAGCAGTGCCTACTATACTTCGACAAAAGTATCGCAAAAATAGTTTGTTGTCATTTCACTTGTTCAGACTGCTTTTTCGGCTCGCGGCGGGTATCCCAGAAGGCAGCGATATGGATGATGTTATCATCGATATAATAGACCATCTTACTTAAACCGTTGATAATGATGCTTCTGTATGTGATGGGACGGTCGTCGAAGAGTGGGTCTATGGAGCCGATGTATGGACTGCGTTGCAGTATTTTGGTGGTTTGCCTGACTTCTTGCAAAAAGAAATTCCTTCGCTTGGCACCAAATTGCTCACGAACATAGTTGGCAACCTGGTCCAATGCGTCTTCAGCTTGTGGATGCCAAATTACTCTCATGCCGTTTCCAACTGTAAAGTTTCTTCCATTTTAAGCTCCTCATCATACTTGCGCCACACTTCTTCGTCAGGGATACCCAATCCAGCTGCAAAATCACGTTCAGCCTCATCAAGCATGGCGTTGATTTCCTCCATCGTGTAAGGCTTTACGGGTTCTTCCTCGTAGTCGGCATATTTGATAAGGTGCTCTCCCACCCAGCGTTTGTCGCTTGGAGTGAGTGTTTCGTATAAGTATTCAAGCAGGTTGGATAATGTTGCTTCACTCATGGTTTGTCAGTTTTTGCGTTTGCGAGGCAAAGGTACAACTTTTTCGCCAAAAGGCAATGAAAAAAATGCGCCAAACATTTGACGCATTTTTCCATTTTTAGCTTGAAAAATTCTTCCTTCGTCTTATATGATAATCATGGTAATAATGAAGGAAACAATCAATAGAAAGACGAAACTTACGCCATGAATGCCTTCACGATTCTCGGTCTTTGGGAAAACCTTGGTACGGTAGGCAAGGAACCTGGTCAAGAAGTATACCGCAGTGACCACAGTAATTAGGATGGAAACCACCAAAAGGCCATCGACCCAATGAATAGGGTCGTCGGCGATGAGAGAAGTTATGATTCCGTCTCCAAGTATAAGAGCTGCAAATGTCCCTAAATAAATAAAGAACTTTGCGATGGAGCCATCCTCTTGGCTGAAAATCTCAATTTCTTTCAGTTTACGCATACATTAGGCATTTTCCAACTTGTCATTCGAGCCCAACACATTAATAATCTTGTGTTCGTAGAGCTTCTTCATGTTGTCGCGGGCGGGGCCAAGGTACTTGCGCGGGTCGAACTCGGCGGGCTTTTCGGCGAAGGCCTTGCGGATGGCTGCGGTCATGGCGAGACGGCTGTCCGAGTCGATGTTGATCTTGCAGACGGCGCTCTTGGCGGCCTTGCGCAGTTGCTCCTCAGGGATGCCCACGGCGGCCTTCAGCGAACCACCATATTTATTAATGGTGTCGACCTCGTCTTGCGGTACCGACGACGAGCCGTGCAGCACGATGGGGAAGCCAGGCAGTTTCTGCTCGATGGCCTCAAGCACGTCGAAAGCCAACGGAGGCGGCACGAGGCGACCCGTGGCGGGGTCAACGGTGCATTGCTCGGGCGTGAACTTGTAGGCGCCGTGCGAGGTACCGATGCTGATGGCCAGGCTGTCCACACCAGTCTTGGTGACGAAGTCGATGACTTCCTCGGGCTTGGTGTAATGGCTTTCTTCGGCGGCCACTTCATCTTCCACGCCAGCCAACACGCCGAGCTCGCCTTCCACGGTCACATCATATTGATGCGCATAATCCACGACCTTACGGGTGAGGGCTACGTTCTCGTCGTAGGGCAGGGCGGAGCCGTCAATCATAACGGACGAGAAGCCCATGTCGATGCAGGACTTGCACAGCTCGAAGCTGTCGCCGTGGTCGAGGTGGAGGACGATTTCAGGATGGGCACAGCCGAGTTCCTTGGCGTATTCCACCGCGCCTTGGGCCATGTAGCGCAGCAAGGTCTGGTTGGCGTAGTTGCGCGCGCCTTTCGACACTTGCAGGATGACGGGCGACTTGGTCTCGACGGCCGCCATGATGATGGCCTGCATCTGTTCCATATTGTTGAAGTTGAAAGCCGGGATGGCATAGCCGCCGTCAACCGCCTTGGCGAACATTTTACGGGTGTTCACGAGCCCTAATTCTTTGTAGCTTACCATATTGATTGTGTTTTTTAGATGATTTCTGTTGCAAAAATAGAAAAACCTTTCCAATAATTCTCACTTGACACTCACTTTCTTGGAACAACAACCATTTTCTGAGCTTAACCTGATGATATACAGCCCCGAAGCCATCTTGCTCAGGTCAATGGAAATGGTCTCACCTTGGTACAAATGGCTGGCTTGTTGGTTTATCACTCTTTCACCCAAGAGATTGAACACTTCCAAGAAAGCCTTGCCTTTCAATGTTTCGCCCATGACGAGGTTGATATTGCCGTCGGTGGGGTTGGGGTATAGATCGAAATTGAGGGTATGCCAAACGGGTGTGTAGGCATCGATAAGTTGGATGGACTTGCTGACCGGTGCGATGTTGCAACTGTTTTCGGCACTGACCCATAGCGTGACATCCATATCGCTTTCGTGTGGATTCCAAAAAATGTCAATCTTGTCGCCGTAGTCGTAAATGCTGCCTGCTGTAGCGGGTTCAAGTTGCCAAAGGTAACCAATACCATTCTGGTTTTCAATAGAATAATGGCTTATAGGTGTCTCGTTTTTGTTGACTAAGCTGTCGCCAACGATGGAACCCAAATTGATTTCATCCACAAAATGAAGCTGTTTTGAGCTGACAATTGTGTCGTTGCCAAAGGCGGTCAGTGTCAAGGATGCATTTCCATTGGCTAAATCTTGGCTTCCTGGGAAGTAAATGGGATTGGCGATGGTGTCGCAGTCGAAATAGCCATCACCGTCAGTGATCCATTGAATGGAATTGCAGTCGTAAGCGTAGGCGTCGTAAAGTTCCGCAGGACTTTCGCTACACGAAACCATGTCATTGCCAGCGTAAGCGATGGTAGTGTGTCTTGGCGGGAAACAGATGTCGTCAATCTTGAAATCAAAGTTGACGTCACTGAACTGTGTGACAGTAAAGGCGACTGATGCGCAATTGGCCTGAAGTGTATGGTCGATACGAGTCCAACTGTATGTACCTTGATAGTTTTCGTATATGTTTACAGTAGGCAATGTTTCGATTAGGGCCAATTCGGCAAATCCGTTGTCTTTGATGTGAAGCGATACTGTGCATTTGTGGGGAAGCATGTGCTCACCCATATTGACTGTCAGGGACGACATTTTCCACCTTGGTAGTGTAACCATGAAACAACGTTGCCCTTCGTGTGCGTCTTCATTATCGTAATCCCATGGATAGGTTGGGTCGTTTTCCCATGTGAAAACAGGATTCAGCGTTTCTGTCTCAAAGGTTTCATATAGTCCACCAAAAGGAATGATGGTGTCCAACATCGTATGGTATTCTCCATTTTGTACTTCCAAATACGATTGCAGCCATGCATCGCTTTTGTTGTTGGGTGTAACGTTCAGTTCGAACATGAATGTCAGGCTGTCGTTGAGCGCGAGGTGCTCTTGTTGGTAAATCGGTGTTGTCACACTGACAAACGGTGCTTTGATGTCAAATTGAGTACTCAAATGTTCAGCGGCACGATGTCCATTGTTGTGGATAGTGAAAGTGACGTAGGTTTTGCCTTCCTCAGCAATGTGAGTCAAAGGGGTACTTTGGTCGTCAACGATTTGAAATTTAGGATCGATTTTGATGAGGGGAGCAATGGCAACACATTCAAAACCATCTTGGTGCGTGTTGTTGTCTTCGTTGAACTGCACCTTGAATTGAAGCAAGGTTTGGTCGGGAATGTCGTTGGCCAACCTGATGCGGAAGGCATTCTTCAGTGTCGCCGTGCCGTTAGGGAGAATCTGTTGATATTGTGCCGTGCCTTTCAGGATGTCGACAAAAGGCGATTCGCAAAGGAGGGTGATGTCGCTGCCTTGTGAAGCGACCAGGCCGTCGTTACGAAGAGTGACATCGAGGGTGACATATTCGCCGTAGTCGAGTTGCCCGTTGCCGTCTTGGTCGTTGATGGTCGGGGCGGTCATATAGACAAAAGGTGCGTCCGATGCGATGACGGTGACGGTTTGCTCATGTCGGATTCGGTTGTTTTTCGTCGCGGTGATGGTGAACTGCTCGCCAAGTTCCATCTGTGGCAAAGTTACGCTTTGCAGTTGTCCTGTGGCTCGCAGCACGTGTAGGATTTCGCCGTTGAGCCAGAGGCAGATGACGGCACCTTCCTCAGCGGTGAAATGGTATTCCCCTTCGTTGTTGGGATGGTATCGTGGGGCTTCGATGGACAAGGGCTGTGGCGTTTCGGTATAAATGTTGAGGTAGGTATCGCCAAGATAGGAGAACAGGTTTTGTGTCCTGTGGACGCCTTCTGTCCAGAAGGGTCTGAAACTTTGTTGCGCAAGGAAAATCTTGCCTGCCACCAAGGAAAACGACGGATAGGCGAACTCGGGTTGGCTCTCTGTGCCGAGGGTCGGCATGAAGTCGGGCCAAAAGTAGTCGAACATGCCCCAGGTGATGAGGTCGTTGTAGTGGGAATAGGTGACGGAATTGGCACCGATGATACCGATAGCTCCAGCATTGGTCTTGCAGAAGAGTTCGGAAAAGCCGTTCCCTTCGGTATGCCAATAGTCGCTTGTCAGGCAACCAATGGAAAGCACGAAGGTGGGGCGCTCGTTTTGTAATAGTCTGAGATGGTCGGTCGTGAAGTAGGGACAGGCCCATAGTTCTCGGTTGGAATGGTCACGGAAGAAAGTGAGGAAGCCGCCTTCGTTGATGGCATCGATGAGCACTTGCGTGTCGTCAAACTCGTCTATCCAGTTGTCGAGTCCGCCGAGGGACATGGGAATGTAGTTTGTTCCGTTAGGGCCAAAATAATCCAATGCAGCAGGGGTGTTGCTGTCCGTTGACCAGATGGAATCGGGCGGGGTAGGGTTTTGGTCTACCCAGTAATACTTCATGTAGATGTTGCTGGGATGTTTCCCAAGCCGGTCGCGAAGGTAGTTGTGGGTGATTTGTGAAGTAATCATGAACCATTTGTCCTCTTCGTAGCCTGAGGTGATGACGGGGTGATCATAATAGTGTGGGTCAGTGGGCGGATTGAGTTCGTAATCGATGACCTTTTTGACCAAGGTCTCACATTCATTGGCGTTGTAGGCTGCTATGCGACTGACGGATAGGTCGGGGATGCTGTCGCCGTTCATGTCGGCAAAGGGATTGTCGGTGGGGTAGTGGTACACTGATGAAGCGTCTTTGGGCATGGTGTAGATGTATGGTTTGAGACCAAAGTCGCTGTACTTTTGGTTTCCGCCGAAGAAGAGCACCGCCGAGGGTGGTATCGCCCAATTGTTGTAGGCGTTGAGAATGTAGTTGCGGATGTCTTCGGCCTCATTGCTGCCACAATCAGAGGCCGTCACAACCTTGGTGAGGATGCCTTGCTTGGTGCGGAATGTCTTCAACGTGTCGGCCCAAGCGATAAAAGCGGAATCGTCGGGCACGATGATGAGGTATTCACAGCCTTCCTCGCGGTTTTGTATGGCTTTGTTAAGGCGATCGTAATAATCCGTTTCAGGTAGCATGTCGCGGTTGATGACCAAGTCGCGCAGAATGTGGTCCCAAGCAGGATGGGAGTAACGTGGGTCGCCAAACTGCCCGTCGCCGCCTTCAAAACGCACTTCAATGTCCATGTCGTAAATCACTTCCAACGTTTTTTGTACGGGATTGTAGCGGAAGGGCGTCACGCTAATCAGAGCCACATCCAAGCCTCGGATTTGGGTGGTTTGGGCTATCGTCACATTCTCGGAGGGGAAGTCGGCGTCTTTCCCGAAAACGTCCATGTTCCAATGCAAGGCATGTCGTACATCTTCACCGTTCATCTGCAAAGGCGCGGCAGGAAGTAACTCAATGTTTTGCAAGGTCTTACTTGACTTTTCCATGACCTCAATGTTGACTTTTGCACCTCTCGGTACGGCGATATACTGGTTCACGAAAGGCAGGTTGGGCAGTCCTTCCGCATTGGAGGCGAAACAGCCTTTCAGGATGATTTCCTGGCCTTGGGCTCCATCATATTCGAAGTCCGTAATGCCCAAATCGGTAATGGAAAAGTGCAAGGAAAGTGCTGATTTTGTGCTATTCTCTATGCTGAAGCCTTGCGGATGGTTGGACTCGAAATGGTAGTATTCTTGTGCATTGAGTTGTCCAAGGACAAGCAACAAAATGAAAGATAGGAGCAGCCGCTTCATGGCAAAGTATTATTGGACAACAATTAGTTTGTTGTTTGTAAATGATTCATTTTGAATGATTTGTATTGTATAAATGCCGCTGCCACCCAATTTTGAGGTCGGGATTTTGTGTTCTGATTTCATCATTCTACATTCATATACAACTCTCCCTAATAGGTCGATGACGCGCAAGGTGACTTCACCTTCAAGGTTAGTCTTCACGTTGATGAAACCCTTGGCTGGGTTCGGGTAGACCTCAACGGCGGCGCTTTGTTGCTCTTCAACGCTGGTGGAGTTGATGACGTTGACGGATAACGCCTCCGAGACAGCAGTGGCACCGCAAGCGTTCTCGTAAGTGTACGTGATTTTGGCCTCGCCTCGGTAATCATTGTCCCATTCCACAAGGGCATTGTAGCCATCTCCCGTGATGGTGCCAGACGCGGCGGGTTCGAGGCTCCATGTGTAGATGACGTCTTCGACCGCTTCTGCCGTGTATTCGCTTTGGTTAGTTAATCGCAGGTCGATTTCGGAAACTCCTGTGGGTGACTCGGGCGAATAGCTTGGGTCGAAGTAGGGCAAAAGGCTTACCATGACCGTGCTGCTTTGTTGGTTTTCATCTAATGCGGAAACACCTGTCAGGGTCAGCGAGACTTGACCGGTTGCCTTGTCGTTCTCGCCAAAGGTGTAGGTGGGATGCTCCAAAGTGACATCGTCAAACGTGCCGTCGCCATTAGTGGTCCAGTTGAACGATTTTTGGTTGTATATGTAGCCATCGGGGGTGAAGGTGGCATTGGGACAGATTTCTGTGTCGTTGCCAGCAAAGATGACCATCTTGGCAAAAGGCGGGAAACGGAAATCGTCTAAAAAGGCGACATCGTCAGGGCTGCCGCCCGAAGCGTCTTTCTTGAAGGTGAGGCGAATCAGGTTGCTTCCGGCGGGCAAATCGTATTCGGAACGTTCCCAATCGTTGTCGCCGCTCCATTCTTCCATGTCTATGCTGTTGAGCTTGAATTGTAGCATGGAGTTCCCTTCGGTCATGGTTTTGTGCAAGAATGAAACCTTGTCGTCGACTTCGGTGGTGATGCCGATATTCAAAACCACAGTGCCGCTATTGACGGATGGGGAGCGGAGGCAATGTCCTTCATGGACTGTGGCGTCTTCGACGACATACCATTTTTTGCTTCCTGTACCCAAGTGCCATTGTATGTCTTCGTTCAGGGTCTCGCCTTCAAAACTTTCCGAAGTATAGCCTACGGAGGTGTGATCTTCAAGCAGGTCGGTGTGCTGTCCACTCTCGGCTTGTAGCGTGTAGTTGATGATACCCTCTTGGGCGTCCTCGTCGACTTCCACGAAGAAAGAGACTTGTCCTGCGGCTCCTGCATCAATGGCGGGGATGGAAATCTCGGTTTCTGCAACCTTAACGAAAGGAGCCATAAGCCTCAATTTATTGTTGATTTCCAATGACTTGCTGCTGCCTTGATTCTTGATGTCGAAAGTCAAATAAGAGGAAGTGCCTTTCATCATACGGTCCATTTCGCCTCCATCGATGTCGGTAATGGTCAGTTTGTCGTATTTCAATATGGGGGCTTTCACGGAGATCGTCACGCTGTCATAGAAGAGGTAGCTTCCATTTTCCATATTGAGGTGGAATTTCACCTTTTCCTGATCCTGGATTTCGTCGCCAAAACGGACGATAAAGACATCGTCACTCAGTTGTGTCGTGCCCGAAGCCATCATGCCGTATTGAGCCTCGTTTTGTGTGATTTCCACGGCAGGATGACTGCACGAAATCCTGACATTGAAATCGTCCATATTGGCGAAGCCCACGTTGTGGAGGCTGATGCCGATGCGACAGGTCTCGTTGTAATCAGGAGCTTGGTTGCCGTTGCCTTCCTCGTCGTTGATTTCGATGGCGTCAAAGATGAGGTAGGGGCCTTCGGTAGGTATCGTTTGGATGTTGTGCTCGTAACGGTAGTAGTTTTGTTTGGTGATGGTGAGCTTCACGATAGTGCCGTCTTCTTGCGGGGTGACGGCAATCTGCTGCGTGTCGCCCGTCGCCATATCGAAGCCGATGATGTTCCCGTTGGCGGTCAGGCAGATGGTGGCACCTTCGTCGGCTTTCACCGTGAAAAGATCACTGCCGGCAGGGAGCACGGGCAACATCTCAACGGTGAGTTCCTGCGGCACCTCGCTGTAAAGGGTCATGTACGCATCGCCGTGCTGGTGGAACAGGTAATAGGTAATCTCCTTGACACCGTCATCGGTCCACGAAGACTGCTTGAGGAAAAACTTTCCTGCGGCATTGCCGAAGGCGGGACGGACGAAGTTGGTGGCGTGTTGTGTGCCGTAGGTGGGCATGAAGTCGGGCCACATGTTGTCATAAGCGCCCCAAACGTAAATGTCGTTGACAAAAGAATAGGAAACTTGCGTGGCAGCGATGAGGCCCAAGGCGCCATGTTGGTGGCGGTGGAACACTTCGGCAAAGCAACCTTCTCCGTTGGTTCCTCCGTAGTTGAACCGTCCCGTGAGGCAGTTGTTCGACATGACATAGGTCAGATCCTTGTTGGTCAGGCGTTTGATGTAGCCTGTGCTGTAGCTGGGCTCGCCCCAAACCTCTTCCGCGCCGTGGTCGCGGTGCTGGATGAGGAAAGCTCCACTGTTGATGCACTCGTTGACGCTGTTGCCCGTTGCGCTCCAGTCGGTGAGGTGCGACATGTTTTGGGGAATGTAGCCGCAACCTGTAGGCCCGAAATAGTTGAGTACGGTGTTGGTGTGTTCGTAAGTCGACCAGCGGCTACCCGGTGTGCCTTGGTAGATGGCATTCTGCCTGACGGGGTGCTTGCCAAGCTCATATTCAAAGAAGCCGTTCACCACCTCGGAGCAGAGCTGGAACCAACGCTCCAACTGGAAGCCCATGGCCGTAATGGGATGGTCGTAGAAGTCTGGGTCGGTGGGTGGCCTGCGCTCATAGTCGAGGTCTTTCTTGATCATGTGAAGCATCTCGTCGTAGTCGCGTCCCGTGATGCGTCCGATGATGATTTGAGGCATGTGGTTGCTGCCCATCACCGCATAGGCGTGGTCGGAGATGTAGGGGTTGTAGCCGTCGCCGCCAGGGTGGTTGTTCATGGTATAGGAAACGATACCTTGTGTGCCGTCGGTGTTGTGGTCGCCCAAAAGGAGTACAGCCGCTGGCGGCATGTCCCAGTTGTTGTAGGCATTGCGGATGAAATTGCGGATGGAGGTCTGGTTGTTGCCGCCGCATTGCGAAACCGTATAAACCTCAGTGGGGATGCCTTGTTCGGTCCTGAATTGTTTGATGCTGTCAGCCAATTCGATGAATTTGTCGTTGTCGGGCGTGATGATGAGGTATTCGCAGCCCGTCTCGCGGTTTTCGTAATGTTTGCGGAGGCGTTCACCATAATCGATTTCAGGCAGAACGTCACGGTTGAGGATGACGTCCTGAAGGATTTGGTCCCATTCAGGGGTACGATAACGCGGGTCCCCGTACTGCTGTAGGGCTGTCACACCGTGGCAGCCGCCCTCATCGTTGTTCCCAAAATCCAATTCCAATTCCATATCATAATAAACGACCAATTCCTTGGTGACAGGATTGTATTGGAACGGCATCACACCCACCTGCACCACCTGAATGCCACGGATGCTGCTGACCTCCGAAATCTGATAAGGTGTTTCGGGATAGAAAGCGTTGCGCCCATAGATGTCGGCGTTTTTCTGATAGACGGCAGGGGAGTTGTCGTTGTCCAATTGTGGCACCGCCGCAGGGATAAGGTCGACGTTTTGGATGACCTTGGTCTTGGACGAAACCATTTGCAGCGAGGCCGTCGCGCCATTGGGAATGGCGATGAAAGTGCTGCTGCTCGGTAGGTCGGGGGCTCCAGCCTCGTTGGAGAGGTAGACACCCGAAAGAGTGATGGTCTGTCCCTGCACTTCGGTACGGTCGGCATCTTCGATGGTGACGGCACCGAGGTTGTGACGGAAGGTCAATTGGCTGCTGTTTCTGTTAGTGACGCTGAAGCCGTTAGGTTCGCCGTTGAAGCGGTATTCTTGGGCTTGTATCGTGAGGCTTGCCACGATGAGGGCAAGAAGGAGGGATAGTGTTTTTTTCATATTTAATTCATTAACAGGCCACAAAAATAGGAATATTAATTGAAAAAGGTGGAGTCGCCCCCACCTTTTTCAATTGGATTTGTGTTCCTCAGCTCCTCGATGAACAAAAAAGGCCTGCGAGGACTATTCTTCCAAACGGATTTCCTTGCCGTTCGATAGGATGTAAATGGCGATTTGCGCGTTCTCCCTACCGAATTGGCTTGCCTGTGTCAGGGAGTCTTCCGGAAAGACGCGGACACTATCGAAGTAATAACGGCCCGTTTCGGTGTCCAACCAGCCACCGACATAGCCTCCGTGGGATTGGGCATGGCTGACGACGAAGTCAAGGCCCTCTCGGTCGTGGCGGTCTTGCGTGGCGGAATAGGCCACGGCAATGCCTTCAGAGGGCATTTCCCAGGTGCTGATGTTCAGCGTGAAGCCGTCGGGATGCGTTTGGCTGAAACCCCATACACTGTCGGCCAAAGTAATCTCGGTGACTGTGGTTGTCGATACAGGTTGGGTAGTAGTGCGGGTTGTCCCGCAGGCAACCATTGCCAGCAGGCAAAGCCAGACGAAGGTTTGTTTGATTCTTGTGGTCATCTTTTAAGTTGTTTTGTTTTTCAAAAGTGGCGACAAAGGTATGAAAAAATCCGCCAAGTTATCTTGACGGATTTTTTATGACAATCCTTGTAGAGACGTAGCGCGCTACGTCTCTACAAAGGTTTAATCTTTGGCCAGGAACGGATACCCGTAAGCGGAAGCAGGAACAAACGTGTTCTTGATGGCACGCGGGCTAGTCCAGCGGATGAGGTTCCACAGACCGCCGGCCTTGTCGTTGGTGCCGCTGGCGCGGGCGCCGCCGAAGGGCTGCATGCCGACCACAGCTCCCGTGGGCTTGTCGTTCACGTAGTAGTTGCCGGCTGCATGGCGCAGCTTGTCGTTGGCAATCTTCTGGGCCTTCATACAGTTGCCGAAGAAGGCACCGGTGAGGGCGTAAGGCGAGCTCTGGTCGCAAACGTCTAACATCTCCTCAAACTTGTTGTCGTCGTAGACGTAGATGGTGATGATGGGTCCGAAGATCTCCTGAACCATGCTCTCGTAATCCGGAACCTTGGCGAGGATGACGGTGGGCTCCACGAAGTAACCGACGCTCTTGTCGCAGGTGCCGCCGAAGACGATCTCAGCGTCCTTGCTGGCTTTGGCGCGGTCGATGTAACCCTTGCAGTTGTCGAACGAAGCCTCGTCGATGACGGCGTTGACGTAGTTGGTGAAGTCCTTCACGTCACCCATCTTGATGGTGCTCATCATGTCGCCCACGCGGTTCTTCACGTCGTTCCACATCGAAGCGGGGATGTAGGCGCGCGAGGCGGCGCTGCACTTCTGGCCTTGGTACTCGAAGGCGCCACGGACGATGGCCACGGCTACCTCTTGCGGGTCGGCGCTGTGGTGGACGAAGATGAAGTCCTTACCGCCAGTCTCACCCACGAGACGAGGATAGGCCTTGTACATGTCGAGGTTCTGTCCGGTGGTCTTCCACAGGCTCTTGAAGGTGGCGGTGCTGCCGGTGAAGTGGATGGCGTTGAAGTTCTTGTCCTTCAGAGCCACGCTGCTGATGACGCTGCCCTTGCCAGGCAGGAAGTTGACGACGCCAGCGGGCAGGCCGGCTTCCATGAAGATGCGCATGTCGGTGTAGTTCGACAGCAGGGCTGTCGTCGAGGGCTTCCAGATGGTGGTGTTACCCATCAAGGCGGGAGTCATGTTCAGGTTGGAGGCGATGGAGGTGAAGTTGAAAGGCGTGATGGCGAAGACGAAGCCTTCCAGCGGACGGTATTCCACGCGGTTCAGCTGGTCGTTGGCCGAAGCGGGTTGCTCGGCGTAGAGCTTGCTGGCGTAGTAGTTGTTGTAACGGAAGAAGTCGATGGTCTCACAGGCGCTGTCGATTTCAGCTTGGAAGCAGTTCTTCGACTGGCCGAGCATGGTGGCGGCGTTGATGCGGGCACGGTACTTGGTGGCCAGCATCTCGCCGATGCGTGCCATGATGGCGGCGCGCTCGTCCCAAGGGGTGTTCTCCCAGTCGTGCTTGGCGGCTTGGGCGGCGTCGATGGCCATGCGGACTTCCTTCTCGCCGACCTTGTGGTAGCGGGCGATGACGTGCTTGTGGTCATGAGGCATGACGACCTCACCCATGTCGCCGGTGCGGACTTCCTGGCCGTTGATGATGGCTGGGATTTCGACGACTTCGTTCGATTGTCTTTCCAATTCTTTCTGGAGCTCGATACGCTCCGGACTGCCCGGACGGTAAGCCTTTACTGGCTCGTTCTCAGGCTTCGCAAATGTGATCAGTGCGTTGTTCATTATTTGTGATTTAAAGATTTGAAGATTTCAAATTTCAAGATTCAAAATTGCGGTGCAAATATAAGGTTTTGATTGTAACGATGAAAAAACAAACTTATTTTAATGACAAAATGTTTTGTTGAATCCATCTTTGGAAAAACGGGTCTTCTATCTCGTAGGCTTCCGTCTTGATGACATAACCGTTCTTTGTGAGGCGTTTCAAGGAACTAAACGAAGTACTGGTGGGCAATTCGCGTTGTGTGAGTGGATTTTTGTTTTGGGCCAGCAACATAAGGGTGTTACGGTCCATTTTGTTGAAATTCACCCAGAAACGTTCAAAGTCTAAGTCGTGCATCTGAATGAGTTGCTCAATAGCTTGCTCCACAATGTTTTCCTCAATCTTTTGATACTGAATGGCATCCCATGCTTGGAAGGCCAATTGTTGGGTGTAGTAGGGGTGGCAATGTGTCACTTGCAGGATTTCACGGCTGATGCTTTCGCTTTGGGAGGTGATTTTGCTGAAACGCTCGTTCAGGAATTGGAAAAACTCGTCTTCGGGGATGCGTTTCAGTTGCATGATGAGACCGAAATGGTAGAACGGCGACTTCTTGTCGTTGAAAATTTCCTCCATCATCGATTCTTGGCTGCCCAAAAAGATGAAATTCACTTTGTCCTGAAGTTGCAAAATGGCACGCAGTTTCTTGTCCAAGCCCTTCTCGATTTCTTTGATTTCCTGAAACTCATCAAAAATGAGGATGACGCGTTTCTTTTCGGTACTGACCTCGTTGACCAATTTCAGCACATCCTCCAAAATCATGTCGTTGTTTTCCTTACTGAACGGATTGAACGACACTTCAATGCTGTCGTTCATCGGGTTGGTGCTGATGGTGGGCACAATCCTGAAATTGCGTAGAAGCACTTTCAGGTTTTTCATCGGATAGAGCTTTAATATGGATTCCAAAATCCTGTTTGACAAGTCCTTGGTGCTGGTGATGCTTTGCATATTGAGCAGGATGTAAGGCCGTTTCAGTTGCTTGACGGCTTTCAACACGAGGCTGCTTTTCCCGAAACGCCGCGGACTGATGAGTGCAAGATGATTCTCACTGTCCATCACGCGGCAGATGTATTGCAGCTCTTCTTGTCGGTCGGTGAAAAACTCCTCCTCAACGACTGTTCCGAATTTAAATGGATTTTTCATTGCGAAATTTTTCGTTGCGAAATTTTTCGCAAAGATAGAACTATTTTTGGAACACAGAGACTTTTTTGTAGTTTTTATTCCAAATAATACATTCTCCGTTCCTCATCGGTAAGCGGCCTGTTCTTAAAACGTTCGCGTGTTTGGTCGATGAGCTCTTGGAGGGGAGGGAAAGGCCAAATTCTGACTGTGGCATCTTCTGAAGCCGATACAATACTTTTTCCGTCGGAACGGAAGAAAGCAGAACGTACCTCGCCAGTGTGTCCTTCAAAAACCTTTAGTTCAGCACCAGTTTCCACGTCCCAAATCCTTACTGTGTTATCCCAGGAAGCTGATACGATGCGCTTCCCATCGGGACTGAAGGTGGCTGAGTTTACTTCATAAGTGTGTCCTTTCAGAAGCATCAGTTCGGCGCCAGTTTCTGCATCCCATATTCTGATAGTTTTGTCATCGGATGCTGATACGATGCGCTTCCCGTCGGGGCTGAAGGCGGCGGATTGTACAAAAGAAGCGTGCCCTTTCAAAACCATAAGTTCGGTACTGGTTTTCGCATCCCAGATTCTGATGGTACCATCCGCTGAAGCCAATACGATGCGTTTTCCGTCAGGACTGAAGGCGACTGATAGTACAATGGGATCGATTTCTTCCAAAACTAAGAGTTCGGCACCAGTTTCTGCATTCCAAATCCTTACAGTATTGTCCCAGGAAGCCGATACGATGCGTTTGCCGTCGGGGCTGAAAGCGACAGAACATACAGAATCAACATGACCTTTCAAAACCATAAGTTCAGCACCAGTTTCCACATCCCAGATTCTGACGGTGTGGTCGGCGGAAGCCGATACGATACGTTTTCCGTCAGGGCTGAAAACGGCTGATCGTACAATAGAATCGAATCCTTCCAAAACCAAGAGTTCAGCACCTGTTTCTGTATCCCAGATCCTGATCGTATCGTCTACCAATGCGATACGTTTCCCGTTTGGGCTATAGACTGCTGTGTTTACAGAGTACATCCTTTCTAATACCATTAGTTCAGCATCGGTTTCTACATCCCAAATTCTGACGGTATTGTCCCAGGAAGCTGATACGATGCGTTTTCCGACGGAGTTGAAGGCGGCAGAAAATACCGCGTCAGAGTGTCCTTCAAAAACCTTCAGTTCGGCGCCATTTCCCGCATTCCAAATCCTTACAGTATTGTCCCAGGAAGCCGATACGATGCGTTCTCCGTCGAGGCTGAAGGCTGCAGATTGTACAAAAGAAGTGTGCCCTTTCAAAATCAAAAGTTCGGCACCATTTTCCGCGTCCCAGATTCTGACGGTGTTGTCATTAGAAGCCGATACGATACGTTTTCCGTCAGGGCTGAAGGCTGCAGATTGTACAAAAGAAGTGTGCCCTTTCAAAATCAAAAGTTCGGCACCATTTTCCGCGTCCCAGATTCTGACGGTGTTGTCATTAGAAGCCGATACGATACGTTTTCCGTCAGGGCTGAAGGCAACTGAATTTATCTCATTAGTGTGCCCTTCAAGAACCTTTAGTTCGGCACCGGATTCCGTATCCCAAATCCTGATGGTTTTGGTTTTGTTTTCAGTCCCCCAAGCGTTAGAAGCCAATATGATGTGTTTTCCATCGGGACTTAAAGCGACTGAACTTGAACGTACCAAGCTATAATGTTCGCTCAAAACCTTGAGTTCTGCACCAGATTCCGCGTCCCAGATTCTGACTGTACTGTCTGATAATACCGCAACGATACGTTTTCCGTCAGGGCTATAGACGGCATATTGTACACAAGAATCGAGTCCTTCCAATACCAAGAGTTCTGCACCAGAATCCGCGTCCCAGATTCTGACGGTGTTGTCACTAGAAGCCGATACGATGCGTTTTCCGTCAGGACTGAAAGCGGCTGACAATACGTAATTAGTGTGTCCTTTGAGAATGGCAGAGTTATGACAAACACTTTCTCTAAGAACAGCTTCTGCTTTAGATGTATAAGGTCTGTCTAGGTCGTTTAGGTTTTTAGGCAATACTCTAATCGTTAAAACTCTAGCAAGATAGGAATCTCCTTCTTTGAGAATGTTATTGGCTTTTTCACCGATAAATTGGCTCTGCATAATAAGTAACTTATCCCTTTCCTCTCGCTTTTTTCTTTCTTCTTCTGCTTTATCTCGCTCATAACGATTCCATAGCATATCAAAATCCACATTTGGCAGCATCCCTGCCATGACTTTTATAAAAGCCTTGTCGCGCCCACTTTCGTTTACATTACCCCCAATGCGTTCTTTATCACCAGGTAAATCACAAAGAATCCTGGGGAAACACTCTTGAGTTTCGTCTTTTGCATGTGGCGAGCCTTCCACGATGAATGGGAAAATGTTATCAAGATTGTTAATGCCTTTTTTCTTACCAATTTCAATAAAGTCAACAATCTCTTTGTTAACCCATTCTGAAATTGCCGATCGAGGTGAACATACAACAATAAGATTCAAAGATGATGCCAGCGCATCATAAATCTGTTGTGGTAAATTGCCTGCTTTGAGTTCGTCAATATCCCTGAAAACAGGGCGGAACTCTTTTGGCAAATCATCACGACCATTTAATGATGCTGGAAGATGATAGTATTCAAGCTCATGCTGAAGCCAAATGGCCCATTCCTCATCCTCGCGCTTGTAGCTGATGAAGGCGAAATACTTGAATTTGTTTTCTGTTTCCATAGTTGAAGGTTTTATTGGGCTGGCTCAAAAAGGCTATCCAAACTGACAGTTCTTTGGAAAACGCCGCTATGTATGCCGTATTTCAGGCCGTAGGTGGTGACGAGAGTCATTTGTACGTTGTGCGTTCTGCTTACATGGTCAATCATCCATTGCAGCCGTTCGCGGAGTTTCATCTCGTATTCGCTCTTGACTTCAAATTCTGTGTTGACAAACTTCATCTCGCAAAGGTTGACCACACGGTCGGAGCGGCTGATGATGAGGTCGATTTGCATCCCTTTTTGTCCGTCCATGCCGCGCATTGTCCATGCGGCATTCTCCGAACTGACACCGCCTACACCCAAGGCTGTTTTGATTTGCCCGACATGACTCAGGCAGGCGTTCTCAAAGGCTCGTCCACGCCAAGGGTTGAGCGCGGGATGGTTCTCGTTGTCACGCCAGAAATGCTCGTTTCGTCCGCGTCCTTCCACTTGGTCGAGATAGAAAAGGCAGAAGGGGTCGATGAGGCGGTATTGCAGGTCCCGTTTGCTGTTTTCGAAAGGCTTGTAGCGTTCGATGAAGTCGCTAGCCTCCAAGGCATGAAGCACTTGTGAAAGCGACTTGCCAGCAACGATGCCCGTTTTTTCGGAGATTTTCTCGCGGCTATACCCACTCTGGCGTTTGGCAAGTAGGCGAATGATGGCTTTGTATGGCTCTGGCGACCTGAACTGGGAGTTGAACAGCCGCTCGAACTCGTCTTTCAGTTTCGCTTTGCGGTCGAAATACAAGTTGTCGATGATTTGCGCTAAACTTAATCCGGGTTGAACATAACTCAGGTACATGGGTATGCCGCCAACTGCCATGTAAAGTTGCAAAATATCATAGCGCGAAAGGGTCACTTCCTGCGACTTCAATAGTTGCTCAGTCTCGTTTAGAGTGAAAGGCGAGAGTTGTATTTCGGCGTTTACACGGTCGTAGAGGCCACCATACGAGTTGACGAGGTTGTCTTGGATCCATGAGGTGGCTGAACCGCACACGATGAGCATCAGGTTATCCTGCCCAGCACCCCATCCGTTCCAAAAATGTTCGAAAGCAGTGACGAATCCGGAGCGAGGCGTATCCATCCAAGGCATCTCGTCGATGAATACCACCATCCGCTTGTTTTTGTCTTGTTTTTCAAGTAGTGCCGTTAAGCGGTCGAAGGCTTCCATCCATTTTTTTGGTCGCGGAGCTGGTTCGGCACCATAGCGTATAAGGCTGGAATGGAAGGCTTCAAGTTGGGCTTCGAGCAAGTTGGCACCTTCCAACTCCAAAGGAGATACGCCGGTATGGTAAAATGCGAAGTGTTCCTTGAAGAGTTCTCTCACCAAGTATGTTTTGCCCACTCTTCGGCGGCCATATACGGCTACCAATTGTGACTGCTTCTTGCGGAAGAGGCTCGTCAGTTCCTCAATTTGCTGTTTTCGTCCGATGATGTTGCTCATTGTGTTCTAAATGGTTGATTTACGGCTGCAAAACTACGCAATAATTCTGAACCGACAAAACATTTTAGTCCTTTATTTACCCACGAAACCCTATTTTCACCATTTCGTGGGTAATTAGCCGCTTCTTATTTACCCACGAAACGATATTTTTTCATTTCGTGGGTAATTTAATCTAAAATATCATGACATTCTTTTCACCACCTGCAACCGATGCGTGTGCTCATTCCGCTCCTTATTAAATATTCCCGTCTGGTCCAAATAGTCAATGCGGACTTGCCCCGAAGAATGGATGATTTGCTCGTTGCCCATAATGATGCCTACATGGGTGATGACACCGTCCTCATCGCCGAAGAAGGCCAAATCGCCAGGCTGCGTTTCTTGCAGGAAATACACCAACTCGCCTTCCTTCACCTGCTGTGAGGCGTCGCGGGGCAACACCAATCCCGCAAGGCGGGCGCAAACCTGCACAAAGCCCGAACAATCGATGCCCATCACCGTGCGGCCGCCCCAAAGATAAGGCGCACCGAGCAGCATTTTGGCGTAGTCCACCATCAACTCGGGATGGAACTCCGAAGGCATCTCCTCAATATCATTGCGTTTTTGAAGGCATAGATACTCTCGCCCTTCCGCCCATGTCATACCGACCGACGAAGGAGGGAGTGTATCTATGGACGGAAGGTCTCGGTATGACATGCCTTCAAAAACCTCGGGCTCGTACAACGGCGTTCCCATGCTCAAAAACTGTCCATTGTATTCTACGATGGGCTTGTTCGTAAGATAAACCTTCTTGCTTTTCAAAGCTTTGTATTCTTCCTCGCTGATTTCCGCGAATTGTTTCGCTTGGATCCAACCTTGATATCGGACTAAATCGGTTTGGATGAGTACCCACTCTTGGGTCTTATCCAAAACTGTATAGAGTTCATTATAAAGTAGTTGGCTCACCATCTCGGAGCCGTGTCGGGCTTCCTTGCGCAAGGCGATGGCGGAGAGTTTGCAGATGCCGTAGGTCATGTTCGTGGCGGTTTTTGTGTCGTTTTGTGCCGCTAAATTAGTGCATTTTTTGCTACTTTTTCTTGCGTTTGGACTTTTATTCTTAATTTAGCCCAAATTTATTTCGCGAACCGAAAAACTAACTTTTTGATTATGAGTTGGATAGGTAATATTGCTAACAAGATACGCCACAACTACTACACCATTGGCAAGGTGCTGGCTTTTATGGTGACCGCCGCCTTGGTGTTTTGGCAAATGCCGCGCACGAGCAAATTCAAGTACGAATACCAGCTTTCGAAACCTTGGCAACACGAGACGCTTTATGCGCCTTTCGACTTCCCGATTTACAAGGATAACGAAACGCTTTGGGCTGAAAATGAGGCCGCTATGCAAAAGGTCAAGCCAGTGTTCGTGTTTGACGAGTCGCAGACTTTGGCGGCACTCAACACTTTGACTTCCACTTTTGAGTCGACATGGAACGACAACAGCCATTTCGACCGCGAAGCTACACTCGATTTTCTTTTGAAGGTCTATGATTCCATTGAGAACCAAGGCATTGTGGCCTACGACAAAAGTGTTGAAAATCTTAATTCAACTTCTGAAGTCAGCCTTATTCGCACCCAAGTCATGCGCACCATGCGCTACGGCGATTTTTACACCATGACGACCGCTACCGAAGCCATGAAGTCGTTGTTGCAAACCGCTGGCGATGCTGTGGATGAAAATCTTATCAACAGCCTGCTGGAAAATGGTCTGCGGCAGAATGTCTTTTACAACGCCGAGCTGACCAAAGCCGAGACCGACAAAGCCATCAACGCCATTTCGCTCACGTATGGCCTGGTGCAGAAAGATGAGGTCATCATCAGCGAGGGTGAATTGGTCGACGCGCACACCTATAATATATTAGAGTCGCTGCAACGCGAGTACGCCAACCGCTCCCTGACCCATGCCGACACGCTACGCGTCACTTTGAGTCAGTTGTTCCTCGTGGTGCTCATCTTCGTCATCATGGGCTTGTATGTCAGTAGGTTGCACAAGGACGTCGCAAAAGACTTGCGTAAATTAGTGCTGCTGCTCACCATGATGCTGATGGTGGTTATCCCGTCGTATTGGATTGTCAGACTGCACCCCTCGTTGATATTGGCGATGCCGGTGACGATCCTCGCCATCATGATAGGGGCGTTCTTTAACCTGCGCTTGGCCTTTGCCACACAGGTCTTTGCCGTCATGCTCATCTCGTTGGCGGTCCCCAATCCCTTCCAGTTCATTTTCATGCAACTTGTCGTCACCGTGCTGACCACCTTCAGCATGTCGAACACGCGTATCCATCACCGTTTCATCCAGACGGCGTTGTACATCTTCTTTGGCTATCTCATTGTGTATATTGCGTTTACCTTCCTCTCGACAAGCGAGGTAGACTGGTTCGATGTGCTGCTGCTGTTCTTCAACGCCCTCTTTACGCTCTTGGCCCAGCCGCTGATTATGGTGCTGGAGCGCATCTTTGGCCTCACCACTTCCTTGTCGCTGATGGAGTTGAGCAACACTAACAGCCCATTGCTACGGCAGCTGGCCACTACTGCGCCTGGCACGTTCCAACATTCCATTCAGGTGGCTAACCTCTGCGAGGAAGTGCTTTATGAGATTGGCGGCGACACGCAACTGGCTCGCACCGGTGCCTTGTATCATGACATAGGAAAGATAAAGAACCCAATGTATTTCACTGAAAACCAACACGGAGCCTTCAGCCCTCACCACGACCTTTCCAACCAAGAGAGTGCCGAAATCATCATTTCGCACGTCATGGACGGCATCGAGTTGGCGCACAAGAACCACATCCCCGAGCGCATCATTGACTTCATCCGCACTCACCACGGCACACGCCGCACCGACTATTTCTATATCAACGAGCAGAAGGCGCATCCCGACGAAGAAATCGACCCGACACCGTTCACTTATCATGGTCCGGCACCGTTCTCGCGCGAGACCGCCGTGCTGATGATGGCCGATAGCATCGAAGCCGCGTCACACAGCTTGAAAGAACCTGACGAGAAAAAAATCAATGACTTGGTGGACAACATCATCAACAAGCAAATCGAAGCAGGACAGTTCCTCAACACGGATTTAACCCTACGCGACATCGAAACCTGCCGCAAGGTGCTGAAAAAGAAGTTGATGAGCATTTATCATGTTAGGATTGCTTATCCGGAGAAGTAAAGGAAATTAAGACATTTTTTTCAAAAACTGCTTGACTTTTAGAAATAATCTGTATTTTTGCGCAATTAAATATAATTATCGGATAAATTAAGTATGAATTTTAATTCTAAATTATCCGATAAGATAATTAAAATAAATAGAAAAATGGCAGATTATTACGAATATTCAATTCCTGAGTTGGTGCAGCTTTTGGGTGCACGTTTCAAGGATTACCGTATGCGTTCCCGAATGACCCAAAAAGACGTGGCAGAACAATCGGGACTGACTATCAACACCATTCACAAGTTTGAGAATGGAAGGGTGCCCAACCTGTCACTCAGCACCTTTCTGCTGCTGCTGAAAGCCATCGGCTGTATTAACGGCCTTGATGAGTTGATGCCCGAACTGCCCGAATCTCCCTATCTGCTGAAGGAAAACGGGAAAAAAGCGCAACGCATCAGACATGCTTCACCAAAACAAGCTCCAAAAACTGAAACATCATGACGACAAAAATACTTAAAGTGATGCTTTGGGGACAGGAGGTCGGTAGATTGAGTATCGACCTGCGCCGCCATCTTCCATATTTTGAATACAACCGCGAGTGGATTGAGACGGGCCTTGACATCTCACCCTTGGATGCCTCCATCAAATTGCCTCAAAACCTACGCCCGATATTTGGTGCATCGGAGAAGATGTATCAGAAATTGCCACCATTTTTGGCCGATTCGCTGCCTGATGCCTGGGGAAATGAGCTTTTCGAGCAATGGCGACAACAGCAGGGCATCAAGATGGGGGAGATAACGCCGTTGGACAAACTTGCCTTCATTGGGAAACGAGCGATGGGTGCATTGGAATTCTTTCCTGAAACCTCAAATTTTAACCTGAAAGAAAGTATACACCTGAAAACCTTGATTGACTTGGCCGAGCAAATCTATACGCAGCGCGAGAATGCCCGTATCGACCCCGACCAGTCGATCACCATGCAAGCCTTGATGGCGGTTGGCACTTCGGCGGGCGGAAGACAGCCCAAGGCCATTATTGCCATCAATCGCGAAACGGGCGAAATCCGAAGCGGACAAGTGGGCGCATTGAAGGGATTTGAACATTGCATCCTGAAGTTTGGCATTAAGGAACGCTCTACGGCCGAACTTGAAATGACTTACTATGAGATGGCGAAAATGGCTGGAATAAAGATGATGCCATGTTGGCTGATGGATGTTGAGGGCGACAAACACTTCGTCACCAAACGTTTCGACAGGGAAGGGGATAGGAAACTCCACATGCAGACTTTGGCAGCGCTTTATCCCGAGGCCGACAGCTACGAGCGTCTGCTTTGGGTTTGTCGGAAGATGCGACTCTCCGAACTTGACAGCGAAGAGGTCTTTCGTCGGATGGCGTTCAATATTTTGGCCAACAATACTGACGACCACAACAAAAACTTCTCCTTCCTTATGGACGATCAAGTTCGTTGGAACCTTTCGCCAGCCTACGACATGACCTATATCTTCAATACGGGCGGCTTTCTGCCCGAAACGCGACATTGCTTGATGATTCGAGGGAAGTATGACGATATTACTATGGAAGATGTGATGGAACTGGCCGCAGAAAATGGAATACGCAAAGCGGAAAGCATCATCCACGAGGTTGGCAATGCTGTTTTGGAGTTTCGTTCGCTTGCTGAGCAATACGGGGTGAAAGAGCAATGGATTTCAGCCGTTGAGAACACACTTAACGGGAATCTTGAGTCATGGGGACTTGCCAATGCCAAGTCGGCAAATAGTTATCAGGATGCTGATGGACGTCAAATTGAAAACGCCCGCCTTGAGCAGCAGTACAAGGGCAACTATCATCTTCTCGCCACCATCGACGGGAAGGAGCGCAAGTACGTTATCCGCAAAAAGACTGCCGAGCATGACGAGATAAGCCGCACGGGAATCTCCAATTTGCCCGATGGTTATCTCAAGCAACTTGTTTCAAGGTATCTGCTTTAGGTAATTTATCGCTTCTGGCCCCTCATTGAAAATCAAATCCAACACGCTTAAATCAGGCGCAAAAGGAAACTTCTCGCTAAATACCTGATAATAAGCAGGAAAGAGGTTTGCATCAAACGGTTTTTTCGGACTAAAAGCCTCCCGAAAATCATTCTCTGCTTTGCGGACATAATCCGTCGTGTGTACAATCTCTTTCTTGACTTTGAGCATCTTGAAAACCGCTCCCAAAGCCGCGTCATTCAAATCAATAAGTCGCTCGAAATGTCCTTCAAAAATGGGTTTTAGGTAGTCGTAATAATGGTCGAAATAGGGCGAGGCTTTGTACGCCGACTCCAGACAGCGGCTGTGGATGTGTTGCCACGGCTCGATGGGACTGATGGCCATGTCTTTGGTCATGGTGTGGTTGCCGTTCACCTTGACGACGGGTACACTTAAGCTCTCCACACCGTTGGCGGTCATCACGCGGCAGCGGTTGCGGTAGGTCTGCTTGTGGTAGGTCTCCCAGATTTCAACAACAGGCTCGTCTTCGGCGAGAAAACGAGCCATGTAGCTGATGCTTGGAAAATATGCCGTAGTGAAGAGGGTCATTTGAGCAGCTGTTCCTCAATGACCTTTCGGTAGCCTTCTTCGGGCAACGCCCCGACTTGCATCATGGGTTGACCCTCCATGGGGATGAACAGCACAGTCGGGATGCTGCGGATTTGGAAGGCATTGGCCAAATCGGCCTCATACTGAGTGTTGACTTTGTAAATCAACAGTCTGCCGTCGTATTCTTCGGCTAACTTTTCCATGATGGGAGCCACGCGGCGGCACGGTCCGCACCAATCGGCATAGAAGTCAACGATGGCGGGCAGTTTGCCCTTGTATTTGAACGTGGTGGGGTCTTTCTCAAAGTCCCAGACTTTGCGGAGAAACTCGTTGTAAGTCAAATGTTTGACTTTCGATTCTTCTTTCTGTTCTTGCGCGTTGACGGTGATGCAGCCAACGAAAAGTGCCAAGGCAATAAGGATGAATTTTTTCATTTTGATGGATATTTCTTGGGCAAAAATAGCAAAAATCATGCAAATGGACGTTTTTTCCTTAACTTTGCAGCAAAATATTTTGAAATCATGCTTATCGTCAACATTAAGGAACTGGTCGGCATCGAAGAACAAGGCCGACTGCTGAAACGTGGCGCCGAAATGGCCGAAACGGGAAGAATCAAGAACGCTTTCCTGTATATTAAAGGTAAGAAAATCGCTGACTATGGTCCGATGGACTCCGAGGCTTGCAAAAAGTATCTCGCTGAAAACCATCGCGTTTACGACGTGAAAGACAGCGTGGTGATGCCCGCTTTCTGCGACTCACACACGCACCTCGTTTATGCCAACTCGCGCGAGATGGAGTTTGTCGACAAGATTCGTGGCTTGAGCTATGAGGAAATCGCCAAACGAGGAGGTGGCATCCTCAATTCGGCCAAGGCGACGGCAGCGGCATCGGAGGACGAACTCTACGACATGGCCCAGCAACGCTTGGACGAGGTGATGCGCATGGGCACGGGTGCCATCGAAATCAAGAGCGGTTACGGCCTCACCACCGAGAGCGAACTGAAGCTGTTGCGCGTCATCCGCCGGCTGAAAGAGGACTCACCTTTGACCATCAAGTCGAACTTCCTCGGCGCACATGGTATCCCGATGGAATATCGTGGTCACCAAGAGGATTATGTCGATTTGGTCATCAACGAGATGATTCCGCTCGTGGCGGCTGAAGACCTTGCCGACTTCATCGATGTGTTCTGCGACCAGGGTTTCTTCACCGTCGAGGACACCGAACGCATCCTCATGGCAGGCATCAAATATGGCATGAGGCCGAAGATCCACGCCAACGAAATGGCTATCTCTGGTGGCGTGCAGGTGGGCGTGAAATATGGTGCCATCTCCGTTGACCATCTGGAGCAAATCGGTAAGGAAGAGATTGAATGTCTGAAAGATACGGAGACCATGCCGACCATCCTGCCAGGTTGTGCCTTCTTCTTGAACCTACCGCTTTCACCTGCAAGAGAGATGATTAGCGCAGGGCTGCCTGTGGCCATGGCCTCGGATTTCAACCCGGGCACTTCGCCTTCGGGCAATATGCAACTGATTATGTCGATGGCCTGCATCCGCTACCGCCTGACCCCTGAAGAGGCCTTGAACGCCACCACACTTAACACGGCCTATGCTATGGGCGTGAGCGACGAGGTGGGTAGCATCACCAAGGGCAAACTCGCCAACCTCATCATCACCCAACCGATGACGCAGTTAGAGTTTATGCCTTATTATTACGGCGCGAACAAAGTCGCCAAGATGATTCTGAATGGAAAATTCGTGTAAATAACGCTATGAAAAACAATAAGTTATATTTGATTTTGGCTTTGCTTGTTGTGGCTTTTGTGTCCTGCAAGAAAGACCATTACGATGTGACCCATGTGCAGGGTGTCAATGCCGAGGGTGAACTGTTACTGCCCATTGCCAACAAGTCGTTAACGATGATGGACATGATGACGCGTTTCCAAATCGACAGCCTTATCAATTGCTCGGAATCGGGCGAGCTGTCCTACGACTATTATTTTGAGGACAATGACGTCATCAATGCAAATAGGTTGTTGCAATTCAACGACTTGGATATTAACGAGCATCTTGCTTTCGCTAATCCGTTCATTTCAGTTCAACCTCCCATCACAGATACGATGATTAGTTTTGAGAAGGCTATTACTTTCGAATCGGAACATATTAGCGTGTTGGAGGCTGTGATGAAGATGGGACGCTTCGACTTTCAGATGGCGTCCAACATAGGCAACCTGCGACGGATTGTTCTGCGCTCGTCGGATATCAAAGACGAAACGGGCAATGATTTTGTGTTTGATTCACAGGTGCAAGCCAACACTTTCGGATTCGATTTGGCGGGTTTGCATTACCTGACAGATACCCCCAACACATTGACATTCAGCTACGAATTGTATTTGTACTTCAATCCATCCACCGACCCCGAACTATTTGTTGACATCCGTATTCAAGGTAGCGATTTGGCCATGCGTACCATGCGCGGTTTTGTGGAATCATATAGCGAAAGGAATCGTCTGGATACGACATTTTCTCTGTTCCCCGAAAACCTTACTGGAATGTTGGAGATGGACGGCGTCAACCTGAGGATCCATGAGCGCAATACATTTCCTTTGGAGGCTTATTTGGAGGTCGACACAGCCTTGATGACAGGAGAGGGGTTGGAGCCTTATTCCATCTTTGAGCCCATGCCTTTGTCGGTTGACCTGCCTTCGCAAACGACTTTTGTTGAGGTGCTTAATCAATCTCTTCATGGGAGGTTAGACGCCTCTGGAGGAAGTGTTTACGCTTCTTCGAATTTCGTTGTGAATCCTTCGGGAATGAATGAGATGGTCACTGTGGACGATACTTGCACCGTCGATTTGAGGATCAACGTAGAATTTCCTTTCGCCTTTGAGGCCGACGATGTCCGCTACATGGATACCATCGACATGCAGCTTTCTGAGCTTGATATGCCTGATTTGATCGAGAAACTTACCTTGGAGATGACTTTCACTTCCACACTTCCGTTGAATTTGGATGGACGATTTTTTATGTACAACTCTGAAAACGAAATGATTACGGATACCTTGTTGTCCGATGCCCGACTGATTCAGGCCTCGTTTGATGGCCAGGCGACCACATCCACGGTGAGTATCGACATCACCGAGGAAAGGATGGAACACGTGTTACATTCCGACCGTATCATCATGGTTTACGAAGTGGATACCGACGCTCATGACGTGAAGTTGAACACCAACCAAAAACTCGACATATTTGTAAAGGCAAAAGTGAAATACAATGGTGTTGTTGAACCTTAAAATGGACTGAAAATGAAAAAGATACATGCTGTAATATTGGTCATCTTCATGTGTGCTTTTGTTCCCGCCATGGCGCAAACCGTTTCGCCCGTGGATTTTATGCGGATGAACCCCTACCAGATGAAGGCCAACCCCGCTACGGACTTGCCTTACAAAAGTGTGATTTCGCTTGTGATTGGCAACATCAACGTGGACCTGCAAAACACCACCCTGCGTTACGACAACCTCTTTGATTTTGACGCACAAGGTCGTCCCACAACAGTGAACTTGCGACAGTTTGCCAACAGCTTGAAAGAGAGTAATTTCATTGGCTATGACGCGAGTGTAGACTTCCTCACCCTGTATCGCCGCCTGAATACGGGGATGCTTACTATTAATTATAGTTTCAAGGCGCAAGGTGATGCAAAGTTCAATGATGGCATGTTTAAGCTGTTGGGTTATGGCAACGGTGCGTTCGTTGGAGAAAACAACCCTGCCAAAATCGATATGGACATCAACGCGCAAGCCTATCAGGAGCTGGCGGTGGGTTATCAGTGGAATGTCAACGAGAAGCTGTCGTTGGGCGGTCGCGCCAAGTTGTTGTTTGGAGCAGCCAACATCACCACAGACGCTCTAAATGCCAAGCTGTACACCGATGCCGACTCATACGCGCTACGTTTGGAGGAGAACATCGCCATGCGTATGGCCATGCCAAGGGCTATCTATGCCCGTGACGGACAGCTGATGATAGATGGTCCTTTCAAGCTGGGCGAGTTGTTCCGCAATCCTGGCTTCGGTGTTGACTTCGCCGCCGAATACCGTTTCAACGACCGTTTCAGCGCGGTGGCTGCCGTCCACGACCTGGGCTTCATCCATTGGGGACTCAACAATATCAATGTGAAGGGTCAAATCAATGATGCGGGCCAATACTACGACGATGGAGGTTTCCTCTTCAGCGGCATGGATGTCGACCAGTTGCAACGTGTCATCTCCGACGATGCCTATCGTGAGCTGTTCTTGGACACCTTGCAGCAGTATTTCCAAGTGGATTTTTCTCCTTTGACGAAATACAATACCATGCTGAATACCAATCTGTTGCTGCGTGGCAATTACGATGTGGATGCGCACAACCGCTTCAGCTTACAGGTGCAAGGTCGTTTCTTGGGCAGTGGTTTCCGTCCCGCTGCGACTTTGGCCTATAGCGGCTCTTTCTTTAAGGCGATAGATGTGTGTGCTACCTATACCGTCATGCCCAACAGTTACGACAATATCGGCCTCGGTCTTGCCTTTAATATTGGCACGTTCCATATTTATGCGACCACCAACAATGTCATCGGCTGTTTCAAGCCTCTGAACACGAGCTCTCTCAATGCGCAAGTGGGCATTGTGTTCAATTTAAGGCTGCCCGAGATGCAATGGGCTGGCAAGAGGGAAGCGTTCGAGGAATAGGAGAGGCTTTTATTAATAAAGGTGTGTTGGTGTCGAAAAAAGCCTTACCTTTGCCGCGGCAAAAGCATAGCCCCGTAGGGGCGATGGACATTAAGCAGGCGGCTTCAGCCCCTGCGCTACAAAGGATAAAAACATAACAAAACACAACGATATGAAACAACTCATCGAATGCGTGCCGAATATCAGCGAAGGCCGCGACAAGAATATCATTGACCAAGTGACCGCTGAAATCGAGAAAGTGGAAGGCGTCAAGCTGTTAGACGTTGACCCTGGCATGACCACCAACCGCACCGTTATCACCTTTGTGGGTGAGCCTGAGCCTGTGTGCGAGGCTGCCTACCGCGTGGCGAAGAAAGCCGCCGAGCTCATCGACATGAGCCAACACCACGGCGCCCACCCGCGCCAAGGTGCCACCGACGTGTGCCCCCTCATCCCCGTGAGCAATATCACGATGGAAGAGGTGGTCGAGTATGCCCACAAGTTAGGCAAACGGCTCGGCGAAGAACTGAACATCCCGATTTACTGCTACGAAGAGGCCGCCTACATCAAGGAGCGCCGCAATTTGGCTTACTGCCGCACGGGTGAATACGAGTCTCTGGCTTCACGCCTCGGCACGGAGCAGTGGAAGCCCGACTTCGGCCCCAACGAATGGAACGAACATGTGGCCCACACGGGTGCCACCCAAGTGGGTGCCCGCGACTTTCTCGTGGCCATCAACTATAACCTCAACACCACCTCGACGCGCCGCGCCAACGCCATCGCTTTCGACGTGCGCGAAAAGGGTCGCCCGATGCGCGAAGGCGGCAAGGTGACCGGCAAGCCGATGAAGGACGAGAACGGCAAACCGATTATGATCCCTGGCACTTTGAAAGCCACCAAGGCCATCGGATGGTTCATTGAGGACTATGGCATCGCGCAGGTGTCGATGAACATCACTAACATCAGTGTTTCTCCTGTCCATGTCTGTTTCGAGGAGGTCTGTGCCAAGGCCGCTGCCCGTGGCGTGCGTGTCACAGGTTGCGAAATCGTCGGCCTCGTGCCTAAGAAGGTGCTGATGGACGCTGGCAAGTTCTATCTGGCCAAGCAACAGCGCAGCCTCGGCGTGAGCGAAGAGGAAATCATGAAGATCGCCATCAAGTCGATGGGCCTCGACGACCTGAAGCCCTTTGACCCGAAGGAAAAAGTCATCGAATACCTCATTGAAGACCATACGCAAAAGAAACTCGTCGACATGACGTGCACAGGCTTCGCCAACGAGACTGCGAGCGAGAGTCCCGCTCCTGGTGGTGGTTCCATCTCGGCCTACATGGGCGCTCTCGGTGCTTCGCTGGCCACTATGGTCGCCAACCTGTCGTCGCACAAGCCGGGCTGGGACGAGCGTTGGGAGGAGTTCTCCAACTGGGCCGTCAAGGGTCAGGCCATCAAGGACGAGCTGCTTGAACTCGTTGATGAGGACACCAACGCCTTCAATAAGATCATGGACGCTTTCGGCCTGCCGAAAAAGACCGACGAGGAGAAGGCTGCCCGCAGTGCTGCCATCCAGGAGGCCACCAAGTATGCCACCCAAGTGCCGTTCCGCACGATGAAGGTCGCCTTTAAGGCCTTTGAGGTCGTTCGCGCCATGGCTGAGACGGGTAATCCGAACTCCGTCACCGATGCTGGTGTAGGTGCTTTGTGCGCTCGTTCGGCTGTGATGGGCGCTCATTTGAACGTCAAAATCAACGCCGCATCGCTCAAAGACGAGACTTTCAAGGCCGAAATCTTGAAGGAAGCCGCTGGGATTGAAGCCGCCGCTTTGGTGCAAGAAGCTGAAATTCTGCAAATTGTGAACAGGGTTATCCAAGGAGAATAAAATTTCGTGAAATTGGTTGCGGGTATCTGAAAAAGTTGTACTTTTGCAACCCAAATTGATGAAGTTAAATTTGAAAGGATATAAGCAATGTCAAAGAAACAGAAAGACGCAC
>Ga0310786_10002161_pt1 | contig 30643 bp, 21 predicted proteins | sample AusTroGonzalo_MG_FD_203881 | JGI IMG/M metagenome (GOLD analysis project Ga0310786, IMG submission 203881) | Bovine rumen microbial communities from tropical cattle in Woodstock, Queensland, Australia - Gonzalo_03 (v2) (version 2) | ecosystem: Host-associated > Mammals > Digestive system >...
ACCGCTCCTTGGCTCCGGGCTCTTACATGTTGCAGTTTGTGTTGGCTAGCGACATAACGCAATCTAGCGAGGTTTATTTCACGGTGCCGGCTTACCCGCTCCCGGATATTGCGTTTATCGACGTGTTCAGCGGAACGGATTCGGTTAAGGTGCTTGAACCGACGGGTATCAGCTTGCGTGGTCTGCCGTTTGACGGCAGTGCTAACGATACGCTCCTTACGCATGTGGCGTACCCGGATACGGTGCCTTTGCAGGTGGGCGTGTTCTACATAGCGAGCCTTTGCAAGGACTGCTTTGCCGTTCTGGATTTTAAGACAACATTCCCGATTACCTTCCTTGACGAAAAGAAACAGCGTGTAAACAAGATAATTACTGATTCTACGGGAACGGCAAAATTCTATGTTGTCGGAGATTCGTCTGCGGTAAATGCAAGTTTTGTTGTTTCGGGAAGCTCCGTATCGAATTCGATTTCGTGGGGGAGTATCCACTTTAAGGAACCGCCTGTGCCGTTTGCGAACTCTGGCGAGGCGTTTGACCGCAATGGCGATGGCGTGCTCGATAGCATCGCGATAGTTTTCAACAAACCGTTTGATGAGACCATCCCGGATACGGTAGCTTGGAACTTTGGCAGCAATGACTGGCATACGATTGCTTCTGTCGAAGCTGTTTCTCAGTTGAAAGAGAATGAACAGAATTTGTCTATCAGTGCGGATAGTTTGTTAGATAAAGTATTTACGGGTGATGCAAAAGAACTTTATCAGGGTTCGTTCAGGTATCATTACACTTATATGGACAAGCAGACGGCGCAAATGACGGAGCTTAGTTTGGATGGGCTTGCGATTGAAGACCGTATTGGTGCAATTCTTGTCGATAAGCCTATCGTAAAACCTGTATCTGAAAGTGTAAATAAGTTAACGGTGTATATCAGCGAAGCGACTCAGATGAGCGCTATCAATGGAATCCAGTTCCTTGAATTTAAGGATAGGACTGAGCAGCCTGTGAATCCGTCGCTTTTGTCGGTTGTTTCTGTATCTCCGACGAAGGTTAGTAATTATTACGATGTGTTGTTCCGTAAAAGTGAAAATACGGTTTTGCCAGAAGTTGGTTTTTATGTACGTCTTGTGCCGGGTGTGTTGCCGGATTTGAACGGGAATCTGCCGCATGTGAATAACCCGTGGCTCCGTATTGAAGGTGAGCAACGTGTGGATATGGAAACACCGGGCGTTGTGGCTCTTGACCCTGAAACATGGAATCGTGAAACGTGGGTTGGCGGTGATAATGATGTCGCTCCGGTCCTCGTTGACGTGACTAAGACAATTGATGAGGTTATTGCTGAAAAGGGATATCCCGGCGAACTGATTAAGTTCGATTTGAGCGAAGTCGGGAAGACTATTTTGCTGAATTCCAATGAAAGCAGGGATGTCGCTCTTTCTAAGGTGCAAATCAAGTGGGATGTTCAATATTTCTCGTCGCTTGGGCATTATGTCAATTCGCAGAGTGGCGTTGTTGCGTGCAATGACAAGAGTATTTTTGGAACGGATTGCGTGGAAAATCCGGGCAACGTGTTCTTGATGTGGGACGCTCACACCGATAAGGGTCGTTGGGTTGGAACTGGAGTCTATATTGCAAAACTCAAGTTCAAGATTATTTCGGATTCGAATGTTATAGGGCGTGTGGAAGATACGTTTAACATGGGCGTTCGCCGCCGCGAGAAAAAATAAACATTCTATCAACAATTTGTTTTTGTTGGGTCTTGAATCTAACTCGTTGAGCAAAGATTAGTTACGAATAGATTCTGCTTTTTTATGCAGAATCTATTTACATTTTTGCGTAAGGAAAATTACTAACTACCAACCACTAGCCACTTCCTACTGTCTACTAATCTCAAGTGCCGCATGGATTCCCTCCCTCCGGTCGAGAATGACGCCTTAGACCGCTAACCTCTATCGTCTTTCGTCTACCAGCGTAGCGGTCTTTCGTCTAACATTCACTGGATCCTATCGGCGTTGCCTCCAGGATGACATCACTAACCACCAACCACTAACCACTAGTCACTAGCCACTAATCACTAACCACTGTTTACTAAATAAAAAATCTATCTTTGCTCTCGTGATTCAAATTCAGAACGTTTCTAAATCTTTTGGCATGCAGGTCCTTTTGGACGGTGCGAGCATGCTTGTGGCGGACCATGAACGCGTCGGCCTTGTCGGGCGCAATGGTTGCGGTAAATCGACCCTTTTCAAGATGATTCTCGGCCAGGAATGCATCGATGGAGGTAACATTGACATTCCGAAGGGCTACACGATTGGCTATTTGCAGCAACATATCAACTTTACGCATGCGACGGTGCATGAAGAAGCATGCAGCGTGCTTAAGGTGAATGAAGACGGCTGGCTCGAAGAGCACAAGGTCGAGGCGATTTTGTTCGGTCTCGGTTTTGACGAAGAATCGATGCACAAGAGCCCGATGCTTTTGTCGGGCGGTTTCCAGATCCGCTTGAATTTGGCAAAGGTTTTGGCGAGCGAGCCGGACATGCTTTTGCTGGACGAACCGACGAACTATTTGGACATTGTCTCCATGCGTTGGCTCAGTCGCTTTTTGCGCACGTGGAAGGGCGAAGTGCTTTTGATTACGCATGACCACCACTTTATGGACGAGGTCTGCACGCATACGGTGGGAATCCATCGTCACAAGATGCGCAAGGTCAAGGGGACGGTCGAAAAGCTCCGCGAAACGATTGCCGAAGAAGAAGAAGTGGCGATGCGCACTCAGGAAAACGAGCAGCGCAAAAAGGAACAGCTCGAACGAGTCATTGAACGTTTCCGCTACAAGGCCGCGAAGGCTGCGATGGTGCAGTCGAAAATCAAGGCGGCTGCAAAGCTTGCGACAGGCGAACGCCTCACGCACGAACGCAATTTGGATTTTAGTTTTAAGGAAGCGGAATTCCCGGGCAAGCGCATGCTTCAGATTCATGGGCTGCATTTTGCATACCCCATTCGCGACGAGAACGGCGGATCTGCGCAAAAGTTTGGCCCGGAACTGATTACCGATTTGGAAATGGAAATCTTCAAGGGTGACCGCATTGCGATTATTGGTCCGAACGGTCGCGGTAAAACGACGCTCTTGAACTTGATTGCGAAAGAATTCGAGCCGACACAGGGTTCCATCAATTATAACCCGAACCTCAAGATAAACTACTTTGGACAGACGAACATCAATCGCCTGAATCTCGACAATACGGTCGAAGAAGAAATTGCGACGGCGATTGCGGATGTTTCGCAGAAGAGCCGCGCCCGCAGCCTTGCAGGCCTAATGATGTTCAGCGGCGATAACGCGATGAAGAAGGTCAAGGTGCTTTCGGGTGGCGAACGTAGCCGCGTGTTGCTCGGAAAGATTCTCGCGAACGAAAGTAACATGCTGTTGCTGGACGAACCGACGAACCACCTCGACATGGAAAGCATCGAGAGTTTGATTGACGCTCTGGAAGATTACGAAGGTACGGCTCTCGTCGTGACGCATGACGAAGAACTTTTGCACGCTTTTGCGAACCGCCTGATTGTTTTTGATGGTGGCAAGTGTCGCGTGTTCGAAGGAAGCTACGCTGACTTCTTGGAAAAGGTGGGTTGGGCATCCGAAAAGAAGCCGGGTGGCGCAAATTCCGCGAACATCAAGGTCTCGAATATTGACGTGATGGACGATAAGCCTGTCAGCTCTACGCCTCGTACTAAGGAAGACCGCAGGGCGCGTGCCGACTACATCGCAGAACGCAGCAGGGTCATCAAGCCGCTCGAAAAAGAAACCGCCCGCCTCGAAGCCGAAATTGCCAAGGCCGAAGCGGTTGGTGGCGAACTCGAAGCGAAGCTTGTTGCCGCCTCGGAATCGGGCGATGGCAATGCCATTACCGCGATTGCAAAAGAAATGGACGACAACAAGAAGCTGACCGAAGAACTCTACGCCGCCTGGGAAAAGGCAAGCGCCGAACTCGAAGCGGCGAAAGATAAGTATAAATTGGATTAAGCAGAGTATTTGTTGCTGTTGTCACTCTAGCTTCCACATTTGTCACCCCGGCTTTATGCCGGGGTCGGTTTTTTATGGGAATTTCTTTGGTTTATTAAAATTTTAATAAAGTTTGTAAAAATAAACTCATTTTTTATAGTTTGAATGAAATTTTGTGTAAAAATTAATAGTATTTTACATGAAAAATAACGATATTTTGTAAAAATAAGTTTGTAATGAATGTATTTTGTTGACAAGATAATATTATGTTGTTATTTTATTTTGTAAAAAAATGAGGCTTATGAAATGAAATTATGTATTTTTCAATTTTCTAAATGGTGCAAATCGACCCTTTGGGGCTTGATGATGCTGGTAATTTTGACGGCGATGACGAAGTCTTTTGCCGTTGATTTCCCGTATTCTGAATGGTCCCTTGCTATGTATGAAGGGGCTTACGCTACTATTAATGATGGAACTGTCTCCGTTTACTATGGTGGCTATGACTATTGGCATGTTCAATTGACTCGTAGGAATGTTGAGCTACAAGCCGATAAGACGTATGAACTGAAATTCTTTTTGCAGGGCGTTGGGGAAAGAAAAAATACCGAAATTCGAATTGGTAGAGACGGCGCTCCTTATGATGCTTTTGCTGAATTTGGCGAAATTGCGGCAACAGTCAATGGTCGCGTTATAACCAAAACATTTAAAATGGGGTCTGGCAGCGTTGATAATGCGCGTCTTGAATTTAATCTTGGAAAGGGCTCTGGCACAGTTTATTTTTCTGATGTCAGTTTGACTTGTCTTGATTGCGGTTCCAATCCTCAAAATACTACAGAAAATAATGTTACTGTAGATTTCAATGATATTTTGGATTATGCAGTTATTGCCGATGAAGTCGATTTTCGCCCTTATTCGATGGCTTTAGGGGATATCTTTGGCGCGAAACTTCAGTTGGGAGCGGATTCTAAAATTTATGGAAACGTAGATGCGTCAAATGAATGTACTTTGAATGAAAGAGCTTATATGGAAGGGAATTTGCAATATGGCAATCCCTGTATGGAACAAAATAATGTTGTTGCGTCATCAAAGAAACAGGCTTCTTTGGTGAAACCGGTTGTTGCTCTTCCTGAATTTTCTGCTGGTGTGGAACCAATTTCTGTTAATTTGGATGAATCTGTGATTCTTCCTCCAGGCGATTATGGAACGTTTTATGCCAATGCAAGGTCTAAAGTGACGTTTTCTTCTGGTTCCTATACATTCCAGAGCTTCTTTACTGAACCCGATGCTAATTTCACGTTTGATATGACTTCTGGCCCTGTGTCCATTGCTGTGGCGGGAAATGTCCGTTTTGGCGATAGAAACCGTTTCGCAATCACCGGCGGCAGTCCGAACGAAATATCATGGAAGATTGCTGGAACTTCTGTGAATTTGGGAACGGATGGTTTGTATTTTGGTTCGATTATTGCTCCGGTAGCGTATGTTAATGTTCCGTCTCGCTCTCATTTAGTGGGTGGGGTATATGCGAATAAGTTTAGAATTGAACCTCAATCTACAGTTTCGCAACAGCCGCGTATAGATGAAATTTCTCATAGCGAGGAACATTTTGGTCCGTTCTTTGAATCTGGAATTTACCGTTATCGCTCCGTGTTGCCTACGACGGCGGAATCTGTAGAAATGTATGTATATTCCAAGAATTCAAATGTGAAAATTAATGGAGGCGATTCTAAGGTTATTGATCTTTCCTCATCTAATACCACGGTGAACATATCGGTTTCTCGTGATATGATTTCGGGCTTCCCGGTTGAGGCGTTCAGCAGCAATTACAGATTTGAATTTGTGAAGAACTCTAATTATCGTGTTTATTGGAATCCGCAGACTCCATGTAAAGAGGGGTGTGATGGATCATCTGTTGCGACTGCAATCGGTGATTTTGAAACTGTTCTTGAAATTGCCAAAACTACTGGCCGTGAAATCAATATGGCTGGTGGAACATGGAATGCTGCTAATAATTTTAGTGATGGTATTGTTCCTTGGAAAGTTGGTTTTGAATTGGTTGGTTTCGCTGATAATATTAAATCATTAAAATCTGAACAGGATTTACCACTTATTAATCTTGGTGAAACATCACATATTGAAATTGAAGGACGGTCGCCGCGCAGTTTGGTAGGCGTGCGAATTGCAAACGGATTTAACGTGGGCAATGGTGGTGCTGTTAGAGCGGATAATGAAAAGCTTACGGTTAATAATGTTATAATTTCTGATGCTAAATCACATGGTGATGGCGGTGCGTTATATGCTGCTGGAGTTTTGAATCTTGAAAATGTTAGGTTCTCTGGTAATGCCGCTTTAGGCGATGGCGGTGCCGTTGCTGCCAATGGTGAAACTAAAATACTTAATGCAATTTATTTAGGTAATCTCTCTGCAAAAAAAGGCGGTGCAATTGAGCTTGCGAGTGGTAATGCTTATATCGGCAATGGTATTTTCTATAATAACCATGCCGCAGAAAATGGTGGTGCTATAAATAATGAGGCCGCAGTGTTGAATTTGTGGAATTCAACGTTCTTTGCGAATGTAGCTTTGGTTTCGAATCCGGCCATTGGTGGTAACGCAAATGGCGCTATTGGAAACAGCATTTTCTGGAAGAATATTACACCAAATTGTGCTCCTGGTGAATGTGTTGATGAAGTGGTTGGTGGTTATACTGTAGTTAATACATCTTTTTCAAAAAGTTATCCTGGGGTAAATATTTTTGTGGGTGACCCAAAATTTATAGATGAAAATAATCCGGCAGGATCTAAAATGTATATGGGGTATGATGCTGGTATAAATCTTTCTAGCGCGTCTCCTCTGCTTAAAGCTGGAATGGTGAGTGTTTTTATGCCTGCTTATGATATATTGAACGGGGAACGTAAAGATGGTGAAATTATGTTGGGTGCGTATGCATGGACTTTCTTAGGAGCCGATGTTATAATTGGTTTCTTGAATTTGGAAGATGGAATTACTGTTGTTGATCCTACTATTCCAATATTTGATAAGATACCGTCTGCATGGGGCAGAAAATATCTTGGAAAATCGAATGTTGCTAGAGTGATGCGGTCCTTTATTGAAGCTAGGGATGAGACTAAGGTTGATTGGGTTAAGGTAAGAATTTCTGTAAGGAAGGAAAATGGTGATGAATATCCGGGAGTTGGTTCAGTTGATGTCTATTTCTATCGTGTTGGAAAAGAAAACGGAAACTATGTATTCCAGTCAATGACGAAGGATAAAGGCAAGCCGATTTTATTCACGAGTAATCCCCAAAATATGGGTGGATTTGATGAAGCATCTGTTTTGTTCATGGGCAATACAACAGATATATTCCACTTTAAAGTTGTAGATTATAAAGATTAAAAGGAGAGATTTGTATGAATAAGCATCTAGTTTGTTTTATGTTTGCATTGTTTACAGAATTACTTTGCTCATGTTCTGTTGATGATGTTCCTGAAGTCGATTTTAAACCCATTGAACATTATGTTTATAATGGAGCCATTCGTCCGTATGTTTGGGATGAGCATATAGATGGCTTTAATGAAATTAAAGGGTATAAATATGGCTTTGATAAAAATCCTTATGGACAAATATATGAAGAATTAGATAAAAATGTATATATAACCGTATCGAATAAAGAAGATCTTTCTACTTATAAACTATTTGTTCCTGTTCTTTCCAATGGAACTTATGGCATATATAATTCGTATGCGTTAAAGGATGTAAATTCGACTGTGGATAGTTATATTCCTATACAAGATGGTATAGAAGTTTCTTTGCCTGCTGGTCGTTATCAGCTATATGGTGTTGACATGAATGGAATTTATTGTCCTGTTGATCGTTTTGTTGAAATTTTGGCTTATCAACCAAAACCGAAAAAAATTGTGTATGTTGAGTTAAATGGAACTGGATTAAGTGATATTGGTTATAAAGATGGTTATTTTAATCAAGTCGATGTTGAACAAAAATTTGCTGAAATTTATGGACAGGCGGTTTTAGAGGGCGATTTTATAACTAAAACACCTGAAGATTTAGGATTGCCGTCAGGAATTAATATTTCCGTGAATATGATGGTTCAAGAGGAATCTAAGGATGATCCCTTTAATATAGCACATGAACATGCTGCAAATCTGATAAATTCAGGGAAGAGAGAATTCTTAAATACAATTATCGCTGTGAATAAAATGGAAAAGTATTGGCCGTTACGTGTTATAGATGATAGTTATAGTTTTATGTTGGATGAAAGGTATGATCCTGCAGATGAACCATCGAATGTTCAGTATTATATTCGTGTAAGTTCAGAGTGCGGAGGAGGCAGTTCTCAACCTGTAACATTGAAGGAAGGTGTTAATTCTGAAGGTAAAAAGTTATATCGTGCACATGGAAATGATGGCAAGGTTGTTCCTATCAATGACTGTAGTGTGTTATTTACTGAGAATGGTTATCCTGTTGTTACAGCTACTCCGGGTGCCGCTGCGGTAAATGCTGCTTTTACTTCAGGGACGCTTCATATGGGGGGAATTGCGTGGGTTCCTTATGGAAAAGGGGGAGTGGGTTCTTATTACACTATGATGCATGAATTAGGGCATTCTTTTGGACTTACTGATGTTGAAAAAAATTTCAATGAAGAAAATATTCCTCTTTATTATGAAAGTGGTTTGTATTCTGGTTATGTAGTTAATGCTGCAACTTCAGAATCTAATTTGATGGCTTGGCAGCAACCAACTGGGGTAAAATTACGATATAGAGGATCGCAAGTTGTATGTACTGGTGGTGTGCACTATTATTCTGGTGTGGGTGTAGGTTTTGTTGGATCTTTAGAAAGATATATCCCAGAGTTGTATGATAATCAGATTTCGTGTCTTCAAGGAGACTGCGAAGATCTCTCTGTGGATGGGTATTGGTATGATCCACTTCGATTGAATTATTGGGATCAATTGTCACCGACATCATATTGCAATGAAACTTACTTGCGGGTAGATCATACTTCAAAAGATGAATATGATGTTATAGTAGAAAATTATAAAGCAAAAAAAATCGAAAGACATATACTACATGATTAATAAAGGAAATTCACTATGAAAAAAATGATAATACTTATAAGTGTATTGGCATGTTATGCGTTGGCTGCGGATCATTTTAGCATATATAATGCGAAAGGCGCGTTGGTAGAAAAATTGGAAAGTCAAAGGGATTCATCCGTTGAAATTTCTGATGTTTATAAAAAAAATGGTCCTATTTATATTTATAAGAAAAATGATAGATATAAAAATAAAAATTTGAATGTAAGAATAGATACAACATTGTTTGTAAAAAAAGAATCCTTGAAAAAGAATGATTTTTGGATAGAAATTGAGAAAAATCAAAACTTTTTGTTGTGTTTTGAATCGTCAAATTACTATTCATCTAGCTTAAAAGGTGAGAGTGTTAATGATTCTTGTGTCTTATTCGAAGGAATACCGTTGGTTGGGTCATCTTATGTGTCTGTTGTGGATATAGATGGGAAAGAGTTATATAAAGTCAATATTGCTATTGGAATGAAGTTTATAGATTTAACTCGTTCTAAACATAGATTGGGCTTTTATGGAAATGATTATGAATTAAAAGTGAATCGTATTTATGGCGATTCTGTATTGGATATGAAGAATAGGATTTATCCAGATCCAGAAAGGATTGTTTCATTAAATGATAAATATCTTGTGGATACTTATTTGGCTACAAATTGTGAAATTGCATCTGTTCTTTCGGATGAAATTTCTATAAATCCAAAACTTACTAATAAGGAGAGAAATGAAATTAGTAAATCATGGGCGAAAAGAAAGAGGGATGTAAAAGGAAATAAGTGTAGTGTGAATGATACAGCTGCGAATACATTGACACTTTATCAAGCCATTATGTATGCTAATTATAGAAGTCTGAAAGATGGGTTGAAACCTTACTACAAATTTGAAAAGACAAATCGTAAAAGCAATGTGATTTTAGCAGAAGGCAAGTATGTCATCTCCCTATTGAATTTTGATAAATCTGATGAAACAAATGTTATGGTAACAGTGGATGAACTATCCGATGGTTATCGTTTACCATATTATGATGAATGGATGGTTTTTGCAAGAGCAGGTGATTTGAACAACCGCTCTATATGGGGAAATGCTGAATCTGTAGAAAAGGTTTTGGAATATGCTTGGATTGGTGATAAAACGAGTAATTTGTATGCATCAAAACCTGTAGGGCTTCTAAAACCAAATAAATATGGTCTCTATGACGTTTTTGGCTTGACTGGTGAGTTTGTTTTATTTGAAAAAAATAACCCTTTTAAAAATCATTATAAGACGCCTTCTTGTTTGAAGGGGGGGAATTTAAAAACTAGGCTTGAAAAGTCTTTATATGAGGCTCATGTTTTCCCGTATTGGAAATCTCTGAATTATGGTTATTCTGATTTTAATTTCGGAGCGTCCTTGGGTGGTGTTCGATTAGTTCGTAAATTGAAAAAATAATTTTTTTTGAAACCCCGAAAGTTGGTCATAATTTTCGGGGTTTTATTTATAAAGAATAGTGAAAAAAATTGTGGTACTAAGAAAATTTGTAAGTTAACATTCTGTTTTTCAAATTATTGGTTAAAAGCTGAAGACTTGCCGGAAAAAGAACTTTATTTTATATTGATTAATACGGTCGCAAAGGATTCTCTTGCAATAACAATGACGTTCAAGAAATGATAGATATCTTTATTTCAAAATTGATGTTTTTTTTCATCGGGATGGGAATTTTTTTAGGGCTTAGTGCTTGTTCCGATTCTGGCGTAGATGCTCCTGTTGGGGATGTCTCTGTTAGCACAAGGTATTTTATTGTTCCGAACGTTAATAGAACTCGTGATTCTATTGACGTTCGCATAAACAAGGGAATCGGTGCGAGATTAAGCCCTGGTGGACGTTATTCCCTATTTGCTAAGGTGGACTCTCTCGATGTTGAGCCTTTTCTTTTTGTTGATGGTATTACATGTTGTGAGGATGGTTGTCTTGGTATTCGTGAAGAATATGGCTTGCGGTTTGATTTTTCATGTGAAATGCTTCGACCGACTCGTGTGGCTTTGTCGTTGAAGAATCGAAATGGTGATGTTTTGAATAATTCTTTTTATCATGTGAGATTGGATGGGGTGGGTGTTTATTCGAGTGAATTGTCTTTGAATGTGATTGTGGCTGGAGCTTTTGACAGTACCGCAGATGGTGAATCTATCGATATCCTTGCTCGGAACATTGGAACCTCTATTCAAGATCTTTTTGAAGTTCGTGTAGATACTGTTTATGTGTCTTATGCTAATGAACATCCAATAGTGGGACATTTGTATCCGAAGAATAACCCTTTGTTTATTCAATCTCTTAGTGATGTTGATGATTTGCGTAATTTATGGGGCAATTTAAAAAGAGATAATGCTTTTGATATTGTTCTTGTAGATGGATTCCGTGATAATTCTGGAGGACAATCTATTTCTTTCTTTTATCAAACGGATTTAGATATGGATGTAATTGCGGTTGGCTTTCATGATATGAATGGTGCTTTAGTGAAATCTCAACAGATTCAGCACATAGCAGCACATGAATTTGGTCATGTTGTAGGACTTGTACATACTACATTGACTTTAGATGAATTACAAGATTGGGCTGATTTTTCTCTATTTGATGATGGTTTAGATGATTCTCCTAGCTGCCAAGATAAAATTGATAAGAATAAATTAGTTTTAAAAGAACAGGGATTAATGAAACGGAGCTATGACTTTGATGGTACGGATTTTTATCAATTGATACTTGATCCTTGTCCTGATTATTCTAATATTATGTACTATACTGGATCTGGCAGAGAATCCTCTCCGATGCAACGTGCGATTGTCAAGAAAAACTTGACGCTTATTCCGCATTGATTGCTTTATCGCTAGAAAAACTTTTTATTTATATATCTGTAATTTTCTTAAAATTATATATATTTAGTACAAATGCTTGTTTAGGAGTGCGAATGAAACGCCTATTTTACTTTGCTTTGGTTTCTACTTTGATTTTTGTGGCTTGCGGTGGTGATGACTCTAGCAATCCTTTTGTTGCGAGTGAAGATTTGTCATCGTCATCCTTGATCCCTATTGAGGTCCTTTCTAGTAGTAGCAAAGGGGATCCCGGCTCTATGGCCGGAAGGACAAGTAGCAGCCGTATGGATTCCGTCGGCTCTTCGAGTTCCCAAAAAGATAAATCGTCTTCTTCTGTTGTTAAAAGCAGTAGCTCATTTCGAATGAGTTCTGCAAGTTTACCTTCCAGCAGTAGTCGCGAAGTTTCGATCAGCTCTTCGAGTGTCCGGAATGACAAATTATCTTCTTCTGTTGTTCTTGTTTCGTCCTCTGCGATTGTTGCATCGTCGTCTTCTAATGCTGCCGAGGGTGTGACTGGCTTTATGACGGATGAACGTGACGGTCAGACTTACAAGATTGTGAAAATTGGACACTTGTGGTGGTTTGCCCAAAATCTCAATTACGAAACAGTGGATAGCCACTGCTACAATGATTCTGCCGAGTACTGTGCGAAATATGGACGACTTTATAAGTGGGCGGCTGCCGTTGGCAAGTCGGAAGATGAGTGTGGATATAGGCATGAATGTAATCTTACGTTGCCGGTGCAGGGGGCTTGCCCGCCGGGATGGCGTGTCCCGTCAAATTACGATTGGAATGATTTGCTGGTAACTGCTGGTGGCGACGATGTTGCAGGCGAGGTATTAAGGGATTCTAAAGAAGGCGGTTTTGCATTGCTTTATGCAGGCCGAATAAACTTTGCTGGAGAATTTGTTCAAGAAGGACGAAGCGCATGTATTTGGTCATCTAGCGAAACGGATGAATATGATGGGTATTATGCAGATTTTTACTATTCATATGATAAAGTGATGTTCCCAAATGAAGCCGAAAAATATGATGGTTATTCTGTTCGCTGTGTGAAGGGCGAATTGTAGGAAAAATTTTAAATTATATTTATAAATGAACGATTAAAAAGGAGGAGTGAAATGAATTTTTTGAGGATTGCGGCGACGTTAGGATGTCTTCTTTGTGTTGCTTGCTCGGACAGCGGAAAGTCAAATCCGTCAAGCAGTGTGGTGAACGATGCGGATAAATCCAATATAGTGTATTCCTACGTGAAGGTGAAAAATTATAATAGCGGACCTTATGCTGTTGATACGTTTACGATTGCGTCGAGATATTTCAATTGCGATATTCAAGACTCGAATTTTGAATGCCGGTATATTGATTTTTGTCATGAAAAGCGCAATGAAAAATTTCCTGTCGATGCGGATACGGTTCGTTTGAATTATGGTGAAAATCGGGTATCGAATTTTTCGTTCGAAGTTGAAGTTCCTAAAATTGATACGGTTGAATTGCGAAAATTTTTTGCAGAGCTTCGTTTGCCTCCATGTGCTGTGTTGAAGGATTCCATCTTTTCGAATTACTCGTTCGAGGCGAAAGGTTTGCCTGAAAACATATCTTTGATGAGTGAAAAAATTGAAGGCTTTGATTGGATTTCAAAACATACAATGGATTCGATAAACGCTTCGTCGGAGAATAGCGTGGCTTTAATTCGTGCGGATAGATGCGCGGAGGAACGGTTCCCGCCTGATTCTATAAAGTTGTTTGCAAAATGTAAAGCGAGAAGTTCATGTAAAATGCCGGTTGTATATACTGCATCTGTGAAAGAGAATCCACCTAAGGTATGTTATACAAAGATTGATAAAAAAACAGGAATCGAGGAAGATGTGGGAACTGTCGATGGTTCCTTGAAAATGACTAAAGATGTTTTGATGGAAAGGTACTATACTCTTGTGAATACTCGATTAGAACCGTTTGTTTCTGATACAACAGTCAATTGGACGTTGATTTATGTCGATCAATATGGTCGCAGGGATTCTCTAGCGATGACGACGGTATTCAAAAAATAATCTATTCCGCTCTTTTACGCGGCACGAGCGTCATGCCGTTGCTGCGGTAGTATTGGATGTCCGTAAGTACTTGGCCTACCCAGTAATGTTTTTGTGGATTCTTGCGCCAGTTTTCGAATTTGTTGCGGTGCTCTGCATCGGGGTAGAATTGTGCGACAGCATCGGCGAGCGTGGGCGATGTGGCAAGAACTTTTTTTAGACGGTGGGCGCCGATTGCAATTTGTTCTAAGCCTTTGCCAGTGTCTAATGCGAGCAAACCGGACGTGTTGTTTTTGCCTTGATAGTTCATTTGGAATCCAGAAGTGTGCTGGATGATGGACATGAGAACGGCGGGGTCTGTGCGTTCGCGGAGGCAAGCTTCGATGACTGGGAGGTTGCAAAGGTGCTCGTTATCCCAAGGCTTTCCGGTGTAGGTAATCTTTAAAATGTGGTCGGTGTCGTTGGATTCTATGACGGATTCATAACGGGGACCGAGGTCGCGCTGTAGCGCTTTTATCAGACGAATGCCGCGATTTTTGAATTGTTTGTAGCCTACCATCTTTATCTGTAACGTGCCCTTGATGGATTCGAGAATCGGCGTTGTGGGGTGCGTGACGATGAGGTTGTAATTGCTTAGAATTGTAGGGAGAATGTAGGCGAGTTCTGGGGCGGCACTGTCGAGATTGCAGTTCATGTCGATGATGAGCTCGCCTTGGTCGCAAAGTTTTTGAATCGCGGATGTCGTGTATTGCTGGTATTGACTTTGTTCGTCGATGAGGGCGGGTTTTTCTTCGGCGGGGTGTATCGCGTATGCTATCGCGATGGCTGCGGTTACAAGAATCCACGCTGCCAAAATCATTTTTACTTTGAAACTTCTCCAGAGAATGCGAATAACTGCACGACCTTTTTTTGTCATGCAGATGCAGATGAACCACAGTATCGCAAGGCCTATCCAGAGAAGGATTAAATTCATTGAGCCAACCTTTTACCGAACGTTCACGCGCTTGTAGCCAAGGCCGAGCTTGACGACGTATGCTCCGCGTGTCGGGACTTTTACGAGCGCATTCTTGTCATTCAGCTCGCCGACGGTGAGCACTTGGCCCTTCATGTCCATGACGGCGTATTTTTTGGCAATGCTCGGCACGGATTCGTCCATGACGATTTCGAATTCAAATGCTCCGGTCATTTTGACGTAGAAGTCCGGAATGTCGCCGTTAGAAGTCTTTGTGCTGCTAGACGAAACTGCCTTGTTGGAACTTGAGCTCGTTTTTGCTTTCGTGGAACTGCTAGACGCGGGCTTGCTGGAGCTAGACTTGTCATTCTGGAAGCTCGAAGAGCCGATAGAATCCATAGAGCTACTTGAAGTTATTTTGCTTGAGCTGCTCAAAGTCTTGGCAGAACTAGAGCTTGATTTCGCATTTGCGGAACTTGATTTTCCGCTCGCAGAACTGCTTGATAGATCCTCGATTCCTTCGGCTGTACTCAGAACAGGCTCAGTCGAGGATGACGAAGTGGCCTTAGTTGAGGATGACGACTTGTCATTCTGGAGGTTCGAAGAGCTGATAGAATCTATTGAACTGCTAGAGGCTGTTTTGCTGGAACTTGAACTGACTTTGTTTGAACTGCTAGATAGAACTGTGCTTGAACTAGAAATGGTTGTACTTGAAGATGGTTCATTCACGTCTGTTAAATTTACCGTAATAGTTGCTGTAGCGGATGCTCCAGATGGATCTGTTACAGAAACCTTGAACGTCCAGCTTGCTTTCGTTTCGTAGTCGAGTTTGCTTCCGTCTGCTATGACAAGTGAATTTGTGCCGTTCTTGAATGCAAACGGAATGCCGGAATCTACAACCTTATATGTCAAATTGTCTCCATCAGGGTCTTTTGCGGTAACATTGCCCACAACCTTGGAGCTTGTCCAATCGACAATACCGCTTGTCGTTTTATTCTTTTCCGGGAGTTCAAAGGACTGATTATTAATCGTCGGTGCATGGTTTTCGTTTTTGATGTTGATGGTAATCGTAAACGTTTCTGATGTCAATGGACCATTTACGGTTACGCCATAATTTTTCTCGGTCTTTGCATCATCCTTGACTGTAGCCGTAACCGTATAGGATTTCTTTGCGTAATAATCGAAAGTTTGAGAACCGTTTATTTTGACATCTCCTGAACTTGTCAGCACAAAATATTTAGAGAATTCGGTGTAATTTGCATCTGTAGAAACTAGAGAAAATGTATATGAATCTACGTTTATTTCATTAGACACATCACTATACGTTATGCTGCCGAGTGTTGCATCTTTTGACGGGTTTTCATTCACCGCGAATGAAAATGAAGATTGCGTAGTTGGTTTGTCATTTACTGGGATAACATTAATCGTTGCCGTGTATTCATTAGAGGTGTTATCTCCTGTTCCATCGCCAACTACTTTATAACCGAACGATGCATAGTTGTTACCGAATTCATTTGCTGCTGCTTGATATGTCAGCTTGCCAAGATTTGCAACAGCAATCGTTTGATTTTTTGTAACGGTTGTGCCATTGTAAAGTAATTGACCTTTACTTGGGATACTCGTGATGATAACAGAAGCAAACGTCTGTGTTGAGTGTTTGAAATTGAATTCGCTTGCGGTGAATGCATGTTTGACATCTTCATTGACATTAACTACAAGTTCACTAGAAACGGTTGGTAATTCATCATTACTTACAATGTAAATCTTATACCCCTTTTCACTTTCATAATCAGATGCTAAAGTAGCACCTGTAAGGTTTGAAATTTGGAGCCAGAGAGATTCATCTCTTTCAACGATGCCATCAATCATGGGCTTGATGTAGATTCCCGCAGCTTTGGTATCGCCGGCTTTAATCGTCACTTTTTCAGATTCGCTTTCATTACATATCGGGAACTTGTGGCTTGCATCAGCTTCGCCGAAATCTTGATAACCTGCATAAACTCCTTGGACGCCGCTTGCGGAGTAGAAATCAAAGCAATATTCGAATGAAACATCTGTTTCGGTAGGCTTGTTTAATCCGATTTCGATTTCACTCCACTTATCGTCTTCTTTAAATTTCTTTGCGTTATTAGAAATGGAAAGTGTGGGCGTAGGGTCGTCTAAAATGAATGATTTAAAGGCTGAGTTTGTGGCCTGAATTTCGCTGCCGACAGCAATGCTATCCGCAATTATTTGCCCTGTATAAACCATATTGCTTTTCAAAAAAACTGTTCCAGTGCTGATGAATGTTCCCATTATAGTATGGTTGTCAATGTTCTCAAACGAAATGTCTCCATTAACGTAAATCAGTAAATTGCCTTCGTATTCTGTCTGCTTCAAATCGCCATTACCATAGCTGACCACGATCTCAGAATGAATTCCAAAATTGAGTTTATTCACAAAAATACGTGTAGGTTGCCCCTTACCAGGCATTTTAACAGCCAATCGGCTGTCATTACCAAAATTGATAGAATCAAAGAATATATCACAAACCTGATTTTCGGGACAATAACTGCTAATATTGATTTCCGTACGACCACTAACATTAAATGATCTAGACAAATTAGCATTTTTCAATTTAGGAACACTCAAATCCGAGCGAATTTCAGGAACATTAGCACAAGCACCCGATTTATTTGTTGCAGAACATACAGTGCCTCTATACCTAGCATTACTAATACCACCAGTCGTGCGAATAGGGCCAGTCAAAAGATAAGCCTTATGTTCACTAGTGAAGTAATCAGGAACAGAAACTTTACCACCTACAATAATCGGACCGTCAAACCATCCGGCTTCATCCGTAGTCAAATCGCCATTGGCCGTACCAATCCAACCTAGCGTATCGGGATCAATATTATCATAACCGCTAAAATCACTTTCTGATGAATGGTTATAATATCTAGCATCATAAAATTCTGGCCTATTCCTGAAACTAATACCCTTGGTTCCCCAGAGCTTGAATTTCATCAAATAGTTCCAGTTGTCTTCATCTGTATCGGTGTCGCCGAATGTGAGCGGTGCGATACTAGTCGCCATCGTCGTTGCGATGCCGAATAGAACCAAGGCAAATGTTTTTGTAATTAATTTGTTGAAATTCATGTTCTTTACTCGTGTTGATTTTATCGGATATTCACTCGCTGGTAACTCAGCCCTAGCTTGACGATGTATGCTCCGCGATTTGGAACATTTACGAGTGCGTTTTTATCGTTCAGTTCACCTACAGTGAGCACTTGGCCCTTCATGTCCATGACCGCGTATTTTTTGACAAGGCTCGGCACGGATTCGTCCATGACGATTTCGAATTCGAACGGGCCCGTCATTTTGACATAGAAATCAGGGCGTTCGCTGTTAGAAGTTTTGGAACTGCTGGACGAAACGGCTTTGGAATTCGATGAGACGACGCCACTGGAGTTGGATTTTGAATTGTTCTTACTGGAGCTTGATTTCCCGCTTGCTGAATTGCTCGATGTGGGTTTGTTGGAACTAGAGCTTGTTTTTGCATTCGAAGAACTTGATTTTGCATTTGTTGAATTGCTGGAAGAAACTTCGAGATTGGATGCGTTAACTGTGAAATAAACGTCTTTGTAATCGTTGGGGTCGCTCATGAGCGAAGCTCGTACATGATAACTCCCTGTCGAGAGCGCTTGTGCTTGCGAAATGGATTTTGTGTTAATCGTGAGTGTTGTGAAATTGTTTGAAATCGTGATGCCGCTAAAATAGGCTGTATCGAGTTTACTGAGTTTTATACCCGTTTCTGGGAGTGTCTTGCCGAATAAAGTAAACGTTGATGATCCGCGTTCCTGCTTGTTTTCGGAGCTTGCCGAGAAGTCGCAAGAGAGTGCGTTTTCATGAATCTTCTGCCAAATTTCTTTCTTGATGAGCGTTGAATCTGTAGAGAGATCCTTGATTGTTATGTTGGATGGAATTTCCAAGTTGATGGATGTTCGCATCATGAAATTCGATTCGGAAGTATGGCGTTCGGCATAAAAAATGTGGAACGGGTAGTTGGCTCCTTCCGTAAGGCCGAGCGTATCCAAATCGACGGATCCAAAAACTTGTGCATGTTGGCCACCGAGATCCACGGCAAGTTTGTTGTTGATGAATACCCACACGTCATCGTCGCCAAAGAATTCAAAATACTGACCGGGGATATATTCGAACGAGGCTTGGATTTTCATCGTAAAGCCATAGTTGTGCCTTTGGCCACCACCGGAGAGGTTGTCGAAGAACGGGTTTTTGATAGTCTTTTCTTCGTCGAGATATTCAAAATCATCGAGCAAGAAGAGGCCGCCTTCGGGACTGTTTTTGTCTTTCTGTCCGAGCCAGAAACCGTCACTGCTATAAACGAGTTCGATGGAGCGACAGGTGGCATTTGAATAATCCTTGCCATTTTTTGTGGCGACTACTTGAGGCAAAAACCATTGATTCAGGTGCTCTGTAATCTTACAGTTTTCGGGGAAGTTCGTAGCACGGACTGGAACTCCGTTGGCTCCTAAAGTCGGTTCGACCATTCCTGCAGTAAACCCTCTGTTATTGGAATCCTTGGCGTTAGAGTTCCCACATCCGCCGGAACCGAAGTCATTGCTGGTTGCATAAATGGGGCCAAATTCCGGGTCTTGGTCTTTTGCTCCGTTGCCGAAAGAGGTTGTAACGATTGTAGAATCGCGGCGGTCGGTCGTCGTCTTGATTGCACCGTCGCCGTTTGTTCCATGTAGCCAGTCGAACATCATCACGGGGAGCGTTTTGGTCGGGCAATCGCCGAGAATGTTTGGATAGTTTGTGTGGACTTCGAATGCTCCTGATGGGCGGGCTACAATCCAAACTGTATCACTTAAGGCGAGTGCGGAATCTAGATTGATGGGGGTAATTGCAGATTCTTTTTGAGTCATGCCATTGGAGCCAAAGTAATTGGTGCCGATGTTTTGCTTGAAATAAACTTGAAATGAACCTTCTGGTGGGAGAATTGCCGCTTCGAACCATCCGCAGTAGTTCTTTACTGTAGTCATCTTTGCGGAATCGCTACCAGCGACATAGAGTATCGCTGATGCGTTATTCCAAGGCGCAAAGAATCGGATGACCTTTTTCATGGCATTTATTTCGTCTGGAGTCGGGATGGGATCTGGGCTGTTGGCTTGCGAAATGCCGGTGTCGCTAATGGTGAGAATTATATTTTCATAGACTGGTTCCGTGCCTGCAAATAATTCGATGGAGCCTATAGAATTGATGCGGCAATTGCCATTTGTGTAGAATGTTAATTTAGGTTCGAGGGTTGAATCAATAGCTGTGCTGAAATAGAACTTGCCATCACCATAGCTTCGCAGTGCAATGCAATTTGTTTGTGCTCGACCAGTTGTTTGGGAGTTGGTTGTTGTTTGAATTTGAACAGAAAGACTTGTTCTGCTATTCTGTGAGGTCTCGTTTTTTACGAGAAAGCTGTACTCGCCAGCCATCGCCATTGCGACACTGACTAGCATCAAAATAATCGCTTTAACATTTAATTTGTTAAACAACATATCTTCCTCTTCTTACAGGAACCAATACGTTATATTCAACTGTCCTTGCCATGTCTTGGGGGAATCTTTGCTGTCGCTGATGCGGGTCATGCCGAACACCATTCGCAAATTGAAGTCGAGAATGGACTTGCCGATGTTGCGTGTGATGCCGAGGCCTGTGGCGATGTCGAATTCAAACGCGTTTAATCCGCCATTGACTTCGTATGTTTCTGTGCCGAGAATGTTCATAATTTTGGATTTGCTTTTTGCATAGACATTGAACGAAATCATCGGACCTGCTTCAATGTAGAATGCGCTTGGAATTGAGATGCGTGCGAGCAGCGGAATGTCGATGTTCAGTTGTGATGCGGAGTATTCGATTTCCAGTTCGGATTTTTTGTCCGCTTTGTCTTTGTCGGATAATGTAACGGTGAGGTTTGTTTTGCCTGTTCCTTGTCTGTAGGCGAGTCCTAGCTCTCCGTGCAATCCGAAATAGGGCGAAGCGATAAACAGTCCGCTGAAGCCGAATTTGAATCCGATGCCCCAGAAACTGCTCAACAAATCGTCAGAACCATCGACGGTGTGTGCATAACCCGTTTCGTTCTTTATGTTGTTTAAACCGAAATGGGAATCGTAGAAATCGTTGTATATGACACCTGCGACGATGCCTCCCCAGAAACTTTTCGTTCTGCTTTCTGTTGGTTCTTCAGACGTTTTCTGTGCGCTCGGTGTTTCGACCGGCTTGGTGGCGACCTTTTTGTCGTCCAGTTCGGCGTAGGCGGCTTCTGCTTTTTGGCGCGTGGTGTCTGCTTTTGTTGTATCCGGCTTTTCTGTTAATTCGTTTGTATCTGCCGCATTTTCACTGCGTTTGGTGCTGTTGCGTTCGATTTCGTTCAATGCGTTGTTTTTGATTTTATTGAAGAACGAAGGAGCTTGTTCCTTGATGATTCTTTCGATGTCCTCGACGGTTTCTCCTTTGCCGACAAAGCTTGCGACAAGTTTGCTACTTGCGGTTTCGTAGGCTTCGGCTGTTATAGCCATTGATTTGCCGAATTGCGAGATTCTTGCTTGGGCTACATAATCGGCGGCGATGTTCCTGCCGGTTTCGGCGAGGCAGCTACCTTCGCAGTCTTCGATGGCTTTGCCCGGTGGCAACATGACGTTGATGTTTTCGCGTGTCATGATGGTCCAGTTCTGTTCGGCGGGGAGTATGTTGACTGCTTCTCCTCGGAGAATGTCAGTCAAGAAAAGACGCTCTTGCGTGGTAAGCAATTCCGTTGGGGAGAGCGTCTCCAATACGGCCATATATTTTGCGGATAGCAAGCAGGGAAGCAGTAATAAAAGTGTTACTGCGAAGGAGCAAATCTTGTTCAAAGCAACCAACCTGTTATTGTAATGATGTATGAAAAAGTTAGCAAAAAAAAGGAGATGCCCGGTCGGAGCCGGGCATGACAAGTGTGAAGAGATGCCCGCTCACTCTCGTGGCGGGCATGACTTTTAAGATTTCTTATCTTCGGTTGCAGCGGGCTTTGATGATGGTGTTGCTTGCGGGGCGGGCTTTGCTGCTGGAGCCGCCTGTGCTGCGGGCTTAGGGGCTTGTGTGTCCGCTTGCGCTGCGGCTTGGGCTTGTCCCGCTGGCGGCTGTTTTGCTTGCTGCTGCTGAGTTTGTTGTTGCTTTTTCCCGAGCAGATTCGGCGTTTTCAACATGTTCGTGAACGTGGAGATGATGTCGTTTGCCTGCTTGATGGTCTTGATGGTTTCTGCCGTGCTGTCGAATTGCGTCTTGATGGCCGTTTGGACATCATTGAACATTTGCGTAAAGCAGAACAAGTCGTCCTTGGATTCGTTAAATTGTTTGTAAATGTTGCGTAGCGCGAGCAAGTTTGCCGTTTCGCGTTCCATGGATTTCTTGATTTCTTCGTTCAGAATATCGCGATCGATTTTCTTTTGGTCGATAACTTCGGGAGCGTTTTCCATCAAGATGTATGTCGGGAGCGAAGCATAATCCTCGAACTTGCTTGTCGGGGCGATGTTTGCTTGGTTGACGGCGCAGCGAAGCCCGCTTGTACGAATTTGCGGGTCGATGGTGATGGTGCAGTTAGATGTGCCGTGGTAATTGCAGAGCACGCGATGCTCGACTTGACGGAGTTCGTTATACGGATGGAAGTCCCTGTCCGTTTCGATGAACTTGAGCGGCGCATAAAGCGGTGCCGATTCACCTGCAACCGTGATGCGGTAAACGAGGCATTTTTCGTTGTTGAACGGTTTTGTTTCGTACAAGTTGTTGGAACTATGGACGAGGTGATCCACTCGCATCAGCAGGTCGTTTGCGTCGTACGGCTTGTCGAGGAGGTTTGGCGTGTTCTTGTACAATTGCGCCATGAGGATGTCGCGGTAGCTCCCCGAAATGGCGGTATTGGATGCACTGCGGCCCCAGATGGATGTTCCGAGGAAGAACGTATCGATGAGTTTCGTTTCGGCCCTGCCATTGAGGAACGCGATAGCCTTGACCATGTTCGAAAGAGCGAGCCATCTGCGGATGGATACATAGACGCCGTTCTTTGCGCAGATTTCTGCGACTTTGCCGATAACATCAAGCGTATCCGGGGAGAGCGTCACTTTGCTGATGTTTTTAAGCCATTTTGCCTGTTCTTCTGCACTGATGGCAATTTCTGGCGGGACGGTCACGCTGCTATTGCCGGTGTGAGTTTGGAGGAGCTTGCAGAGGGCGTCCGGCGAGATGTTTTCGGGTAGCATGATGGTGAGCGTCACTTGGTCGCTCACTTCGGAACGGCTTAGCACGGATTCCGGTTTTTGGTCGCCCGTGATAATGATGGACGTATTCGCCTTGTCGTGGATGGCGATTTGGAGATTGTTCTTGCTCTGTTCGTCGCCCGGAGTAAAGTTGTCGAATACAATCAGGTTGAAATCGTTAAGATTTTCCGGGAGCTGTTTCTGCTTCTTGTCGATTTTTTGAATTTTGGCGTCCTTGAACGCGCTCGCAATTCTGCGGATTATGAGTGAACTGCCGCAGCCGGGACGACCGTAAAGGTAGAACGGTTCGTGGACGAGTGCCGTGAGGAACCCTAACTGCACGTAGTATTCTCTTTCGGGAATGTTCTGAGTGATAATTTTGAGAATTTCGGAAAATCTTTGGCGCAAGCTCATATTTTTTCTCCCTATTTCTGTATATAAAAATACAATAAAAATGAGAAGTGTGTAAAAAGGCTACGGCATTTGGCCGTAGCTTTCCAGTATTTTTTTCTAATCAGCGTCTTTGATACAGCGGAATAATGGTTGTTTGAACTTAAAAAGTTTTTCTGTACCTATAATACAGATGAAAATGAAGATTTATAGGTACGAGCATCAGAATTGTCTTGAATTTTGCAAAAAAATTCATTTCTAAATGAAGGTTTTACTTAAAAACTCGACTAGAGAGACGACGGCGTTTTTGCGAGTTTTTCTATGGCGCTGTCAGATACGGTAATTTTTTGAATGGCGATATGGAGTTTCGGATGGGCAAGGAGCGATTGCGGCAAACGGCATGCGTCTTTTTGCGAAATGACGATGTCTTTGTTTTGCGCAAGTTCCGCTTGGACTGCTTGCGAAAAATGCTTGTCGTGGTCGGGGCGGACAATGCTTTTTTCGACTGAAATGCCGAATGCACGAACGTCTTCGATAAAACGCTGCGGTGAACCGAGCCCGCAAATGACTGTTGCTGTGAGGGGTTGATTGTAATTATAGTTTGTTAGTAATTTTATGGAAAACTGGATGTCGGGTGGAATCGGGGATTCATCGCCTTTGCATTTTTTTTCGTGGCAGCGTAAGTGGATGATGTCGCGTTCATCGTGGTCCTGCTTTAAACTGCGGAACGGGCCTGTGGGCCAGAGCATTGTCCAAGATGTCGGAGGCTCTTGCCAGTCTAGGCAAATGCGTGTAGCTCCTGTAAAGCGTGTGTCTTCGAAGCCATCGTCACAGAGAATGATATCGAATTTGTCTTGAATTTCTTTTGCTGTGACGTAGCGGTTCTTGGTGGCGATGACGGTGGCGCTTGGTAAGTCTCGCAATTCATTTTGTAACAAGATGGATTCGTCCCATGCGGCACTGTGGCAAAGGACTGCGATTTTATTACCTTGTTCGGTAAATCGTTTTGCGAGCCAAACTGTAAAAGGTGTTTTGCCGGCGCCTCCTGCCAAATAGCTCCCGACGATGATGACGCGTGTGCGGAGTGGCGGTTGCGGTCGCAGAAAAATTTTGTGATGAATCTTATACCCGATTCTATAGAATGCGGCAACTGCAAGGAGTATCGGGTTTGTCGTAAGAAACATCGGTAATGCTCTAATGTTTTTTGTCACCCCGGCCACTGTGCCGGGGGCGGCTGTTTACAAGCAGTTGCGTTTTTGTTGCAGGTACAAGTCTGCCAAAACGAGAGCGGCCATGCTTTCGACAATCACGGGGGCGCGGACGGCGACGCAAGGATCGTGCCTGCCTCTTGCGGCGAGCTCTCCGTTTTCGTGACCACGCCCAGCGGTCTTTTGCAATTGGGAAATTGTGGCGGTCGGCTTGAACGCCATGCGGCAGTAAATCGGTTCACCGTTCGAAATGCCGCCAAGGCTTCCGCCTGCGTTGTTCGTGCGGGTGCGGTAGGTGTCGCCTTCGCAATAGATTTCGTCATTGTGTTCGCTGCCGTGCATGCGTGCTGCTGCAAAGCCGCTACCGATTTCAAAGCCCTTGCATGCCGGGATGGAAAGCATCGCCTGCGCAAGCAAAGCGTCGAGCCTGTCGAACACGGGCTCGCCGAGGGCGACTGGTGGATTCTTGACGAACAGCGAGACCGTTCCGCCAATGCTATCGCCGTTTGACTTCGCATCGAGGATGGCTTGTTCCATCTTGCTGCTGGCAGCTTCGTCCGGGCAGCGGACGGGGGACGCTTCAATCTGCTCAAGCGTAAGAGCGTTCATGTCCAAGGCCGGGCAATCGACTTCGCCGACGGAAGCGACCCACGAGAGGAATTCCGTACCCGCGACGGTCTTCAGGAATGCTTTCGCGACGGCGCCTGCGGCAACGCGGCCAATGGTCTCGCGGGCGGAGCTTCTGCCGCCGCCACGGTAATCGCGGAACCCGTACTTGAGGTCGTAACAGAGGTCTGCGTGCCCCGGTCTGTACCACTTGGCGATTTCCGAGTAGTCGTTGCTGTGCTGGTCTTCGTTAAATACGACGAACGAGATGGGCGTGCCAGTCGTCTTGCCTTCGAAAACGCCGGAAAGAATCTTGACCTGGTCTTTTTCGTTACGGGCCGTCGTGACTTTGCCTTGGCCCGGCCGTCTGCGGTTCAGTTCCGCCTGGATCATCTCTTCGGTGATGGGGAGACCGGCTGGACATCCGTCGAGGACTGCTCCGACCGCTGGACCATGGGATTCACCCCATGTCGTGACTGCAAAAATCTTTCCAAAAGTGCTTGACATGTGCTCAAATATAGATACTGGTCTAAAAAAACTTTTTTTTAACTGAAAATTTTGCTTACTGGAAAAAAGTTTACTATCTTTTACAATAGAGGTGCCAATCGTGTCTAAACTTGGAGTTATTATTACTTTTTTGATTCTCGTGCTTTCGCTGGGAGTGCAAGCACAGTCTCAGAATAATTTTGCAGGCATCCCTTTTGGTTCTTCTCGCGAAACCGTTATCGAAGAAATGATGAAGAAGGGCTACGAGCCTTATGGTCAGAGCGGTGTCGGCGAACGTGTGGTCATTCCCGTGTATATGTTCGGTGAACTGCCCGTGCAGGTCGATTTCATTTTCAACAAGAACGACAAGTTCTATGCGTTCGAAATCCGTACGGGTCGGGTAGAACGTGCTCGTTTGAGCAAGACGTTCGAAGCAGTCGCCTACATGTCTGATCAGTTTACGCTCAAGTACGGCAAGGCTTCGGCGGCTCCTGCCATCAGTGAATTGTCTAGCCTCAAGGAAAACGTGCACAACTTCTATCAGGAATGGTTCTCGGTGAAAGCGCTCAACGCTTATACCGCCGTAGTCCAGAAGGGCAATCGCTTTTTTGCTATCGGTTCTGTGACACACCGTCAGCTCGCCACCGAAGTTGATAAACATGGTGGTCGCGAAAAAACTGCTGAAGCGGCTGCGTTTTAATTCTGAAAAAATTTTTAATATCAATCTCTAAAAAACTCGTTAACATTCCCTCCTATAATAGCGATATTTAGGAGGTATTCTTGTATTTTTCGGGTTTAAAAATTTGGAAGAAGAGTGGAACAAGAACCACCCTCCAGTTTCCGATGAGGAGCTGGACGAAGATTTGCCGTTTTAGCGATGGATGGGGAAAAATCTAAAGGTTAATTTGAATCAATCAAGTCATCTTTTGTGATGCAGCCTTGTGCAATGTCGGAGTACATTCCCTGTGCAAGCCCCTCGCTTGCAATGAGCGTAATCCAAGGCGTATGACGCAAGCCTGTTTCCTTTGAAAATGCTTCTCTACGGTTCAGCAATTTTTGGTATTCGTCTTTATCAATGGAATAAGGCGTTTGGCTGTACTTGATTTCGCACAAGTTGACAATTTTGTCGTCGCGTTCAATCACAAGATCTAATTGAGCTCCCGGAGTTGAAGTCTTGCTACGCCAATCGTAGCTGATAGTCGAAATGCCGTCTATTCGCAATGTATTTTTCGAAATAGATACAGACCATAATTTTTGGAAATGGCGATACCTCTGATTAGAAAAACTCGTCCTTGATGCTGGGCGCGAGCTTGCAAAGGAATCCCGCCTTCCAGAGCTACCTTGTTTTGGCGGGGGAGCATGGCTTGTGCAGACTCTTGTTGAAAAGGTCGAGTAACTTGAAAACGAGGGCAAGAGATCCTGCGGCAATAAAGCTGCGGATGCTCAAAAAACGAATTTTTTTGTAAAAACAATTGATTTTATTTTTTTTAGTTATCTTTTGGGAAGGAAATATTATATAAGAGGTTGAATATGTTAAAGATAGGTGACAGATTTGCGAGGCTTAGTGACTTTGAAACGGCTATTGGGAGACATTTCCCGGCACGACAGAGCTTTATAAAGACTTTGCCCAATAATCCGGACTATAGTTGCTCAAAACAAATCTTTTATAACAGGGATTTCCCACAAACAACATGGTGGAATGAATTTGAAGGCGTGGATAGAACAACTACGGCTGCAAATTGGAAAAATTTACAATGGCTTTGCTCTGATAAAACGAGTGTTGTTCATGAAATTCATTCACCTCTTAGTGTTCCGATGAAACCCGGAGCCGTACAGAGGACTGGTGAATATCATCCGGTTGGTATCATCTCCGAATGCAAAACAAAACGACTGATTCTCGGAAATTTTCGATATAAGAGAGAAAATAATTTTGTCTTTCTTGGTGTTTATGAATTGGATAAGGATGCGTCCTTTGCATTTCCGGATGTCCCTTATAAAGTTGATGTTGATTCATTTCCGAGTAATGCAATAGTTGATGCAATGCGGGCGAATCCTGATTTTCCGCAGTCTCATATTATCGCAAAACAGAATTTTCAAATAACATACCCTCACTGCGTCTGGAAGCGGGTTGCTGATACATGGAAAGTGTAAAACGTTGATGTAAATATTTAGCTCAAAAACTTTTTTTACAATTCCCTCCTTTGTGCTGATAATATAAATAAACGCACAAAGGAGTTTTTATGGATGAATACCAGTGCAATATCTGCAACTATCTTTACGACCTCGAATGTGGGGAGCCGGAGGCCGACGAAGAAGCCTTGCCGGGAACATCGTTTAAGCATTATTCACTATTGCCAACTATCATTCCTCCTTTATTTTTTATATTCTTTCACCCATAATTTCTTGAATGCGCGAAGGAGAAAATAAAATGGAAGAAAAGGTTGGCTTCAATGGCAACTTGGCTTTGTTCAGGGTTTGTGCCATAACGCTTATTGTGAACCTAGTCGGTCTCGTTGCAGGCTTGCTTTTTTCGGTTTGGCAGGATCGTTTTTTTCTCGCTTCGCTGTGGAATGCCCTTACGACTTCGTCATTAGATGATTTTCTTGGAATGGCTGGGCTGTTTATTGCGTCTGGAATAGGCATTCCGGTGATGCTTGGCTTTGTTGCATTTGTTGCCGCTTTTGCGCTTTCGATATATGCACTTGTTAAAAAGAAAGTGGTGATTTTAAAAATTTATGCGGTGTTGCTGCTGGTTTGGATTTTCTTGCAAACGTTGGCTATCGATCCTATAAGTGCTTTGGATGAGGGGGTGCGTCAAATTGGTGCAGGCACAAGAATTGCCAATTCACTTATGAATGTCTATATCGTTGTTGCGGTTTCGATTTTCTTTATAGAATCCAAGCGAGTGGAAAAAATTGTGGATGTTGGCGGGAATTTAAATTTGGGCTTGCTTCGATTCTGTGCTGCAATTTTTATCGTCAGCGGTTTGAATGGTTTTGCTAATGCGTTTCTGCTGCAATCTTTTTCTTGGACGTATGTTCCGTTTTGTGTTTTGATTGTGGTGGCCGCTGTATTTGCGCTTGTCAAAAAGAACTCGATGATTTTGGTAGCTGGTTCTTTGATGATGTTTGTACAAATTATTTGCAGCATGTTTCAGGTGGCGATGGCTCTAGAATGGAATGCTCTTTATTTTGTGAATGTCGTTATTAGCTTTATTTTGAATCCAGCTTTTGTGGCTTGCGTGGCATCGTTTTTCGTTGAGCCCGAGCGAATCAAGCGGTATTTTCAGTAATTCTGCGACTTTTTCCAACGACTTTTTCGCAAAATAGGGATTTTTTCGAACGACTTTTTTGGAATTTTGCGATTTTTTCAAGGGACTTTTTTGAAAAATGCCGTTTTTAGTTTAAAATCGAACATTTTATTTTGGTGTTCATTTTGATCTGGGTCGCTTTTTAACCTCATTCCTTTACATTTTCGCCTTTATTGACGATAGTATAAAGGAATAAGGAGGTTTATGAGCATGCCTGAAAAAATTATTGTGCGCGACCACGACCATTTGGTGCAGCTCATTGAAGAAGCTGTCAAAAATAAGGGCACGAAATGCGACTTGAATTTTATCGATGTGTCGCAGGTTACCGATATGCATGCGGTGTTTGCCGAGTCCAAGTTCAATGGTGACATCAGCCATTGGGATGTTTCCAATGTCGTGGAAATGGAAGATATGTTCTATGGTTCCGCTCTGGAAACATCTGGCAAAATTCCCGCTTGGTATAAAGAATCTTGTTTTTAAGGGGAAATATGAACCCGCAAAGAAAAAAAGTCATCGCCCGCGACCGCAATCACCTCCGACAGTTAGTTTATGAGTCCATACAAAAGAATGGCCCTAATTGCGACCTGAACTTCATTGATGTTTCAGGTGTTGAGGACATGGATGGTATATTTGCGGGGGTGAATCGCGTTTTCAATGGTGATGTTAGCCAATGGGATGTGTCCAATGTAGAATCAATGCGAGACATGTTTCACGGTTCGCAGTTTAATGGCGACATCAGTGACTGGGACGTTTCGAACGTTTGCTTCATGGATGGCATGTTCCAAAATTCAGTATTCGATGGCGACATCAGCAATTGGAACGTGTCCTGTGTCGAATCCATGTCGGGCATGTTTGAGGATTCTCAGTTCAATGGCGATATCAGCCGTTGGAATGTGTCGTCTGTAGTGTCGATGTGGGGCATGTTCGCGCATTCGCAGTTTAATGGCGATGTTTCGCAGTGGAATGTTTCTGATGTTTGGGAATTGACCGATATGTTTGCTTATTCGAAATTCGCAGGAGATGTCAGTGGATGGAAAGTCGCCGATGATGCTCTTTGTATCGGGATGTTCAACGGCTCCCTTTTAGAATTGAATGGACAAATTCCCGAATGGTATAGGGCTATTGAAGAAAAACAACGCCTTGAGAGAGAGAACCTTGACATCGAAGAAAATTCTGTCAAGGAGGAAGAATTTAATCAGTCTGATGATGGTGAATTGGAAAATCTGTCGTTCTAGTGACGACCCTTGACAAATGACGTGAAATTTACTATATTACGCGACCCGTTTTTGAAGGGTTGCGTTTTTTTATTTAATAAAAATTGTTGTAAATAAAGAAAAAATTTGAAATAGAATTTTTGTATTTGTGATTTTGTATAAAATAATTCTGTGAGAATTATTTGTTTTTTGACATGCTTGGATTTTTGAAAAACACGTTTTGTCGTGTTTAA
>Ga0310786_10002162_pt1 | contig 30627 bp, 51 predicted proteins | sample AusTroGonzalo_MG_FD_203881 | JGI IMG/M metagenome (GOLD analysis project Ga0310786, IMG submission 203881) | Bovine rumen microbial communities from tropical cattle in Woodstock, Queensland, Australia - Gonzalo_03 (v2) (version 2) | ecosystem: Host-associated > Mammals > Digestive system >...
AGGCAAATTGATATTCGCCATTTCCGTTCTTAGCAATCTCAACACCATTGACTTTAACAGCTTTTAAAGAACATAAAAATTGCGCATTAGGATAAATTGTAACAATTTCGCCTACTTCACCCTCTTCAATATTAACTGTAGCTGAACCGTATTGACATTCGCCAATTACAACTTTACCAATAACTGGTTCTTCTACAACTGGTTCTTCTATAATAGGTTCTTCGCCTTCTTCAAGTTCTTCAGCATGTAAAAAAGCAACATTCAAACTAAAGAAGCCTAACAATACAAAGACAAAAACTAATACTTTTTTCATTTTAATTACCCTCCATTAAAGATTTTACCATTCTAATCAATTCTTGATTAGTTTCTTGATAAGTTTCTAAAAAAGATGCAAATCTTTGATTTACTTCTTCTTTAAAAGTTTGATTTTGCGTTGCTAATTGTGTTTGAAATTCATCGTTTTCTTTCTTTAAAACTTTTATTATATTTTCTAGTTGTTTAATTTTTTCATCTTGCATTTTAAGTAATTCATCTTTTGATTTCGCAAAATAGCATTTTTTATTAGCGTCATATAATAAAACATGGTTTTCATCATATTGATTTAATAATTTTTTTGCGTCGATTGGAATTATCATTTTTTGAATCATCACTATCTACCCTCCCAACTTATACTTTTATTATATCATTTTATTTTCACAAAGTAAAATAAAAAAACAAGATTTATTGCCATCTTGTTTTATTTTAATAAGTCAGACACTGATTTAGAATATCTCGAAATTTCTTGATCTATTTGATTATTAGAGAAATCACGATATGCTTCGTTATCGCTTTTTAAAGTATTCAATGCAGCCAAAACATTTTGTTTACCATAAACATCTTTTAAAGAAGATAATTTATTGTTCACAATTTGACTGTCATTTTCATCCCAAAAACGACCGAATGAATGCATAGTATCTTTATCATTAACTAAATCATCATAGCAACTTGCAGTTTTATTCATATCTAAATCAATGTTGTCATCTAACATTAAAGCGACATCTTTCGAATAAGCGTCCAAAGAAATTACCATATCATTATATTTACGTTCAATATCGGATAAATTATTATTGAACTTAGTTTTATAATTACCGATTTTTGAATTAATATAATTTGTTCTATCTTGCGGATTAAAAGATTTAAAATAATCAGAATTCTTTTTACTTCTCAAGGAATTTTTAGCCTTATTTTCAATAAATTTATTAAAGTCAATGCCTTCCACCTCGTTTTCATCAAATAGTCCTTCAGTTTCTTTATCTAAAATTGAATTTATATCAATTTCTTCAGGAACTTCCGTAATATTTTCTTCAACGATTGTTTCGACTTCTTGTGGTGCTTCTTTCTCAGCTAATTGTTCTTCTACTGGTTGAGGAACAAGTTCAGGGATATTGATTTCATAATATTTATTTACTAATCCATCCAAATCATCTTGAGAGGCACCGTTTCTTAAAGCTTGCATAATAGCAAGAGCTTTTTCGTTACCGTCTTTTGAACTTTTATAAATTTCTCTGTATTTTGCGTTTGGAATAAATGGCATAAATTATTCCTCCTTTTCTTCTTCAAAAAGTTCACTATGATTTAATCCAAATAATATATCAATAGTTGTATCACTTTCATTAATTTTTAGTGATTGTAACTTTTTGATATGTTCAGCAGCGTCTGAATATTCATGCATTACGTCTTCTACTAAACATCCGCCTTTTTTGATAAACTTTTCATCTTTAAGAATATCATTGATTTTTTCCATAAATTTATATTTTAAATCAATAGCTTCATCAATAATCTTATTAAATTTACTTCTTGTCATTTTTCTTATCCTCCAATCCAAATAATTTCTTCGCTTTGTAAGGAAAATCTGTTCGCTTCAATATTGTTTTTTTCTTCTTAATAGTTGGTTGTTGATTAGTAATTAAACCTATATTGTTTCCACATTCCATAATAATCACCTATGACTCTTCTGGGCGATAAATCCACATTTTTAAATCACAATAATAAAACATGCTACCTTCCCATTTATTTTCTGGTATTAGCCAACCCTCATCTCTAGGGCTTGGTAATTCATCTAACAAATTATTTTGTTTTAGCCAAGCGTAAGATAACGTTGAACCGTTTTTAAATGCCTTTTCTAACTTTTCATTCATCTTTTTTTCTCCTATTGTTTAAAAATCCCCGCATAATTAAATTTTTCCATTTCAATAGGCTTATGTTTAATTGTGTTATCAATATAACAATAACCTGATATGCCAGAATTTTTACCATTTTGTTTGAAATCTTTTACAATATCATCAAAAACTTTTCTTTGACTTCCTAAATTTTTAGTAAGGACAGGAAAATCTGTTAATCGTCCGGTTTGAACCATTCTTGTAATGGAACGAGCCACATTTTGATTAAACGGAACGCTTATGTTTGCAATTTGCACATCATATCCATTATCCTTAAATAATTTTAAGAAATAATCCATATTGCCCTTACTACCAACCGTAGGAATTGATAAGTTATAACCTTTTTTAATTGCTTCTTCTAATATAACATCTCTAATTACTGCACTCATAGAATGAACAACAGAAACCATCGTTGGATCTTTTACATATTCAGGAAACAACTTTTTAGCAATATCAGAATCAATTTCTAATCCAGCTAAAATATCATTTTTTTCTCCTGTTATAGATTTACCCGAAGCAGGAAGCCCTGTTGTAATAACAACTTTTCTTTCCTGTTTTGCGTTTTTTCCTGCTTGATATCCTTTGTCTCCCAGTAAGGCATTATATTTATCAAAAAGCTCATCAACCGAAGATAAACCCAATTTATTTAAAACTTTATTAACTTTTTCATCCCAAAGCATATCATCACCGATATACCATTCGTCTGAATTAAAGTATTTTGCCGTATTTAAAGCGATTTGTTTTTTAAAATCTTTATAATATTTGAACAAATCATCAGGGTTTTGAATTCTTCTTATTTCGCCAGCAAGTTCAACGTCTTTATAGCCTTTTTCTCTAAAATCTTTATCATATTTTAACAAGTTTTTCCATGAAATTTTATAACAAATATCTCTTAAATATCCATTAATGTCTGCACCATCATCAAAAATAACTCTACCCGTTGCTTTATCAATAACATAAGGAGGGTAACTTACCTCAGGATTAGGGTCATTAAAAGGATCGTCTTCGACATTAAAATTATTTTTTAAATCTTCTTTTGTATAAAACTCTTCAAAAGCAGTTTTTTGAGGTTCAAAATTCAAACCAAATAAATCCTCGGCTTTTGCTTCTTCATTTATTATTTCATCGGGATTATCATAATATTTATTGGGTTTCCCGTCTTCGACATATTTACCCGTTTTAGGGTCATATTGCTCTAATCCGTGACCGCCATTACCTTTTTTCTCTGGCATATTATTCTTCCTCATCAAAAATATTTTCGATTATGCTTGCTAATTTTAATATTTGGCTTTTTTCTTTTTCTAAAATCATCATCGTTGTATCGCTTAAATTATCACGCATACCCATTAAATACATTTCGCAATCTTCTTGAACAACGCCATAAGGGCTTGACTCGGCAAGATATAATAAAACTTTATTTGTTGTGTTTGGATTTATGCCAAATAATCTCATATCTTACCAGTCCTTTCTTGTCACAACGTTACGGAATCTTAATAATAAGCCATAACTTCCCGCGTAATAAACATCATACCCACAAATAACAGCAGGGAATGTTTCGTCGCTGTCAACAGTTGTTTTAAATATTTTTGCTATTTTTTGGGCTTGCCAATCTTCTAAACCAATATTTTTGCAATGCGCTTCGATTCTAGCTTGAACCTGAGGCATACGATTTTGAAATTTAGTTTTTAACTCATTCATTTCAAAACGGTCAATTTTATGACCTTTTGTATTGTCGATAATATATTTCATGATATATCGCCCATGGCTATAACTTTTAGCTGTATTGGCGTCAAATGCCGTATAAACACAGCTGCCATAGGCGCCATCTGTTAAAACACAATCATTAGGTTGTGTGCTAAGATAAGATTTTTCAATAACTTCTTTATTGCCGAAGCCTCTTTCTAAATAAGTTAGAGGGGCATCATAAGCATTATAACTATATAAATAACCGCTTTGACGCACCTTTTCCTTTAACTCATCAAATTCTTCAGGAGAAAGTGGAGTCATAGGTTCATACATTTGAAATGCAATAGCATTAGTTAACGTCCAGTTTTTATAATTATAAGTGCCATTAGTCCCTAAAGGAGCGCTTGTATGGAAATCATATTTTTTAATAAAGTCAACAACTTCTTTATCAAAAAACTTTTCGATATTATCACATACCCAAACTGGATCTCTTTTTTCTGAACTAAGCCAAAAGTTTCTGCGTTCGGTCCAAGAAGATAAATCTTCTTCCTCTTCATCAGCAAAGATATCCAAATCATCTAATAAATCTTTTTTATTATAACGGGTCTTAGTTTTTTTATCTTTTTTTAAGCCGCTACCGTTTTCGTCGGCTACATAACGCCCTGTTTCTGGGTCATAATTTTCTAAACTATTCCCACCATTACCTAATTTTTCAGGCATGTCATTCACCTATTTTATTTTATATTTTTTCTTAAGAACTCGTTTTAGCTCATCGAAGCCTGTAATTTTACCACTAGCAATTAAATTAATAATTTTTGTAGGCGATAAATTAATGTTTGCTTTTTTACCAATTTCTGCAATTTCATTAAAGTTTTCTTTATACTTTGCTTGGAATGCTCTTGGATTAGATTTTGCTAAATTAACATCACTTTCAACAAAAGCGACTGCTTTTTGTGCTTTAGGTTTAATTTGTTTTGGAGTTCTTTGACCAAGCAATGATTGATAAGCTTTTGATGGCTTTTTATTTTTTGCATATTGAGCCCAGTCAGCGTTTAATTGTTTTGAATCGCCATTAAACTGTAGGTTCTTAATATCGCCTTTATAATCACTCATAATAGCTGCTTTTTCAACGTTTGAACGTTTACCAGTTTTTGTTTTAAAACCAACTTCGCCTAAATCAGTTCTATAATCAAAACCTTGTTCACGACCTTGTTTTTGATATTTTGAGCCAAGATATTCGCGACAATCTTTAATCAATTGTTCCTTAGAATAATCTGATTTTGTTACACTAACATCATAAATTTTACCATCTTTTACGATTCGTGTTTGGTCTTTTTCTTCTATGGCACTATTCTTGATTCTCAAATAAGGTGGAATTGTTTTGCCGCGAGAAGGACCATATTTTAAAGTTTTCTTATTTGCTGCGTTATATGTAAATTGTCCGTTTTCGTCACGAGGTTGTTGAACCCTATGTGCTTCAGGGTGTTCTGCTAAGGTTTCACCCTTAGGAATTGGCGTACCCCCACCTGTTGATTCTTTAAAAGTTCCTAAGCCTTCAAACTTAACGTCCATTTCTCTTTTTTCTTTATTTTCTTTTGTAGCCATAATAATTCTCCCTTAAAAATAAATTGTTTTTACGGGTTAATTATAACAAATAAAAAATTTAAAAACAAGTAAAAAAATTATTTTTTTAAAATTAACAATTTTTCCCCATATCATTATAACCTATTATAAACCAAATGTCAAGTAAAAAATAAAAAAAGCCTTAAAAATTGTTTTAAGACTTTTTTAATATAGGAGCATTTAAAATTAAAAAATGGTCGCGGAAAAAGGATTCGAACCTTTGTCCTCTGGGTTATGAACCCAGCAAGCTACCGCTGCTCTATTCCGCAATATAAAAAATAGGCTAGACTGTGTCTAATTGAGTTAAGCCCGATCATTGGCATCCTTTTATTCAAAGTTGACAAGGATTAACACCTATATTGATTTTTTTGTAGGGTGTATTTCTACACCCAAAGAAAAAAAGAACGCAAAGCAAACAAAAGCAACCTAGATAATGCGTTCTAATACATTATCCGCTTTTATTATATCACAATAGGAATTAATTGTAAAGCAAAATATATAAAAAAATAGGACTTTTTTAAAAAGCCCTATTTATAATTAAATCAATTGTATGTTTTATGCTTTCTTATCAGCAACTTCAACAGTTTTTAATACAGTTGTGTCTTTATAAGCAATTACCCAAGTTGGATATGTAGCGTCTTGAGTTAATTCGTCGCCACTTGTTAATGCTGTACCTGTTACACTTACAGGAGCGCTTGCAGCTGCAGTATATTTATATGCAACATCTGGGTCAATTGAGCTTACATAAACATTGAATTTATAAGAAGCATCAGGTGCTGTTGCACTAATTGAAATTGGTTTCCAAATTGCTGCAACTTTGCCATCGATTACTGAATAATAATCTTTGCCAAAATCAATCGCGTCACCAAGACGAACGAATGAAGCATTTACTAAATCAGAAGCGTCATCACCAACTGCAACTGGTTCGCTAGCTTCATTAAGTTCAGCAGCTTTGAATACTAAAGCGATTCTTTCGCCTGGCCATGTTGTAATAGATTTAATTCTATAATCAGCATCTGCTAAAATATCTAATGTATTACCCATTGGAGCACCACTTCCTTTAACTGAGCAGTATAAACCAACTCTCTTGTTATCTGGTACGAATACATCGTGGTAAATACGAGCAAAAATTGTATAACCATCGAAGCCTTGACCAGCTAGGTTAAGTTCATCGCCGATAACTTTAACTTTTTCGTATTTAACAATGTGCATAACAGCAGTTTTATCAGCCATTAAGAAGTTAATAGGTTTAGAGTCTTGAGACCAATAATAACCACCAGCACCTAGAATAACGTTTGTACGTAATCTGTCTGGAGCAGTTTCAACTAATTTTCTTCCTTGATAATTGAAGATTTGGAAGTTAATGTCTTTACCTTCTTTGAAATCATCTTGAGATAAGAACTTAGTAACTTCATTAGTTTCTCTTAATGCATTGATAAAATCTGGTGAGCAGAACACGATTTGATCCTTTACAGGAACTTCGTGATTTGCAAAGTATAAGAATGCTGCATTTAACGCTTTAATTGGTCTTTGTTCACCAGCGTTTAATGATGCTTCATTTGAAATAGTTTCTGTAACTAAATTGCCTAATGCTGCTGTACAATATGAAGCAATAGTTGAGAAACAATATGCGTCAACTTCCGTTGTATGTTAGCTTTATGTTTCCATAAAGATCAGACTATATCACCACCCGAATTATTCGGGGCAACCCATTTCCACAGTGATTTTTTTATCGTTTGTGTACGTCCATAAGGACTAGTCGTTGAACCTTATATACAATATTCCCAAGTAAATCCATAAGCATTTTTTTGAAGTCCGCAAGCGCATGCTCTTATTTTCGCTGCCATACTTTGTATTTTTTTTGTGTTACCAAAGTATTTATTATTAAGATATTCCGCGGCTTGATATGACCCTTCAAACACTATATTTAATTGTTTACATCTAATTTTTTTCTTATTTGGATTATGAATCAAGTCGTTTTGTTTCGCGCGTTTTGAGTTTTCTTTTGCGCTGACCCATTCTAAATTACAAGCTCTATTATCCTGTTTATTACAATTAATATGATCAACATAATTCTTTTCATCGCTCATACCTTCTACAAAAGCCATTGCTACCAAGCGATGAACCAATATGGTCTTAACTTTATAATTTTTCGACAAGTCAACTGTAAGATATCCGTTTCTTTTCAAGTGTTGTTTCAAGATTCTACCTTTCCACACTTTTGTGGTATTATGTTTAATCCCAGTATTTACAACGCTATCAACTCTTTTTACCCTACCCAAGTCGCTAACTTCATAATATCCTTCGTAATTTTTTACTTGTTTCCAAACTTCCATTTCACAACTTCCTCTAAAGTGTTGCTATATATTGTATATCTTGGCTGCTGATTGCCATAGAGATCTTCATAAATATGAACCTACTCTTTAGGGTTCCAGCAATTAAGGTTGTTTTAAATCCCCAAAGTTTACGCAAATACTCGAGGGATAATTGCAGTTCTGCTGATTTCTGTTACGCCTAAGCCGATTAATTGTTCGCCTGATTCTTCATTATCGAACATTTCAACTTGGAATGCAGCAGCTCTGTCGCATTTTAATGTAAATTCTTCCCAAACTAAACGCATAGCTGATTTTTGATAACCAAAGCCATTTGCTGTATTTAAGAAATTTGTACCCATGCCAGGCACTTGTGGAATACGTTCATCACCATAGCCGCCATAGTTATTATTTCTGTAATAATCGTGCATACCACCGCTTTGGAATTTCGCGATTTTAACTGTTTTAGCGCCTGTGAATTGAACTAATCTTGAATCTGCGTCTAATAAAGATGACATTGATTCTTGTTTATAAACTGTGTCCCATGCTTTAGGACTGTACTTAGTAATTAAACTAATATTGTTATTTACTGCCATAATTTTTAAATTTTCCCTTTCTAATATTTTTTAGAACATTTTCGAGGGTTGCGCATTAAATAACCTAATTAAAACTTAAGATTATATAATTTTTCTGCTTTTTCTTGTTCTTCTTCTTCGACTTGTTCTGGGTTACCTTTTTTATCGTAAACCTTAGTACCGTTGTAATCCTCAGATTTAGATGCTCTATCTTCTTCTTTAACTTCTTTAACATCTTCCTCTTTGTCTTCTTCGAAGTCGAAGTCTACTTTTTCTTCATCTTCGTCTTCTTCTTCAACGATTTCTTCTTCGCCACCGCGTTCTTCAACGATTTTCTTTTGTTCTTCACGTGTTTTTGCGTTTAAGAATTCTTCATCTAATTCAAAACCACATTCATCAACTAAGAAAATTAAATCGCCGATTTCAAGTTTACCATCAAGGTACATTTTAATAAAGCCCTCTGCAACAACTTCAGGTTCATTATCCTTTAACAATTCTTGAACCGCTTCTCTTGCTTCTTCTTTAGTCATTTTATCATTCTCCTCCTAAATTCCGTACCATTTACGTACTTGTTCTTCTTCTGTCAAATCCTCGCTTTGAGGTGACACGTCCTCACCTAGTTTTTGTAAAATGCTAGGTTGTGGTTTGGAAGGCTCTACCCCTCCATTCATTTCATTTGTGTTAGTCTCAACACCAACGCCTAAGGCGTTATTACTGTCAGACTTCCATTCAGGGTGAGAAGGCAACATAGCTTCAATATTTTCCTGACTAACTTCAAGGCCTTTTCCACCTAGAATAAGTTTTACGTCTTCCCAACGATTCATATCGATTTGGGTTTTAAGTAATGCGTTTTCCGCCATAACTTCATTATACAAATGATTTACATTCGTATAATCGTCATTAAGACCGTCATACGCTTGACCTCTACCGAACACATCATTCAACTCTGATTCGTCACCTACACCATAACGTTCTAATAGTTCTTTCATTGCGCTCATTCGTCCTTCTTGACGAGCGCGACCAACCAATTCGTTTACTTGGCTTTGAGTAAGCATCTTTTCATGAGATTCAATGTTGCCTTCTTCAAGACCGTCTTCCTCTGTGATTTCTTCATGAACTTTGTTCTTTTCATCGATCACATCAGGAACATCTTCATGAACTTCTTCAAATGAGGGTTCTTGGTATTCTTCCTTACCTTGTTCAAGGTCTTCCGGATTTGAACCAATTTGTTCCTCTTCGAATTGTTCTTTTTGCTCTTCCTCTTCAGGTAGGGCTGTTTTTAATTCTTCATTCATTTAATTTCACCTCTTTTTTGAGTATTACCAATCTAACAACAATCTGTGATAAATCAAAGCTTTAGCTTCTTTCCCACAAACTCTTATCTTCTTGTGCTCTCATTATAACACAACCAAAAAACTATTTCAACCAAAACATTTATTTTTTTTTAATATGAAAAAGAAAAGGACGATTGGTTCTGGTGTGGATTTTTTAATATGGCAATGAAAAGGGTTGGGCTGGTTTGGGTTGGGTTATGGCAAAGAAAAGGACGGGGGCGGACTGGGACGGGAAAGTTAGGGATGGGGGGGTGGCAGACAGGCTCAGGACTTTTCACCCTACCCCCCTCCTAACAGTCAGTACCGCGCTAACCTCTTCAAGGTTTTTCGGCAAAAATTTTTTAAAAATAAATAAGCATGTTAATATTTAAAACATAAAAGAGTTGTGTTAAGCAGCTTTTTTAGTTTTCTGATCAACCGTGCATTGAATAAACCGTCCGTTTTTGAAGTTTTTTATTTAACTTGAAAAATTATTCATAAAAAAATAAAACGTTCAATTTTAAAGCGTTTTTAAGCCTTAAAAATTATTTTGCCATTGAATTGACAAGTACAATAATGTCGTTTCCCAATTTTACGCATTTTTTGTCCAATTTTACGCATTTCACCATTGTATATTTTTTTAATGGTAAAATAATAGTGTAGTTGTTAAAAGCAACACAAAAAATAGGGGGTAATAAAAATGAAAAGAAATTTATATAGAGCAATTAAAAGTCTTGATAAAATCAATGGATATGAGCCAATCATTTGTAGTAAGCATTTGCAACAATTCATGTTTTACATTAACGATTATTCAATGGAGTTAAATGATAAAGTTTTAAAGATAGCTAAATCAACACATACTACCATTGAAATGATCGAATGTGAGAAAGAAAATCAGTCTATGAAAGCATTGTTTAAATTAACTTATTAGAAGCGAGCGAATCGCTTCTTTTTTTATCCATTCAAAGCCGTGCTATGAATCCTGAAAAAATTCACAAATGGTGAAATTTAAAATCTTACGCTAAAAATCATCAATTTCCTAAAAAACACCATTCACCATTAAAATCAGCTCCGAAAAGCTCAAAAAAGGCCAAAAATAGCCAAAAATAAAAGGTTTGTAAAGCAAATTGGTGCGCTGTTAAAATTTGTGAAATTATATATATAAATATATATAATTTTTTCGAGTAAAATTTTTGGTTTTTGCCTATACTTATATATTTTATTAAAATTTTTTTTAAAAGTATTAATTATATAAAACCAAAATTTTTACACGATGAATATTATATATAAATATATAATATTTTAAAATTTTAACAAAACCGCACCCAAGTTTACATACTTTAATGTTTTTTAATGCAATGGTCAAATGTTGCGTCCTTTTTCTTTCCAAAGAGTCACCTGTTTTTGACCATACGGTAAGTAGCGATTTTCGAACGCTGTAAACCGTGACAAAAAACAGCCCGACATAGGGTTTCTGAAATATCTTATATATATATTCAATATATATAAGATATTTTTACGCGTTTCAAAAAAAATCTCACACTTGTGAAGTTTGTATGGACAGTAGTCCGTGCTTTCACTCCAATCGCTATAAATCAAGCTGGTCTAAAATATTTTGGAGCAAACTTATCCACATTATTTAATTTATGCCAACAAAAAAATTAACATTTTATTATCAAAAAACTTGACAAACTTTTTATTTTATGTTATAATATAAGTGTAAAATATAGAGGAGGTCAATATGAAATTTTATAAATACGAATATGATAATGGTAATCTTGCCATTGAATGCAAAGGAGAAATTATTAGCGTTAATTTGGTCGACTGCTACACTCCGAAAGGATATGCCTATATCGACACAAACAATTATCCAAAGGCTACCGAATGGATAAAGAAGAATGGTATTGGCGAGGATACAAACATAAAGGGTTATAGCGGTTTTTGTAGTTATCCACTTTTTAAAATTAACGTAGAAAAATTAGAGGTTGCCTGAACCTCTTTTTTTCATGCCCGTTTTACCGTGCTATATCCTACTCAGATGAAGCCCTGATCAAGCCGTGCTGAGATGAGGATTGCTGCAAAGTCAATAAAAATATTTATCGTCTTTGTTGACAAACTTTTTATTTTATGTTATAATATAAGTGTAATGGTAAAGAGCCATTCAAAAATATAGGAGGTTAAAAAATGAAAGAAAAAGAAAAAATTAAAGTGTTAGTGATTAACCCTATAATGGGTCCATACGTAAGAATTATTAGCGACGAGCTACAATCGTATTATAACATTATCGATTGTGATTGCATTGACATTACAACAAGAAAAATCGGTAATAAATATTATGATATTATCGTTGACGATGAAGGACTTTTGAAAGACGATTTTATAGTGAGTGCCATTGATAGCAACTATAAGCCTGCATTGGTTGGCAACTTAGTTATTACAAATTTTGACGAGGAAGGCAACACCACAACACTTACTGACGAGGACATTAGATATATAAAACAATTCATTGGCCATTATAGTAAACCTGATACAAACGTATTGGCATATACTGTATTAACGCAAGTTGATTTTTAAAGAGTCGGGGCAACCCGATTTTTTCTTTTCTTCACCTAACCGTGCTATCATGTGGATTCCAGATGAGTTCTGCTCAGAAGGATTATTAACCGTGCTAACCAGTTTTGTTTCAAAAAAATGATATTTTTTTTAAAAAAGTTATCAAAAGTATTGACAAATATTTTATTATATGCTATACTATATATGTAAATAGTTGATAACACATTTATAATTCAGTCGAGAGACTTAAAAGAGCAAGGAGAAAAAATGAATAAAACAAAAGTTATCGTAAATGGAAATGTAGAGATTTTAGAAAAGAGATTAAGTCATTTTAATGGTAAACAAAAAATGATAGTAGAGTTTATATCTACTTATTACAAAAAAGGTTCTTTAATGATTAAAAGAACAAAAGGCATTTATTGGGTTGGTAAAGTTTATAAATCAACAAGTGATACATTAAAAGAAAGTCCATATCAAAGCGTTGTTAAAAATAAAATTAAACAACATACCAATGGAAATTATTATTTAGAATTACACACAATTAGAAACTACTTACCAATAGAAACAACATATACAATCAATGGTGTAGTAGTAGATAAAGAAACTTATAACTCATTATTACCACCAAGCAAAGTTAATGCAAAACCAAAAAAATATTTTATCGTAAAAGCTGAAAATGTTATCTCAATCCAATAGGGTTGAGATTTTTTTATATCACCTATACCGTGCTATGATCAAGCTCATGCAGGAGTTAGGAAAACAGATAAAACAAATTCATCTTGTTCTGAGATAATCTAAAACCGTTCATAACCGTCATGCTGCGTTTTGATCAGGATAACAAGCACGGTGGTGAATCCTTCAAATTTATTATCAAAGTCGTTGACATAACTTTTATTTTATGATATAATATAAGTGTAAAAAGGAGAAATTATATGAGAGTCAAAAATTATTTTAATGGATTTTGTGTGGTTGTAAAAAGATATTGGGACAAATATGGAAGAGACGCATTCGTTGATTATTTCACAAGAGACGAAGACGACGCAGAGCAAGTATTATCTTCTTTATCAAGGGCGGACGGCATAGATTTTGTTATAGTTGAAGTTTAAATCGGATTCAATCCGGTTTTTTTATTTTCCTGATTCCGCCGTGCAACCATGAGGCGTCGCTCTGGAAAGCAACAATTCTGGGGAAGGAAGATACACCGTGCATTCATCTGGATTACGCAGTCGCTTTGGAATTAACCTTAATTTTTTAAAAAAAGTTATCAAAAGTATTGACAATACTTTAATTATATGATATACTATATGCGTAAAGATAGTCCATTGGACTTTAAAAAAGGAGAGAGCTATGCATTCAAGAATTTTTATAATAAAAAATGTAGACAGTAAACAAGAAAAGCGTTATGAAGAAGACGAATTATTTGAAAGAATGGATAAAATTGCAGATTATGTTGTACCAAGTTATGATATGTTTGATGATTGGCAATGGTTTTTAAAAGTACACCAAACATTTATGAGTGGTGATTGGGAAGAAAAAACTATTACTATTTACTTTGATAAATTAGAAGATTATTATGAAGAAAAAACTGAAACGTTAAAATCAATGGTGAATAAATTAAATAAAAGAAATTGGCAATATTGGGATTTGGCTACATACTCCATTCAAAAAGAAATCAATGACGAGTTTGGCTTTTATGTAGCGGACGAACATGACGACTTAAACACTTCTGACGTTTGGCTAAGTTTAATATATGGCATAATGTTGAAAGAGAATTTAGACAAAATGACTTTTAAACTAATTCAAACGTTTGATTATCATTCTTAAAAAGGTTGCTAAGAAGCAATCTTTTTTTATCACCTCTTAAAAGCACGGTACTGTATCTGGATCGCCTGAGTGATCAACCGTGCAGAAAATCCGGCGTCTCACCAGATGTAAATTATCAAAAAATAAAAAATAATTATCAAATATATTGACAAATGTTTTATTATATGTTATAATATATATGTAAATGAGTTGGTGTTTACATAAATTAATTGTATAGAGAGGTAAATAAAAATGTTAACTAAAACACAAATTAAAAACTACTGCAACAAAATATGGGACATTGCTTTCAGCGATGGGCTTATTACTTATCCTCCTGATGATTCAAATTTTTTAAGAGCATTTAGAAATTATATGAAAGCTATTGCTAAGGCAAATAATTGGGAGCTGTTAGATTATAAACATCATCCATATTGCGAGTTTACTTGCTTTTTCAAAAAAGGCGATAGATATATTTATCTTAATAGTGGAGATTATCGTATGTGGCGTTCACCATACAAATCAACGTTAGATATTTTATATCGAGGTGCAAAAAACGAAAAAGATTATAGAGGTAATCATAACAATTTTTGCAATTTAGAAGAAATCGAACAAAAATTAATACAAGCATTTGAATGTGAGGGCAATTTTAGATGGTAGTGATACCATCTTTTTTTAAAATCCTCTAAACCGTGCTATGCTTCACCAGCCCCGTTGTCTTCATCTACCGTGCTGATCCAGAATCGTCATCAAAAAAATATTTTTTTAAAATTTTTTAAAAAAGTAATCAAAACTATTGACAAGCATTTTATTTTATGATATACTATTGTTGTAAGGTTGCAAAATACCTTACAAATATAGAGTTTAAGGAGATTTTTTATGGAACAATTAACTGTAAAAAAATTAAGAGAGTTATGTGATTATGAAATTAGCAAAGGGAACGCCAATAAAAAAATTGTCATTAGCGACGACGACGAAGGCAATGGCTTCCATGGATTATTTTTTTCCTTTACTGAAGTCGGCGACTTTAAAGAGACATTAGAGCTTAGCGGTTTCGACGACACAAAGGATTTAATCATTTTAGGTTAAGCTGACTTAAGCATAAAGAGGTTCACTTTATGCTTGTAGTATATGAGACTCTCTATATTTTTTGGGTGGGATTTAATCAATCCCATCCTTTTTTCATCACCTGGAAGGCATGTAAGAAGCACGGTAGCTTGATCGAGATGAGCGATCTAAAATTGTTTAAAATTATTTATCAAAAGCGTTGACATATATTTTATTATATGTTATAATATATATGTAAAAAATAAGGAGAAGGATTTATGAATAACGATATAATTTTTGAAAATGAAGAACTTAACCAACTCAAAGAGATTTTAGACGAAACTGATAAGTGCAAAGCGGATTTAGACAGAGCGCGTTTAATGTGTACATATGAAGGTATACAACGCTCTTCACAAGCATACTTTAATTGTATCAATTTCTTAATAGAATGGGTAGACGAAAGGCAAAAACAATTCAAGATTTGGTTTTATCAAACTATGCCAAACCTAATTTGCATAATTTACGAACATTATGAATGGACTGAGGGTATTGATTCATTGTTTATGCGTTTAATGTGTTATTTACGTTGCGAAAACAAAAAGTAGAGCTAAGCTCTATTTTTTATTTATCCTCCTACCGTGCATGTAAAAAAATAAAAAAAATAAAAAAATATTATCAAAAGTATTGACATATGTTTTAATATATGATATACTATATATGTAAATGGTTAATGTCATTCCCATTTATTAAAAAAAATATAGGAGGTTTAAAATTATGACAATTAAAGAAATATTTGAAAGTAAAAAAGAGCAATTAGGTTTTGATTATGTAAGCAATAATTTAAAATCTTATAATGGTTTAGTGCATTTGGACTACGATTTATTGAAAGACACCGAACTTGAAAGCAATGAGTATGAGTTGTATTATAGTGAAAAATACGACCATATTACATTAAGAATTAGCAATATTGATACCGAAAGCAAGTTATTAAAAATTCAAAATGAGCTAATTGATACGCAAAAAATCAACGATTTTAAAAGCAAATTAAAGCACTACATTAAAAAGTATGGCATGCAAATTGTAGTCGATACACTAAACGAATTAGGGCAATAAAAAGCCCTAATTTTTTTATCATCAGGACGAACAGCACGGTACAGTTCATGATCGGGAAAGGTGATCAATCCGCTCTTTACCGTGCGATTTTTTCCTATCAAAACAGATAAAAAAATTAATAATTTGTTATCAAATATATTGACAATATTTTAATTATATGATATAATATATATGTAAAAAGATATAGGAGGTTTTTAAAAATGATTACAGAAAGAACTTTTAAAAACACAATTAAACAAGTAATGAACCACAACAAATATGAAAAAGAAGAGATTACTGTTGAAGTGTGTAGTGAAAATGGGGTTTGGACGCCTTGCGATTTAATTGTAAGAGAATACTTAAATAATGGTGGTGGTAGCGCAAAAGGATTTTTAGGTATTGGGACACAAGCTTGTATAAATGCATATAATTATATGTGTGAACATAAACAAGAGTTAATTGAAAAAGATTTAATTAGTGAAAAAGGTTGGAACAATTGTGGCATTACACTTTGGAGCGATTACAATTTTGATAGATAGGGAATAGGGTAGAAATTATGAAATACGAAACAATTTACAATGAGAAATTTTATATTAAATAGATTAGTTTAAAGTGTGATAGAAAATCACACTTTTTTTATTTTACAAATAAAGCACGGTGGGGGATACATGCTGATCATATGTTGTCCGTGCAGCTAACTCCTGAAAATAAATTTAAAATATTTTTATTTTTGTTATCAAATATATTGACATTATTTTTATTTTATGCTATACTATATATGTAAAAGAGAGATGCAAACTCATAAAAACATAGAAAAGAGAGTCAAAAATGAAAACAACACATGGAATCACTATTTCATTAAATAATTCAAAGTTAGGGGATAAAATACCATCTTTGAATCTTCCACCAATTATAACATGCAGAGCGGATGCGCCCTGTAAAAAAGATTGCTACGCTTTAAAAGGCAATTGGTGTTATCCAAATGTAAAAGAATCATTAAAAAATAATTTGAATCTTTTCTTAAAAGATAAAAAAACATTCTTTAATGATATAATCGAATTTTTAACTAATGATGATGTAATTTTTAAGTTTTTTAGATGGTTTAGCGCCGGCGACATTGTTAATAAAGAATTTTTTGAGGGTATAATTAAGGTTGCGAAAAAATGCAAAAATACTAAGTTTTTATTGTTTACTAAAAAGTTTAATATTGTAAATGATTATTTAAGCGAAAACAAAAAGATTCCTAATAATTTGAATGTTGTGTTTAGTGGATGGGATGAAAAGTTTACAATTGATAATCCTTATAATTTACCTACAACATATGTTTATTTTAATAAATGCTCAAATAATCATATACCCGAATTTGCTATTCCTTGTAAGGGAAGTTGTAAGAGCTGTAAATCATGTTGGATTTTAAAATTAGGTCAATCAGTTTATTTCAATAAACATTAAAAAAAGCGGATCAGAAATGATCCGTTTTTCTTCACCTTCATAGCACGGTAAGGGATAAAAAATAACCCCCCTCGAGGAAAGGAGATCTGAGGGGGTAAGATTTAAGGAGGTTCTCATTATGTAAGTATGAGTTATAAAGAGAACATCTATATTATACCATAAAAATTTTTCATCGTCAAGCAGCACGGTAAAGAAAAAATCCGCTTTGATTAGGGTGTGACGGCAAATTCCCTAGCGGATTCTTTCCTGAATTTAATCTTAAAAAAAGTGCATTTATAAGCATCCTATCTACTGATGAAAACAGGATACTTACGGATATATTATAACACGGTTAGATATTTTTGTCTACAAAGATGCAAAAAACTTTTTAATAATTTGTTATCAAAAGTATTGACAAACATTTCATTATATGATATACTATATATGTAAAATAAAGGTGGCGACTTAACGCTAAAGGAGAGTTCAAATATGACATTAGAAGAAATTAAACAAAAGTACAAAGAGTATGTTGAGAGAGAGTGGGGAAAAAACACTGCTGAAGAATTGACAAAAATGGCTGAAGAAACGGAAACACTTGATTTAATGTATACTACAGTCGACAATGGCGAAGGGGAAGTTCAAGTTAGTTATGATTTAAAAAAGCAACAAATGAGCGTTGAAATAAGCAACGAAATACAATCTTATATTTATATTGAAAAGTTGCCTTTTAAAGTTTTTGGAGCTGAATTAGAAACAGCTAGTTTTGATATGTATTATTCATACGCTCATCAAGTTTGTGAAGAAAGATTCAGTTTAGATTTAGAGTGGTAAAGGAGAATCAAAAATGAAAAAATATTGGGTAAGATATGAGATATGTGATTCTTATGGTTATCACTTAGATTGTAAAGACGAAGGCTTTGAAGTTGTTGACTTAACGGATTTATTCGAACAAGTTCAAGATATGAAAGAGCAATTAGAAACAAAACATCAATATGTTAGATTATTAGAAATTGAAGAGGAGGTAAACGAATAATGGTAGAAGTTGGAGATACAATTAAAATTGAATATATCAATGACCCTTTTGCAAGTGATTATAGTGGAAGAGTTGGAGTGGTTCAAAGAATAAGCAAAGACCCTTGGGGCGATACAAGAATCGAAGGAACTTGGGGAGGACTAGCAATTTATCCTTCTCAAGGTGATGCATTTAAAGTAATTTTGAAAGGAGATAAGAAAAATGCCTAATTGGTGTATTAACTCAACAGCGGTATATGGAGACGAAGAACAAGTAAAAGAATTGTGGGACATTATCGAAAAAGAAACAAGTGAAGAAAGAACAATCAAGACACCTAATAGTTGGGGTCAAGATTGGTTAGGAAACATATTCTATTATTTTTACAGCGATAAAGAAATTGAGAAAAAAGGAATTCATTGCCGAGGTTCATTCATTGATAAAACATTCGGACAAGATGAAAAAGGAAGTTTCATTATGCTAACATACGAAACGGCTTGGAGTCCAAACATTGAAAGTTGGGAGGAACTATTCTATGACTTCTTCCCTAAGTTAAAGCAAGTCACAAGAAGTGAAGAATGTGGACTTGATATTTATGTTAACACTGATACCGAAGGAAGATTCTTCCCTGATAAATACGTTTTAGATTGTTGCTATCAAGGTGATTATTACAACGAATACTTTGCAAGTGACGAAGATTTATTAAAATATATCAAAGATAATTTTGGTGAAGAATTTGAATCAGTAAAACAACTACGAGAAGACGAAGTATTCCAAGAATCGTTTAATGTAGAAGATTCCGACTTCTTCATCCTTCACCAATATGAAAACTATTAAAAAAAGGAGGAGCAATCCTCCCTTTTATTTTACCTTTACTCCACCGTACTGTGTGATCCTTCTTTCGGATCTGCGGTTCTGAGCAGACATTTCCTTTTAAGTTCAAAATAAAATAACTTTGAATTTAAAAGCAACGCAATAAAAAATCAAGGCAATAAGCCGATAATTTCGGATAAGCACTAGCACGGTATATATAAATTGAAAAACTCTGCCTTATAAAGCGGTGTGATGGTAAGATTTCCGCAGCAGAGTTCCTCGTTGAATTTGATTAAAAAAATTTGAAAGTGCAATCCTGATGATAGTATTGAAGTTGTTGAAGATATCCAAGATTGCAATAGTATTATAGCACGGTACATACCCAAAATACCTAGATGGGTATATTAGTCCAAATCTTCGCAAAATCATGCATATTCTTCGCAAAGCAACATAAATATTTTTATTTGTAGTAAACTATATATATAAGGAGGAAACAAATAATGACAAGAATAATTAACTTATGCGATTGGGACAATGATTTTTTAGTAGAAACGGATGCGCCTGCAAACGAAATTGAAAAAGCAATAGAATACAAGGATAAAATGCTAATTGAAAATGACCCTAGTTTTAGAAGTGATTTTGAAGAAATGCAAGATTATTTACAGCAGAAAGGTTATACATTCGAACAAATCGGCTATATTACAGATTTAGAAAGTTATGAATGGTAGGAAAAAATTATGACCAAAGACGAAGCTAGAACACTTATTATAAGAAGAAATAGGTTGCAACGCCATTTGCAGCTTATTGAAAGCGAAACTGTAAAAAGCAACACACAAGATAAGATAAAACAAATCGATCGGATTCTTGAGGACAATGAAGTTTGGATTTGTTCAATCTGTGGAAATATTCAAATAGGATATATGTCACAAAACAATGCATACCCAGTTAAAAAAGAACCTTGTTGTGACGCATGTAATTTGCATTATGTCATTCCTGCTAGAATAAAGCAAAGCGGCGGATGGTAATACCTCGATTTATAGAAGTTGAACTGTATAATTACCCACAAAAATAATTTCGAACGCTATAAATTGACTTATAAAGGAGGAAAAAAATGAAAGACATAGCTGTTTATAAAAAAATAAAAACAAACGTTAAAAAACCAACATATAATACAACATATAAAATTATTTCTTCTATTGCTAAACATTCATATAAATACAATCAAACAATGAAAGAAGCAATTGAAGAGTGTTTCAAAACAAATTATTTTAATTATATCACCTCAGAAGAAATGCTTAATTTTATGATAGAATTAGACCCTCAATTTATGAAGGCGTTCATGAGTTCCACAAATACAAAAAGACTTCAGTTGTGCGTACTGTTAGAGCGCTATAAATTCAAATTAATAGAATTTATAGAAAAAGGATAAGTATTAAACTTATCCTCTTTTTATTTTTTTGAAATATGAGCACGGTGAGATCTCATCTAGATCTGTATATACAGCACGGCGTAATTCATAATAATCATCTCTGCTGTAGGTTTTATAACGATGCCGTTCATTTAAAATCTTTGGTGAAGAATGAAGAACTTCTTCTGTTTTTAACGGTATAAAATAATGCTTACAGTTAGGTCTTGTCGTCATCCAAACAGGTTCACCCATCACCCACTGCACGGTACGAATCCTTCTGTTCTTTATATAACTCAGAACAGGATAATACAGTTCACCTTCAATCTTCGTCCGCCAGAACCTGTCGACATATATTAAGCCTTGCCACATTTTGTGATCGTCTGCGCAATGATCATGCACGGTACACAAAAAGAATATCGTCTCATTATCCTGAAGCATGGCACGGATACCTAGTTGTTTATCCCGCAGCTTCTTCTCCCTTTCTACTCTTCTCGCCGCTTTAACTATCTTATCATACGACTGGCACTGCCCTAGTTTTCTCTGCCAGTCTCCACCTAAGTAATTCTTCGATGATCTATATAGATCATATAGTTCCCTATATAATAAGGAACGTTCGTTTCTTTTTAAACCTTCATATCTATTAACAAACCGCCTTAAATTTTCCCGCATTTTACTGCACGGTACTCCTTTATCCAAAGCACGGCAGAGGTATCTCATCCCCTGCCGAATTAAACTTCGTGAACTATAGTTCTTCTTCATCCATTCCTTCCTCTTCTTGAAGCATTGACATAGGATTCATACCTCCCATCATCTTCCCAATTGCTCCTTCTCTCATTCCTTCTGTTTGTGGATTTGTATGATGCTTTATCAACCAAGCTTTTTCTTTTTCATATTCATCTTTTGTAAGTGTGTTATCATATAACTTCTTCATGAACATGTCTTCTGAAATAAGTTGACTATCAAAGGCTTGACCTAATTTGTCTAATTTGTTTTCATATGAATCGTCCGCGAATTCATTGAACTTAACAGATATATCATAATCATCTTTTGTGATAATCCCTGTCGTCTTCAATTCATAAGCACACAATAATTCATTACAAAGCTCTTTTAATATAGGTTCTTCTCCATCTATAATAGCATTTCTTGTGAATATTGTAACCTTTTCCTTCTCCCTTTGAGCTTCTGCATTATCCTTCTTCGCGATATCAATCCCGATTGTTGCAGGGCTCATCACCCCGTTCACAATCTGCAATAAGATTTGAATCGCATTATTACTGTACTGCACAAAATCAAGTTGAGGCTGAGTAACTTGCACGGGTTCGCTCGACGTCGAACCACCGTTTGCGTCTCTTTGCCCTGCATAAATAGAATACTTTCTATCATATGCTTTAGGTTGAATAGGCAATCCTGTATTAGGATCTCTTTCTAAGAAGTCTGAATTATAATATTCAACAGGTGTACTTTTTCGCACTGCATTACTGTTCTGCGATAAGCATTGATCTAAGTCATCAAAAAGATCGATCTTACCTGTAAAAATACTTCTACCGTATGCTCCACTTCTTGATGTGTCCTTAAATATAATGCACGGTACTGCTAATAATTTATTAAAGCTACTAACTCGAATCTTACGATGTTCATATGCATCCTTAAGTTCAGGTACGATTTGTCCCCAATCTTCTTCGATAGGGTCTACAAAATCATTCGAGTCATTAGCTCTAAATAATTGCTTTTCAATATATAAATTTCTACAACCATCTTCGAACTTAATTGTTCTTGTTTCTGTCATCAATAAGTTCTTATTTTCACCATCTGTATAATAGTCCTTAAATATAATACCAATTATACGATTTGCTTTATATATAAAATCAACTTGATCCGCTCTGTAATAAACCGGATAAGGATAATCCGAGATTTCTTCATCCCAATTGATTTTATAACAACCCCAACCTTCAACTAAGGTTAAAGGCAATTGTTCGTGTTTATAGATTTTCTCTAATTCACAATCTTTTAAAATCTGCTGTAACCTATTCCCCTTACCATCTGCTAAATCCGCTTCAGCACAATCTATCAAAGGGAATCTTATAATATTAACTAATGTATCTACAATATTTCGAGGCTGTCCTGAATGAGTTCGCTTTATATCGCCTTCAGTTGAACTAATCGCCCAGAAGTAATTCCGTTTGTTACGACTGTACCAAGGCTCAAAGTTATATTCTAAGGTATTCTGATAAGTGTAATAGTTAAGCAACTCATCGCCATCTCCACCATACCATATATTATATTCTTTTAATCTATTCTTAATAATTAATTCATCATTATTTATAAAAGTCAATCGTTCAGCATCAGCTTGCAAACTATCTGTTTTGGATAGCCCTGCTGTTTTCAAGACTTTCTTTCTTATCCATTCTTTAAGATTCATTTCTTGTCCTTCTCCTTTTTGTGCTGAGTTTCTAGTTTTCTTAGCTCTCTCGCGTTCTCAAGATATGCTTTTAACCGCAACGTTTCGGCCGCAGTTAAAATTGGATCAGCAAGTAAACCATAATTAGGTTCACTGTCATGATCAGCTCTGTATTTATCTTCTAAGCTTTGATAATATTCTTCCATTTTTATACTAAACGGAATTGGAACATATTTATTCTTTTTGGCTATTTCAAACAATTTACGACTAACATTTGTGTGTTTTAAAATCCATGCGATTCGTTCGTCTCTAGAACCCCACTCGACTAAATCATCATAATCTCGTACGCGAATGAACTTTCCATGTTCGGTCATGACGTCTAGATTTAAAGAATAAAGCCTAGTTCTTCCTTCATATGAACCGCCCGGTTTGAATTTAATCCAGTACAGTCCATATGTGTAAACTAGGCCTTTTTTTTGCAAATTACTGTCGCCTGAACAGATATAATTACCGTCTAAAGACAGCTCCACATGAGACAGAAGAGGTTTTTGAGACCTACTTTCGCTTACTAATCTCCTTGCCTGTTCGCTTATCACGATTCAGTTCCTACTTATCCAAATCATTAACGATCGTAACTTGAATAGCCTTTTTATCCTCTTCGTCTTTAAGGCCCATAAAGTGTTTAGCAGCAATAGAGAGGGCCGTACCATTTCCGGATGCAGCGAGGTTACCTATAGCCTTACGCATCCAAAAGTCAGATATACCAGAGAGGCGCAAATAAGCTTCATTATAAGACATACCGTAAGCCTTATAGCAGAAGTCATCAAGTTTACTTTTAGGCACACCGAGGATAAGAGGGACATTTTCTTTCGGAGTAAAAGCGTCAATAATATTTTCGAAAGTATCCGTATCAAAGTCGAAGCCTTCGATTTGAGCATTTTTCCGTCTAGAGTCAAGCAAGTCGTCATAGATCGGAACATTAGGTAAATGAGCCATGAAGACACCTCCTTCAAATTAGTTACCTTTATTATAACACAAAGACAAAATAAAGTAAAGTAAAATATACAAAAAAATAAAAAAAGGGAATAAAGAAAGGAGTGGCTTAGGTACAAGAAAAACAATATAATTTCCGCATAATTCAAGCGATTTTTTCCTATCCAAAGCTGTGCAAAAAGAAACAAAAAAAGACGATAAAAATCGTCTCAAAAATGGTTAAAATGCGAAAGGGTCTTTATCGACTTCTTTTAGTGAATTTGTGATTAAAAATTGTTGCATTTGAGGAAGGGGAAGGATTTTACTTATCAGCTCACAATGCTTTAGTTTAGGTTGAAGAGTAAGTTTTTGTTTTGCTTTCATGGCACGTCTTAAAAAAGAAGGAGTGAGATTAAAGCAGAAGAAGATAACGGCGATCATACCTATTCTGTTATTTTGGTGTATCCAATTCGGGCCAAAGAAGATATCGAAGAAAGACTGTCTATCACAAAGCGGTTTAGAGCGATTAAATTTTGAATCCTCGTAAGCGATGCAGAAGTCATAATAATCGAAATAAAATGATTGAAGGCCGTAGCCGAGCGGGCCGTTAAAATAGAGAATGAACTGGTCATCTTTTTTCGAGTATTTAAGTTTCGGATATTTTCTCGGAGTATAGACATTTTTACCCTGGTCGCCGTAGATCCAAACGCCAACATTTTTCAAACATTCGCGATAAAAGAAGCAATCATTTCTCTCATAATTTGTATAATCCAGCACAAATAAAACCTCCTAAAAAATAAAAATAAATTAAAAAAGTTCACATAAATGTTACCCTATCTAATATACCTATGTATGTATTATATTTATATATAAATATAATACAATACGATAGGGTATATTAAGATAGGGCTAGAAAAGGCAAAGTGAGGTAGAGTACAGCACACAACGAACGGTTTAGTCTGCTACAATCGGTATAGCATAGCGCACACCAGTCAATATAGTCCGTATCGCTTCAGTCTCGTCAACCAAAAAAGCGACATACTTTTCACTTTTTTAAAAAAAGTTATCAAATACAATGAATTTGTTAAAATTTCATAAATTATATATATAATATATAATTTTTACGAAGAAAATTTTTGGTTTGTACTAATTAATAGATGTGAAAAAAAATTTAATGTAAAATATATAAATAATAGAAAAACCAAAAATTTGGATCGAATAATTTATACATAGTATAAATTTTAAAAATTTTTCAAACATAAACTTTCATAAAACTTATTAAAACTTTTCAAATCTTTGCAAACTTTTTGAATAACTTTTTTTAAATTAAGCCTTTTCCGTCCTTTTAAGTTTCAAAAAGCGACTGATTTAGAAAAGCCTAAATAATTACGGTACGCATTTCAGGTTCGCTAAAATCCAGAATATCTTTTTTAAACATTAGCAAGCGGCGATGAATCGTCGACATTGAATACGAATAACGCTTTGAAATCTCAGGAATTGAAACCCCACTCAAATAATCAATAAGCACCCTTAAGTCGTCTTTTTCATAGAGTCCCTGATTAGTTAAAGGGTTATAAACTCCGGTTCTTAAATTTCTTTCTTTTAAATCGATTGTCATTTGATTAATCGCTCTTCTTTGAAAGCAGACCTTATCGTTTTCGGCATAATTCGCAAAGACGATTAATAAAGACGGTACAGCATATCCTTGATAAAGCAGCCTAAATATATTAAGCTCGTCGCTTTTAGATTCATATTTAAAATCATGTTTCATCACAAAAAGGGCAAGCCCGTAATCTAAAGCGACCTCTTTATAATCCTCTGGATTATATTCCCTTAAAAGTTTTTGTCTAGCTTCAACAGCTTCTCGTTCGGTTTGATACGATCCACAACGAATCTTTTTGCCAAAGAAACTGATTTGCGCTCTATACTTTTTCCCTTTCTTGTCATAATAGACCCCTAAACATTCTTTTTTCTTAGTTTTGCTCATATAAATTCCCCTTATAATTGTTTTTTAACCTTATTTTAAGCTCATTTTCGCATTTTTGTTCCATCAATAGTAATTTTACTCAACCCAAACCCGAAAAATTCAATTTTAACGTCTTTTTTAAGCTCATATCTTTTTAAAGCATCATTTATTTTTAAAATTTTTTGTTCATAATTGGTTTGAAGTTTTCTAATGAGGTTTGATTCAAATACGAAACGCTTAAACAAGTTTCAGAAGCACATTTTTTACTAAGCAATTATTTCCTATTTAACTTTTATTTTCATATAGGAAATATTTGTTTAGAATTTTTACGCATTTTTGGCAATTCTTTTTTGAATCATTTTGATGACGTCTTCGGAAAAAAACTTGAGTGGAATTGGGTGTCTCATTTTGAAAGCTTTTACGAAATTTAAAGCAATATTCATCTTTTGTTCGATATCATTTTTATCCACGAAGTAGACTCTCGTATAGCGTTCGACATGTTTTAAAGTCGTAATTTTTTGGTCGTTGAAGATTTCGTTCTCGGTAACGTCGTCGAAGAAAATCCATTCCATGGTATAATATTCGTACCCTCTTAGGTAAGCATATAACGCCGCTTGGTACACTTCGCTTTGAGGTGGGTTGTTGATAATCGCCTCTTTTTTATTTAAACTCTTTGACTTAACTTCGATTAAAGTTCTTCCGGGAATTTCGATATCGATGATTCCTCCGAAAAATTCGTTCTCTGGAAAGTTGTCATATTTTATTTCTTTAGCGTCATAAGTCACGATTTGGTTGTCTCTGGAATAGACTTTTTGGACGATTTGCTCAGCGACATTGCCTCGTTTTAGCCACTTAGGATCGACTTCGGGCTTAATAAATCTATGCATTTCGAGTAGCGCATCGCCCTGTTTTTTATAAGGATCTAGACCGCATAAAGCCACAAAAGTATGTCCTGAAATCTTTTTATTTGGGATATAATCGCTTGGTTCTATGTATAAAAAGTCGTTATCTAAGCGCATTTTTTGCCTCCTTTTAGGTCAAAAATAGTGTCTAAAATTCTTGATTCTCTAGCAATATTTGGGACGACGACTACCTTATGGTCATCAATTTTTATCGCTTTATCCTTAAAAATGGTATATAAATTAGGCTCATAGTCACTAAAATACGAAATTGGAACGCACAAAACGTCTGCGATTTTGTCGACATTTTCGAAAGTTGGTTGTCTTTGACCTAATATATATCGATGCAAAGCAGTTTGAGATATTCCTGTAAGTTTCGCGAGTTTATAACAAGTGATATTCTTTTGTTGTAGTATTTGTTTAAATTTGTCAGCAAACATTTATTTCTCCTCTAACTTAAATTTTTCTTTAAAGGTTGCTTCATCTTCTTTTGTTATTTTAATTGCTTTGCCTTGTTTGTCATAAAGAGCAAGCACAATTGATTTGGTATTTTCTAGGAAGATAAGCTTTTCTTCGCTTAGCTTCATTTCTTGCTTCATTCTTTTTCTTTTTGGTTTTTCGATTTTAGGGTTTTTTAAAGCCTCCCTAATCATATTAATGTTTTTCTTTTGAATATCTTGGCAAATACTTGCAAAGATATACACATCCTTAGCTGTTATCATTTTCATTCTCCTTGAATTTTAATCCACATTGTGGACAACTTTTTGCTTTTTTCTTAATTCGTTTGTGGCAGTTAGGACATCGATAGATTTTGCAGCTCTCAACAATGATGATTAGAGCTACGTCGAGTATAGATAATATAATGGCTAAAAGGAGCCACATAATTCAACGTTAAGTAAGAATCGTCCGTTAACGAACGTTACTTTATTATTTGTATATTCTTTGATGTCCTTGCCTAAAAAGGCGCCTAAATAAATCGGCTCAACGCTCTTCGTTACAACATGCACTACTTGGTTTTCCGTAAAGTCGTTTATTGGTTGTAATTTATGTATTTTATAAAATTTGGTTTTGTTCATATAAACCCTCCTTGATTTGGAATCGGAGCATAACTTCTCCTATAAATGTAAAGCAAATCATTATGTAATATATTTTTATCGTCGCCTAGTTTAAACCTTACTTTTTGAAAAGGGATAGTTTTATTTAAACCCTCTGACGTAACTTGAAATGCATAATTATCCACATTTTTAATTTCGACCGCTATAAACGGGGCTTTATAAGGCTTAGAAAGTAAGAAAACGAAGATCATTACAAAAATCATGGTTGCTGAAAAATAAAATGCTTTGTTTATTCTGATTTTGTTGATTTGCTTTTTTAGCTTATATTTTGCTTCGCGATAGAACTTTTTAATTTTGTACTTAGATATCATAATTTATTTTTTGCCTTTTTGTGTTTTGCTTTTTAAATAATTCCACTCGTCTTTACTTAATAATGAATTATTAGGGAAGTAGTTTAATGAATTATTAAAGAAGTAGTTTTTATTCCACTGAAAATAATCATCATATGAATCCGAATTAAATATATCTTCATACACGTCAACGCGTTTTGTAAAAATTTTGTCGAAGAGATCTAACTCATTTTCAACTTCATTTAATAAAGTAATTGTTTTATCATCTAATGTATCTTTTGTTAATAAATCATTTTTAAAATCAATAAATTTTTCTTTAACTGTCATTTAATTATTCCTTTCTTCTTCCAACCATAAAGATATTCTTTAACTCCTAGCAGTATTTTTATTTGCTATATTTTTTACTTAATTCTTTATACAATTGTTTATACACTTTTATAGACATATCAGTCTGTCTCATTTTCACTTTTAAAATATTAAAAGGTGTGTCAGACCAGTCACACTTATGCTCACAGCAAAAACCTAGAGGACAACAACTACATTGTAATTCAGGACAAGGATGTTCTCCCAATTTCACTGGTATTCTATGTTCGACATTAAATGCAATTACTTTGCCAATCTTTTTTTGCCCTTCATAGAAGTCTCCATTGATAACGCTATAAAAATTTATATTAGAATCAGTTAAAATATAAGGCCGACTTATTCCTTCTACGAACACCAATAATTTTGAGTATCTATACTTCATTTCTTAGCCACTCCTTAATTTTATTAATATAAGATATATTCATAGAAAAATTGAACTCAATCCAACTATCTAAGTCTTCTCCTTCAAAAAGCTCTTTGAAGCATTCTAATATTTGCAAATCTTGCTCGATAATATCGATAGCTTCTTTAAAATCTTCCTTGCTTGGAGATCCCATTGTTTTAGGTGATACAATTCCTTTTGTTAAAAATCTAATTGAAGCATAATCATCATATTTTTTAATAATTTCTAACGCTTCTTTACTTGTCATATTAATTCAAATTTCCCCTCTTGATTCATTTTTGCTACAAGTTCACCACTATTGAATATACCATATTTTATTCCATCTTTTTCTATAAAATCATCACACAAATCTTCAATATTATCAGAAGAAGGGCATTTGTCTAAAATGCTTTTTAATACAAAATAATTCAAAACATCATTCTCATAAACTTGTTTACAAAGTTCAACAGTTTCTTCAATTGTAACAATTCTTTCTCCCCCTCTAATATATTTAGGTAATTTTTCTTTACTTGTCATTATCTAACCATTCCTTATACTTAGGCAAAGCCCATTTCAAAAATTTTTCATAATCTTCTTTGCTAATCACAAGAACGTTTGTATAATCTGTTTTTTTATACATTTCATATAATTCATCAACTATAAAATTATTCCAAGTTTTAACCATATGAGCTGCATATCGTTGTGTGAAATCATATACATAATCATCAATTTGTGTAGGTTCTTTAGGTATCGAAATAACTTGTGCGAATAATTTATTTGTCATTTTCTAGCCACTCCTTTAAAAGTTCATAATATTTATTAGCAACAGAAAGTTTATCATCTATTGGTAAATATCTTTCTTTTGACTTAAAAACTAGATAGGTTTGATTGTTTTCAAAAATAAGTTCAAAATGAAAATACTTTTTGAAATATTTTAACACTTCTAAAGGAGCATCTAATTTTTCTACGATGTCAAATAATTTATTTGCTCTTCTATGTTCTTCAGCATACATTTCTTGATAATGCAGGCTTTCATCTTCGTTGACTAATCTTTCATTATTTGTTTTTCTTAAAGCATATAATAAAGAATTAACTATCTCTTCTAATTCTCTAATTTTATCCATAGATTTGTGATATTGAAATAACAAATCATCATAATCTTTTCTTTGTTCTTCATCTACTGTAATTTTTTCATCATTATTCATTTTCTAACTCCTTTTCAATTTTCTTTTTCCATTGTTTATATTTTTTGATTCTATTTTTCATTTCTTCAAAAATATCGCAACCCTCACAAGGATGTATATCTACAATGTCTTTAGATATCAATATTTGAGATAATTCATCGTTTTTGAATTGATAACAACTAATTTCAAGTTTAATTG
>Ga0310786_10002163_pt1 | contig 30620 bp, 19 predicted proteins | sample AusTroGonzalo_MG_FD_203881 | JGI IMG/M metagenome (GOLD analysis project Ga0310786, IMG submission 203881) | Bovine rumen microbial communities from tropical cattle in Woodstock, Queensland, Australia - Gonzalo_03 (v2) (version 2) | ecosystem: Host-associated > Mammals > Digestive system >...
AGCAAGTTATGATGATGTAAAAGCTGAATCAATCGAAAAAGTATTATTAGCTCTAAAAGATTCAAAAGTAACAAATAATATCTATCACAAACGATTGAACGCTCTTGGACGTTTGATTTCTAAAGTGGATGAAAATGCTCCATACTTCAAACAAACTAGAGCTTATGCTCTCAAAAATATTGTCACATACTTATGATCTTACACAGAATTGAAACACGACACATTACTTTATGTAAAGCAACCAATGATGGCTGAATTATGATGAGGTGGAATGTGAGACTGTGAGATAGTAGTAGAAGCTCCAGCTTTACCAGTACCAAAATGATATATTGAAGCAGACATAGACCTCATAGATGAACTTTTGAAATTGACTGATGAGACAAAGAAATATTACAAAGATACATCATATCAAAATCTATACACTCAATTTGAGACAATACTTGAAAGATTAAAAACAATGGTACAAAAAGAAATGAAAAATGAAAAGATTTCTGATGAAGATTTTGAATGGATGAGAAATTTGGAACGAGATTTGTATTCAATAGTTGAACCAATAAAAGCTGATTATTCAAATCCTACAAACAAAGAAAATAGATGATCTCTAATCGCAGATATATTTACCTCAGAAAAAAATAATGTCTTATATGAAGCAATTTGAAGACCTGCATTGATGTATTTGATGGTAAATGATACAAACGGAGCAAGAGTTGTAGTTTGACCAGTATTCACTCAATATGAATTTTATACAAACGAAGCTCCAGTACTTACAGAGGCATCAACAAGATTTACAGACGAAGATTGGCAAGCAAATTACGATAGAGTAGCTGAAAATAGAGAAGCAAGTAGTTTAGCTATGCAGGAGATGGAAAAAGAAATGAAATAAGTTTATTATCTTAATCGATAAAATAATGAAAAAATATATATTATTTTGTTTATTATTGCTTTGTATTGTTATTTGAGGATGTGGAAGCAAAACCGCAAATACAATTGATACATCAGATGTAGATGATATAGTAAGTGTGTATAATGAAGAATATGCCGAAAAAGATAAACAATGCGAACAGCTTCTAGATAGTGTAATATTAAGCAAAAAAAATTTAAAAGAAGATGATCATGTAAGTATGTATAAAGATTTTGATATTTTTTATAGTAAGAAATACGATACTTGTGTTGCAACATATTATTTATACGAAAATATTGAAAATGATGAATTTTTCGAGTATGTTGCAGAAGATATGATGTACAATGATAACGTGTGTTTTTCATCATGGTACAAATATCAAAAAGAATGAAGTAAATGACATCTTTCTTGTTTTTGAAAATTCGCAGAATTATTCGGTAAAACAGAGGGAATTTCAATGATGGAATTGGATAATTTTAGTCAGGTTTTGGATTGGTTTGATTATATAGTAGATAATTTAAAAGAATATGATTAAATATTTATAACCTCACCCCTAACCCCTCTCCTAACAGAGAGGGGGATTCCCTCCTCTGTTAGGAGGAGGTGGTCGAAGGCCGGAGGAGGTTGTTTACAGTTGATGGGGAATGTTATGAAAAAAAAGATTTTGATAGTTTGTGCTTTTTTTATTGCTCTTTGCTGAGCAATTTTTTTCATTAGCTTAAAAAAGAATAAAATTCACTTGGCGATAATTCCACATTTTATGATTGATACAATCAAAGTTGATGAATTTTATTCTTTGATTCATGATAAACGATATTCTACTAAAAATCCAGATGCTATCGTCCTAATTTCCCCAAACCATTTCTATTGGCAAAATTGAAATATTTCAACCACTTGCAAAGATTGAGAAATTCGATATTTAGCAGAAAAGGTAGATTCAAAAATGTTGAAAAATTTACCATGCGAAAAGGATGTTTTCAAGATTGTATGAGAAAATACTGTGATTTCAGAGCATGGACTTGGAGAACATTTCAGATGGATAAACAAATATTTCTCTTGAGTAGTTGTCTATCCTATGGTAGCATCACCAAAAGCAATGGAATATACTTCAAAACAGATTGCAGAAATTCAAAAATTACACTGAAATATTTTGGTTATCGCATCGGTGGATTTTACTCATTATTTGCCAGAAGATATTACATACGAACATGACCAACATAGTATCCAAGTACTAACTTCCATGACTTGAACAACTCAAGATTTTTACAATTTGGATGTAGATTGTCCATCGTGCTTGTTTATCATGAATGAACTTTGAAAAATCTCTGGACAAACAGGACAATTTCGGTATAGAGATAGCTCTAGTACCATAGCCTGAGAGGATTTATGAGAGGAAAATACATCCAGAGTATTTATGTATTACGAATAAGTTTATATTTTGATTTTTTGGTGGTTTATTTGCTATAATTTCAGTTGAAATACCAAGAAAAATATCTAAATTGTATCTGTCAGTAGCTTTTCTGATTTATATGTTTTTATTAGCTAAATTTTTTTGTTTTGGCTAGAAGAAGAAAATACAAAAGATCGAAAAAAACAGTTATATTAAATAAAAATAAGTTGTGAATTTTTATGGTTGTATTGTGATGATTGTTCTTTTTTTCGTTTTATTTGGCAAAATGATCACCAATTTTTGATTTGTTAGTAAAATATGCTTCGATTCCATTTGGTGAAATATGATTATTTGTATTCTTTTGATTATGTGTATTAGTTTGAATATTGATATTAGTTAAAGGATATCTTATGAACTTATTATTGAGGCAGTTTTTGGTTATATTAATGCTCGTGTCAGCTGTTTTGAATTTTCCAATTTTGGATAGTTGAGCCTCAAATTTTCAAGATTATTGATGATATATATCTTGGCCGATTTTTTGGTTGCTAAAAATGATGTTTGGTAACCAAGTGACTGCGATAAAAGCTTTTGTAATAATTTTGTTGATTTGAAGTGTGATATGGATTTTGTATACGTTTAATTTTTCTTTGCCAAAAATTAATTTCAAAGTTGAAAGAGAGTCTGTGCCATCTAATGCAAAAACTTCTCAGCCAAAAGTTGAGAGGCAATCGACAAAAGATATTGTGGAAAAGTTAAATCAAAAACCATTTGGAGTACAGACATCTGTACAAACAGCTGGTCATACTTGAGATTCTAGATCTTTTCTAAAAGAACTAATAAAGTGAAAGGTAGAAGAAAAAATACAAGAAAAAAAGCCTAGGCCAATAATTAGTTTTGCTTGAGATAAGCCAACATTTAGCACATCATTATTAAAGCCTGGAGATACAAGTTCATCAATAAATGAGAAGTTTTTGGTTGAAAAGGCGAAAGCTCTCCAAGATAAATTGATGGAATTCAATGTGCCTGTGACTATCGAATGATTTGATCTTTGACCATCAGTTGTACAGGTTAGAATTAAGCCAGAAGCATGAGTTGCAATTTCAAAAATTGAATCATTAGCAAATGATATTAAATTATCTTTGAAATCAAAATCACTTAGGATTGTTGCCCCAATTCCTGGAACAGACACAGTTTGAATCCAAATTCCAAATCCAGATCCAAAGATGGTTCGTCTCCAAGATATCATTGCATCGAGTGAATTTGAAAAATGAATGGAAAAAGATCCAACAAATTTAACACTTTGAAAATGAATTGATTGATCAATTATTGTAAAGACTTTGGACTCTATGCCTCATTTACTCGTAGCTTGAGCAACTTGAAGCTGAAAATCTGTATGAGTAAACTGATTTATTTTGTCATTAATGTATCAAAATACACCATCTGAACTTAAATTTCTTATGGTTGATCCAAAACAAGTTGAATTAGAATTGTACTCTGGACTTCCATATATGCTTGGACCAATTGTTTCAGATCCAGACAAGGCTTTGAAATTGCTTCGTTGGGCAGTGGATGAGATGGAGCATAGATATTCATTATTAAAGGACAAAAGAGTAAGAAATATTGATGAATACAACCAAAAAATTATCGGAGAAAAGATGTTTCGTATTGTGTTCGTAATCGATGAATTGGCCGATATGATGATGCATAAAAATAAGAAGGATGTAGAAACTTGTATTACTCGTATAGCTCAAAAGGCTCGTGCTGTATGAATTCATCTGATTGTGGCTACTCAGAGGCCATCTGTAAATGTTATTACGTGACTTATCAAGGCAAATATGCCAACGAGAATTGCGTTTGGAGTAGTCTCTCAAGTGGATTCGATGACAATTCTTGGTAGAAAATGAGCTGAAGATTTAGTTTGAAAATGAGATCTTTTGTACATAGACACTACAACAAAACGACCAATTAGAGCTCAATCTCCATTTGTAGAGACATGAGAAATTGAGAGGGTTGTACAAACATTAAAAGATAAGTATATGAGCTGATTATCAGAGGATGACATCTATAATCCAGAAATAATTCAAGCATTGGAAGATAAAGTTGAGACAGCAAGTTGATCTTTTGGAACTTGATGATCTTGAGGAAGTGATGAAGAATTAATCCAACAAGCTATTCAAGTAATAGCGGAGACAAGGAAAGCTTCAGCTACTTTGCTTCAGAGGAAATTGAATGTTTGATTTGCAAGAGCAGCAAGAATTATGGATGAATTGGAGGAAAGATGAGTGATTTGACCTCAGCAATGAGCGAAACCTAGAGATATTTATATATAAAATATTATGTGACAAACTAAAGAAAAATCTATAATTTCATCAATATTTTTGGTATGCTGTATGTTGATAGTGTTTATTTTTGTTGTTGTGCAAAATTTTGTATCAGCAAATGTGGTAATGCATTGAGAAGTTTCAAATACATCAGTTTCAGATTTTGTGTTTGGAAAAGCAAATGAAATTTTATCAACAAGTATTCAAACTGCTAAGGAGAAATATTTAGAAACTTTTGATGTAGAATCTGATTATTCTTTCCAAAAATATGTATCAGATAAGAATGTTTTGCAAAATAAATATTATGAACCAGCTGACTTGGTTTCGTTTAATACTGGTAATATTGTAAATAAATCTTGAAGGCCATATCTGAGACAAGCTGCAGCAACAGCATTTGATGAAATGACAGAAAGTTTTTATAAAGAGTTTTGAAAGAAAATATATGTAGCAAGTGCATATAGAACATATCAAGATCAAGTTCGTTTGTTTGAAGAAGGATGCACAGATATTAGGTGTGCAAAACTTGGGGCAAGTGAACATCAGTTAGGTTTAGCAGTTGATATCCATGTAGCAACTAAAGATTGATATAATCATTTTTCATCTGGTTATTTAGAATGGATGAATGAAAATGCTTATAAATATGGGTTTATAAATACATACAGCAAAGGGCCAAAAGTTGATTGAAAGATGAAAGAAATTTGGCATTGGAGGTATGTGTGAGTGCCATTTGCTACACAATTGCATGAAAAGGATATGTCATTTGCAGAGTGGATTAGTTCTAATGAAAAATAAAAAATATAAATGGCATGTGAATTTATATGTTAATAGATGATAATGAGTGCCGAAACTTGTAATAATGATTTTAAATTTTGTCCTTTATGTGGCTGAACAAATATAAAAAATTGTAATAATAGAAAGTGGATATGTAATTGTGGATTTGAGCTTTTTAATAATGTAGCAGCGGCATCATGAATAATAATACAAGATAAGTTAAATAATGTTTTATTTGAAGTTCGTGCAAAAGATCCGAAAAAATGATTTTTATCATTGCCAGGATGATTTATTGAGCCAAATGAGGATTTACAAATTGGAACAATAAGAGAATGTAGAGAAGAAATTGGGTTAAAAGTAGAAAATTTGAAATATTTGTGTTCATATCCGAATACGTATATATATAATAATATTGAATATAAGACATGTGATATTTATTTCTTGGTTGATATCTGAGATATGTTGGTAAAAGATATTGTGGATATATTATCTATCCAAAAATCTGAAATAACGAAACTTGAATATTATAAAATAAATACAGTAGGTGATATTGATAAATTACCAATAGCATTTGAAAGTGCAAAGTATGCATTAAAGTACAATTTAGATAATAAATAGTAATAAATGACTGATCAAGATTTAAAAAGCAAATTGGAAGAAGCTAAAAAGCAAGCAGCTCAAAAATGAGATGTTAATTCAAAAAAAGATGATAAAAAACAGACTTGAGATGATCAAGATTTTTCAGATATTGAACAAGAAATTTGAGCATTTGATCAAATAGAGAAGATTCAAAAAGAAGTAGAAAAATTGCAAAAAGATCTTCAAGAACAAACAGAAATAGCAACCAGAGCACAGAGAGATTATGTAAATTTGAAATTAGATTTTGATAGATATCAGAGACAGACAGTCGAAAAAGAACAAGATTTGGAACTCATGTCTTTGCTTTCTAGTGTAAAGAAATTTTTGCCATTTGTAGAAGATTTAAGAAAATCTTTGGCAAATATTCCAGAGGAACACAAATCAGATCCATTGGCTCATGGAGTTCAATTGGTTTACAATAATTTTTTGAAGACTTTGGAATGAGTAAATGTATATCAAATAGAAGCAATTTGATTAGTACCAGATGCTACTTTGCATGAGCCAGTTTCAGCTGTTCCAGCAACAAATGAAAATGAAAAATGAAAGATAGTACAAGAATTTGAAAGATGATTCGTTTATAGAAAAAGTGATAAACAAATTGTTTTGAAAACTTCAAAAGTAATTGTTGCTCAATAATTTTATTTGTATATTATTCTTTTTATGAAAAAGGAGATAAAAGTAAATTTGCAGAATTTTCAAAATGAGATAGTTTTTGAATGAGTGAATACAAATAATTTAAAAAATATCGATGTAACTTTGCCAAAAAATAAGGTCATTGCTGTGACGGGAGTTTCTGGTAGTGGAAAGTCTTCTTTTGCTTTTGATACAATTTACAAAGAAGGACAATTTCGTTATATCGAGTCATTGTCTAGTTTTTTGAGACAATTCTTCAATCTTTGAACTAGACCTGAAATAGACCATTGTACTGGGCTTTCTCCAGCGATTGCTATTGAGCAAAATAAAAAATGATGAAATAGTAGGAGTACTGTTTGAACATTGACTGAAATCGATGACTATATGAGACTGCTTTTTGCAAAATTGGGAGATAGTTATTGTCATAAATGCTGAAAGCAAATTAAACCGACATCAGTTGACCAGATAATGGATGAAATGAAAAAGAATTTTTTGGATAAAAAAGTTTTTCTTTTGAAAGATGTTTGAACTATCCAAGAATATGATGAATTATCAAAGTTTGTAAAAAAGAACAGAAATAAAGTGGAAAAGTGATGATGATTCACTAGATACTTGTTGCTCGGGCCACAAAAAGAGCCAATAGAATATTTCTATTTGGAAGATCCAAATGTACCAAAAGAGTATTTTCCACTTAGAGTTTTTGGAATATATGATCGTGTGACAGTAGAAAAAAATAAATTAGATAGACTGAAAGAAGATATTATCAAAATTTTGTCTGAGACTGAAAAGTTTGGAATCTTTTTGGATGCAAATGATAACGATAAGCTGGATACTGCAGAGATTGAGTCCAATGATGTTTTGTGGTTTACTGACAAAATGTATTGTCCAGATTGTAATGTCACATATCCAGAATTTACAGCACAGCACTTTTCACCAAATAGAGCTGAGTGAGCTTGTATGGAGTGTCATGGAATTGGAGAGGTGTTACAAGTGGATTTCAACAAAGTTGTGGATCCATACAGTCCTTATATGCAATGTATTTTACCATGGAGGGATAGTACTTTTGGACAGATTGTATTGCATAAATTAGCTGAAAAGTATTCTATGGATACTGATAAACTTTGGAAAGATTTGCCAGAGTGGTTTCAGCATGTTGTGCTTTATTGAGATGATGAATTAATCCGTGTTCAACAATGATGAAAATATACTAGTATGAAATATGAGTGAATTTCTGAAATATTAAAAGATCAATATGTGAAATGACTACTTACAGTAGACTTTCAGGCAATGCTTGATATGAAAGCTTGTCCAACTTGTGAATGAAGGAGATTGAGAATAGAGAGTTTGAATGTCTTTATTTCATCATGAAAGAAAAAATATAATATTGCAGATTTGCAGAAATTCAAATTGGATGATTTGGTAGAATTTTTCTCAGATTATCAAAAAAATACTAAAAAAAATAAGATATTGGTCGAAAGAATTACAAAGCCACTTTTAGATAGGTTGCAAACAATTCAAGATTTGTGACTTTGATACTTAGATTTAAGTAGGACTATGGATACACTTTCTGGATGAGAAATTCAGAGATTAAGACTTGCAAAGCAATTATGAAATAAATTAACTTGAATTACTTATGTGCTTGATGAGCCAACAATTTGACTTAGTGATAGAGAGATTCAGAAAGCTATAGTTGCTATCAGAAATTTGCAACAAATGTGAAATACAGTAGTAGTTGTAGAACACAATGAAGAATTTATAAAATCTGCTGATTGGGTAGTAGAGATTTGACCAGGAGCAGGGGACTTCGGATGAAATTTGATGTTTAATTGACCATATGAAGAATTCTTGAAATCAGATACTTTGACTGCTCAATATATTACTGGAAAGAAAAAAGTTCAAGCTGAGTTTAATCATGCAAAATGAAAGAACTTTTTGAAAATCAAAAAAGCTAGTAAATATAATTTGAAAAATATTGATGTAAATATTAGACTTGGATGATTTACTATCATTACATGACCAAGTGGAGCAGGAAAAACGACGTTGATGTATACAACTTTGTTTAGATTTTTGAATGATAAACAAAAATTTATTCAGAGTTTTATTAGACTTCAACTGCTAAAAAAATGAATGAGCTGGGATGAGATTATTTCTGCTCCAATAATCCAAAAAGATTTGTATGAACATTATGAAAATTTAGCATTGCAAGAATTTTACAAGGATTTGGCTGTAGATACTATAGAATGATACGAAGAAGTAAAAAATACAATTTATGTGGACCAAAGTAGTATTTGAAAAACTCCTAGATCATGTCCAAGTACATTTGTGTGAACTTTTGATAAAATTAGGAATATGTATGCAAATACAACACAGGCAAAGTATTTGGGATTTTTTGCATCAGCATTTAGTTTTAATTCATGAAAATGAGCATGTCCAGCATGTAATGGATATGGATACAAAAAAGTAGAATTGCAATTCTTACCTGATACTTATGTACCTTGTGATCTTTGTAGATGAACAAGATATAAGTCAGAAGTTTTGGATATAAAGTGGAAATGAAAAAATATTGCTGAAGTTTTGGATATGTATGTATCTGATGCTTTGGAATTTTTCTCAGAAGTAGATACTATTCGTGATGAATTACAATTAATGTGTGATATTGGATTATGATATTTGAAAATGTGACAGCCAGCACATACATTGTCTGGATGAGAGAGTCAAAGATTGAAACTAGTAAAACATTTATTGAAAGAGTTTAGATGACATACAGTTTATTTTTTGGATGAGCCAACTGTTTGATTACATCCATCTGATATTGAGAAGCTTCTTAAGGTTTTGGAAAAATTTTTGGAATGAGGAGATACGATTTTGATGATTGAGCATGACAAAAATATCCTTCAATTTGCTGATGATGTGATTAGATTAGATGATGGAAAATTAGTGAAATAATTAGTATTTATTTAGTGCAGCAACTCTATCTTCAATAGAGGGATGTGTAGAAATTAAATTCATGAATCATTTTTTTATTTTTCAAAGTGGATTTTCTATACACATGGCAGCAACTGTATCTCTTTGTATTGATTCTACTGTTGGGTCTGAACTAATTTTTTTTAGTGCTGAAATCATAGCATCTTTGTCTCTTGTAAGTAATACACTTCAAGCATCTGCCAAATATTCTCTTCTACGTGATATTGCAAGTCTTATTAAAGGATAGAAAACGTATCATAGGATTAGGCAAACTCAAGCTATTACAGGTATCAATAATTTTAATTTTGATTTACTATTACTATTTCAAGTTATACCTCGTCTTAATATATATGTTCATATAGTTGTAAGTATTCAAATATAAACTACGATTACTGCCATTAGTCTACAATCTCTATTTGCAATGTGTGTTAGTTCATGTCCTGCTACTGCTTCAATTTCTCTGTTATCTAATCTTTCAATTAATCATGATGTAAAAACTACCCATGAGTCATTTTCGCTTCGTCATGTAGCAAAAGCATTCATACTATTATCTTGGATTATTCAGATTTTAGGTGTTTTTAATCATTTTGAGATACATAAATTCTCTACAATATTGTAAATTCTAGGATTATCTTTTCTTTCTAGTTCCTTTGCTCAAGTATAATTGAAAATTATTTTTTTTTGTAAAAATAAGGAGATAGTTCCGATTATAGTTACGACAATTGATAGTGTAAGAGAGATATCCACAGCATTTTGAGTTACTTCATTTGTAGTTTCTCATTTTCAAACGATTCTCATAATTATGTAAGTAATGAGAAACAATAATACAGGAAAACAAATAATCAAAGCAACAGTTTTTGCTTTGTTACTTGATATAGATTTTTCTATTCACATTTGTGTATTAAATTAATGGTGAATTAAAATTGTACTTTTGGTACTCTCTTTTCTTCCTCATTTGTAATTGCAAAGAATTCATCTTTTTTAAATCCAAACATTTTGGCAATAATATTTGAAGGGAAAGTTTCTACAGCCGTATTGAAATCTTTTACACAAGAGTTGTAAAATCTTCTTGCTGCAGCAATTTTATTTTCTATATCTGATAAATCTGTTTGTAATTGTAAAAAGTTTTGATTTGCTTTTAAATCAGGATAATTTTCAGCTACAGCAAATAATGTTTTTAAAGTTCAACTTAGTTGGTCATTTGCAGCTAATTTTGCGTTGTCGTCTTTTGCATTCATGAAATCTGATCTTGCTTTAGTTAATTCTGTTAATGTACTTTTTTCATGGATTTGGTATCATTTAACTGTATTTACTAAGTTCTCAACTAAATCAAATCTTAATTTCATCTGTACATCAATATCTGCGAAGGCGTTTTTTATAAAGTTTTTTAGTTTAACAAGTTTATTGTATGTTAAGGTTACCAAAAGACCTAATACAACTATAACTATAATGAGAATTCCTCATGTTCCTAATCATGAGGTTGAATTTGCAATTGAGTTTACAGAGTTTGTCATTTTATTTGTATGTAAGTTATAAAATATTTAATTAATTATGTTGATTATATATTAAATTTTTTTTAAAGCGATATTACTGTTTATTTTTTTCATTTTTTTTTATTTTCTTTGTAATTTGTTTCTAGTTTGTCTGTAAATAGAATACCGTTGAGATGGTCTACTTCGTGTTGAATTATTACAGAATTGTAATCTTTGAGTTTTTTTGTTCTTTTATGTCAGTTAACATCAGTGTATTCTACTGTGATACTTTTATGCCTTTTTACATATCCTATTACATCTGGAACAGATAAACAAGCTTCTTTTTCTATAATCATTTCATTGGATTTTTCGGTTATGATAGGGTTTATCATTATTGTTTCGCTAGCCAATTCTGGTCATTTTTTAGTTTCTTTTCGTGATGTTACAGCTATCATTCTGATATTTTTTCATATTTGGGGGGCCGCAAGTCCAACTCAATCATTTTCATACATGAGGTTTATCATGTCATTTCAAAGATTTATCAAATCTTCGTCAATTTTTGTAATCTCTTTAGACTTTTTTCTTAAAATTTCATTATTTGTTCATGTTTGTATTGTGTAAAATTTTGATAATTCTGAGATCATAGTTTGGTTTAATTATAAATTAGTATATTTGGTATATATATTTTTTTGGCTTTTGATTGCAAGATAATCATTATATTATTTATTTCTTGAAAAATGTTTTTAAATCGTTATAGTGTATCTCATAGCATTCGACAATATAGTAGAGGCTCTGTGTAATTCAACCAAATCGTGGAGGGGTGGCAGAGTGGTCGAACGCGGCAGTCTTGAAAACTGTTAGCCGGTTATCCGGCTCGTGGGTTCAAATCCCACCCCCTCCGCCATTTATTAGGAAATCAATTATGACATTTAGAAATAAATGACTTAGTTATATAAAGTTCTCAGTAAGTTTATTTTTAATATTAGGTTTTATTGTTGTTATAGCATATGCTGATAAATTTAAAAGGTGAACGGAAGTGGTTTATGTGAACACTTCTAATTTTGTTCAATCAAATAAAAATGAGAGTGCAGCAATAAGTTTGGATGCAGTTTCTTATGAGTTATGAGCAGATAATCAGTGAATTATTACATATATTGTGCAGCCTTGAGATACTTTATCGAAGATTGCTAGTTCTTTTTGAACAACAGTTTCTCATATAAAAAAGATAAATTGAATATCTGGGCCAATACAGGTAAATCAAAAACTTATTATTACTAGTGAGGAGAATTGATTAATGTATATTATACCTGAAAAAATAAATGTTTTGGTTTTTGCTAATAAATACTTTTTGGATGTTTCTGATTTGATGACATTAAATTATATACAGGATGAAAGTGAAATATTACAAGAATGACAAGAAGTATTTTTGCCGATTACATTGGAAACAGCATATAATGTTTGATTAATGGAGAGACCAAAGCCTATTTATAAACCAAAAACAACTGTAACATATACACCGACAATCACAAAACCAGTTTCTACTTCTACTAAAAATTGATCAAATAATGGTACGCCTTATGCTTGATCAAAGATTTTGTCTACATGGATTTTCAATAAGAATATTAATAATAAATTTTATGCATGACATTGTACTTGGTATATGGCCGCTACAACACCTCAGATTTTCCCATATATTGATGATCATACACAAGTAAGACCTTTTGGTTGAAATGCAAATCAATGGTATGATAATGCTAGAGCAGCGTGATTTTCAGTTTGACAAACTCCTGTTGTTTGATCTATTGTAGTTTATAACAAAGGAGGTTGAAGTTTTGCTAGTGCATGACATGTAGCTAAAGTTATAAGTTATGATGCATCCACAAAACAGATGATAGTAGAGGAAATGAATTGATCAAATAAATTTGTAGTACAAAGACGTACTGATACAGCAAATAATTCAAATATTAAGTGATATATTTATATGCCGGCTACACCTTGGACACCAAGTAATTAAGGATAAAAATTTATAATTTCTTTAATTCTTAATTCTTGGTTGTTTGCTATTGATTAAAAAATTTTTCTTGTCTTTTCGTTTGCTATTTGTAAAATGATAAAAAATTTTTAATTTATATGTTTTTGTGATGAAAAGAAATAATTTTATTTTCTTAATTGTTGCTTTATCTATTTGTGTTTTTTTGTTTAGTGGTTGTTCTACTCAAAAAAATTATGAAATGAGCTATGAACAAGTAATTTCTCTATTTGAGAATCAGATTAAGGAGATTGTGGGTATCTTTTTTAATTTTGATGTTAAACAAAAGTATGCAAATTTAACTACAAAATTTGATACTGATGCTATTTATCTTGATTTAGATATTTTATCTCAAGCGAGAATTAATTATGCTTCAATGTTACAAGATAGGTCTATTTCTTTTGATGCTGATGTAAAAATTTCAGAATCTGAATTTGGTGTTAGTACCTCTGGATCTTTGAATTATTCTTTAATTTGAGATAATGTATATTTAAATTTGTCTAAGTTTTCATTGGGTTGACCTAGTGCAAAAGATTTGGCGATGATAAATATGGTCGTAAATGGTGTCAAATGACAACAATTTAAATTAGCTATGTCTGGCTTTAATCTTTTTAAATCATTTTATTTGTATAATTTATACAATGAAAGATTAGGGAAAATTTTAGATAATGTATGAGAATTTACGATAAATGAAGGTGCTGTAATTTATTATTGAATGTTTGATGAATATAAGTGATATAATGCTTGGAAATATTCCATAGATGAAGAAAAAGTTGATGAAATGTTAGAATTGTATGCTGATGTAATGGATGAATTTAATTCTTGGATGCTTACTCAATATTTGGCTCAAAATTTATGAACGGATGATGTAAATTTAATTGATTTTAGCAATGTATTGTCAGGAATTACGTATGATAATTTACAATGATATTTTGTTGTAGTTTGAAAAAATAAAGTTGTATGGACGGTGGAAGGTGCTCATATAACTTTGGATAAAACATGAATAATCTTTAATTATTATTATGGAAAAGATTGATTATGCTTTGAAGCAAAGACAGAAAATTGAGAAGATTTTATGTTGCTTGTAGCAAAGAAAAATTGAATATCTTATGATATATATACGAATATAATGTCTGTATTAGGAATAAAATGAAATGTAAAATTTAATAAATTTTCAAAAGGAGATGGAATTGATGTAGATTTTGATTTAATTTTTGCTGTAAATACTGATCAAGATGTATTGTCTGGTTTGAATAATTCCAAACAAATTTATCTTGAAGTTCCAGTAAAATGAAATTATCAGGTAAAAAATATAGATAAATTTTCTTTGCAGGAACCTGATGATGCGATTGATTTAATGGAAATGGTTGGTGGATATTTGTGAACTGTAGGTGGAGAATTTTCAGATGATTATGAATTAGATGATAGCTATGAATTTGAAGATATTCCTGTGGAATTAGAATAGTTAGGTATTTGAATTAATTTGCTTTTTTTTCTTGTTTTTTTGTTTGTTATTTGTATGATGACTTTGAAATTTTTAGTTCATATAATTTTATTATTCATGCAAGAACATAGAATAAAAATGAAGCATACATCAAATTTAATTTCTCCTAGTTCTTATAATTCTAGAAGAAAAAGGGGTAATTGATGGAAAATCTTTTTCAAAATAATTTTGATATTATTCCTTCTTTGATGTGCAACTGCATATATTTTGTTTAGGACGTTTATATTAAAGGGATTACCTGATGTGTCTCAAGTTAGAGATATTTCATTTTCTCAAGCTACTTTAATTACGGATAGAAACTGAAAAGAATTATATAGATTATTTTCTGAAAATAGGGAATATGTAGATTATTCATGAATAAGTCAAAATATGGTAAATGCTATAGTAGCAGTAGAGGATCAGCGTTATTGGGAACATGATGGTTTAGATACTAGAGGTATTATAAGAGCTGTAGTAAATAAATTATTACATCGACATGGAAGAACACAATGAGCTTCGACAATACCTCAGCAATTAGTAAAAAATTTATTACTTACAAATGAAAGAACAGTTATTAGAAAGTTAAAAGAAATTACTTTAACAAAGCAGTTAGATGGTGTGTTGGATGATATGGTAAAGGATACTAGGTGAAGATTACATGGAGAGGAGTTGAAACGTGCAAAAAAAGAAATAACACTCGAATTGTATTTAAATAAAGTAGAATTTTCAAACAATGCTTTCTGAGTGGAAGCTGCTGCTCAAACTTATTTTGGTAAACATGCTTCTGAATTGACAGTATTAGAATCTTCAATTTTAGCATCTATACCAAAGTCAGCTTCTTTGTATAATCCTTATTCCCATAGATGAAATACAATATGAAATTTAAAAATAGTAGATAGTGAATGAAATGAATATTCATTTGCAAATACTGGAATAAAATCTGAGTTAAAAAGTAAATTGGCGGAAGTAATGTCAAAGGCAGATTTTTCAAATAAAAAAGATTTGGATTCGTTTTCAAAGTATTTGGCATGACTTATAAATTTTTCAATTAATGTGGAATGAAAGAGATATGATGTAACATATGTTTGATGAAGAAAAGATGTTGTATTATACCGTATGTTTGATGATAAATATATTACACAAGAAGAATTGAAAGAAGCGTTATTAGAATGATTTACCATAGAACTTCGTAAAGCATGATTTGAAATTAAAGCTCCACATTTTGTTATGCGAGTGGTTAGTCTGTTGGAAAAAGAGTATGATCAAGATACTTTGAAAAATTGATGATTAGTAGTAAAGACTTCTCTGGATTTAGATATACAGGAAATTGCAGAGAGTTCTTTGAAAAATAATAAATCAAAATTAGAAGTATATGGAGCTACAAATGAAGCGATGATTTATTTAGATTCTATAAATTGAGACATATTGGCATATGTGTGATCTTTTGATTATTTTAATTCAGAAATTTGATGACAAAATGATATGGTACAAAGTGCAAGACAAGTTTGATCATCGATTAAACCTTTGATTTATGCACTATGATTTATGAAATTACCATTAACGATAGATACTCCAATATATGATATTCCATTTAAAATTTGACCTGACAGACCTAATAATTCGGATTGAAAGTGGCTTGGAATATTACCATTAAAAAATGCTTTGGCATATAGTAGAAATATCCCAGCAGTGAAAATGATTACAGCATTAGGATGACAGGATGCAGCTTTGCCATATTTGAGAAGCCTTGGAATGACTTCACTTTCAGCTACTTGAGATTATTGATATACATTGGCACTTGGAGCATGAGAAATCCCTATGATGGAATTAGCAAGTGCATATATGCATTTAAGTACTCCAGAGCCATGAGTTATAGATCCAATACTTGAAATTAGATCTAAAGATTGAACTTTAATTTATCAAAAGTGAAATAAAAAACAGGAACAAGTAATTCCGACTGGAGTTTGATACGTTATGTGGACAATTTTGTCAGAACCTGCTAATATGCCAGAATGATGGAGAGCGGCATATACTGTAAAATGATTGAAACTTTGAATAAAAACAGGTACTTCAAACATGAAGACTCCAAAGTGAGATCGTGCAAGAGATGGTCGGTTGGCTTCATATACACCAAGTAAAGTTGCTATATTCTGGTGATGAAATGCTGATTGATCGGCTATGTATTCAAATGCTTATGGATGATTCCTTAATGCAGAAGCAATGAGAGATTTCTGGTCAACCTTGTTGGCGAATAATTATGTAACAAATGAATGAATGACAGAAGTAGAGGTTGGACATGCTACTATTTCAAAGATTTCATGAAAATTAGCTACAGATTCTACTCCATCTGAATTTAAAGTAACTTCTATGTGATATATAAATACATTGCCTGGAGAAGCAGATGATTGAGCTATTCTAGTTGAATTTGATTGATCTTGTGGATGATTATCAAGTCCATATACTCCAGCTGATGATTTAAGGCAGTGATATGTAATAACTCCAAGTTCATTTATGCCAGAATGAAATGATTTAAATGAAATTACTGATTGGTGGAAGTGGTCTACAAATTCTCAGTTATTGTGAGATTCTTGATTCTCATGAAAGGTGACTTTGAATTATAATAATATTTTGCTCGAAATGCCTCAAGAGTATTGTGAATGAAAAAGTCCACAGATAAGCGAGGATATACATATTTCTATAAAAAATTTAACTGATGGTCAAAAAATATCAAATAAACCAATGGTTTGGTTTAATGTTCAAGCTCCAAATAATTTAAAAAGAGTTACGGTTAGTATAAATGATAGAGTAATTTGATCTACTGATTATAATGGAAAATCTAGTGATATAACAGATGTTATTTCTTCGAATTTATGAGATGTTTCTGGAAATAGCGAATTGACATTAGTTGCTGTAGATAAGTTATGATATTCAAATAAGGTCACAATAAAAGTGTCTGTTGTATGAGCAGATACTCAAGCACCATTTATTTTGAGAGATAATACATACGTAGTACAAGATGGAAATAGGTATAGAGTTGTTTTGTTTTTCAATGATGATTTGTCCAGTGTAGAATGATGAACTATCACTCAGGATTGAAAGGTATTAAAAACATTTACAAAGAATTATGTAGAATTCTATGTGTCTAATCCTTGAGTTGTTTCTGTTGAATGTAAAGATGCTTTTTGAAATATTTTGAATGATTCTTTGGATGTAAGGGATTATATACCATGATATGAAAAAGAGAGTGAGGTAGTTTCTGAAGATGCTGTAGTAGAGTAAAGTTTTTTTAATAAAAAAAATGCCCCGACGCGGAGTCGAACCGCGATTACAGTCTTCGCAGGACTGTGTCCTATCCATTGAACGACCGGGACAAATTGTTAAATCTACTATGTGTCACATATAATACAAAAATGTCGTGAAATCGCAAGTAATATTTTTTAAAAAAGTGAAAAAAAATTTGCATTATTTTTTTTTCTGATTATAATGATTTAGTATAAATTATTTTATTTAATAAACAAAAACATAAAATGTCAGATGAAACAACAAAAGTTACGCAAGCTGCTGATGAGGCAAGTACTGCTAAAACAAGCACAGCAAAAACATCTTCAATGGATGAATTGATGGAAAAACATAATCAAATGATTCAATTTGTGAAGAATACTATTTCTACAATTGAAACAGATTTGAAAAGAATGAGATTGGTTTTGAATAAATTATCAAATTTTGATCCAAAAGATTTAACATCATTGGATGACAAAGAATTAGCTGAAACTATTGGTACAGAAGAATTGAAATCTTATACAGAAGATAATATTCAAGTAGTTGAGTGAAAGTTTGATTGATATTTTATGGTTTGAGCTGATCAAAAGAAATATCCTGTTCCATTGAATTATTCAAGTAAAACAAAATTGGTTCCATGAGATGTTCTGAAATTGAAGATTTTAGAAAATTGACAATTTGTATATAAATTGATTAATCCTGTGGAAAGAAAACATATTAGGGCAACATTAAGTAAAACTGATGATAATAAATTTACAGCTGTGACTGATGATGGACAAATGTTCTTTTTGAATCAAGCAGCTGTTACATTTTTTAAATGAAGACCTTGAGATGAATTGTATATTTTAACTAATGAAAAAGATCATGGTGGTTTTGCAGCTATTGAAGCAGTAATTAAAAAATAATATATACTATTTTGAAATAACGAAAAAGCACCTTTAAAGGTGTTTTTTTTGTTTGAAAAATGGTAGAAAAACGTTATTAGTTATTTTAGTTTAAATTTTGTATTGTATATTGTATGACCAATATAAACGATCATAGTATATATTTATTAGAAAATTATTTGAAGAACTTGGATACTAATTGATGAAAATCAAGTTTTTACATTTTATCTTGACCAAAAGATATTTGAAAAACTGAGTTATTAGTAAATTTAGCTAAAAAAGAATTATGAGATTTTTATTTGAATGATTTTTTGTACATAAAGGATTTTTCAAAATATTTGTGAAAAGAACATGAGTTAAAAATTGAATATAAAGATGATAATCCTGTTAGTAAAGAATTGTTGCAAGAGTATGATTATGAAGATTTATGAGTTAGAGAAATTACTCAATGGTTATCAAAATCTTTTGCTTGAACTAAAAAAATTTTGTTAATAGAAAATATAGAAAGGATGAATAAATCGGCAATGAATGCATTTTTGAAAACTTGTGAAGAACCATTTCCTAATAGGATTATTTTGGCAACTACATCAAATAAATCTAGATTATTAGATACTGTGTTATCAAGAGCTATTGTTATTCCTTTTTTTGAATGATCTTATGAAGATTTATTGAGTCGTTGTGAAGAAATGTGATATTTTGTGTGAGAAAATGAATTAAAATCATTTGTTTCTTGTATGTGTATGGGAAAAATTTGAACGTTAGATTATTTACATGAGAGAATATCGTGAGATGACGAATTAAAAAATGTTTTTAAACAAATTATAGATATATTGGAAAGTGGAACTATTTGAGTGCAGTATAAATCGTTGTTATATATAGCAAATAATTGATTGGTTGAACCCTTTTTGGATTGACTTATATGATATTATATTTTGAATAATAAATTTGATGATGCTGAGAAGTGGTTAAATGTTAGAAAATATCTGTGAACTAACGTAAAAGTTGATCATTTGTTGTTTAGCGGTCTGATTTAATTGTGAAAATTCTCTTGAAATTGGATATTAATTTATTATAAGGTGTCAATGTTAGACGTCTTACTTGGGTCTATAGCTCAGTTGGTTAGAGCAACCGGCTCATAACCGGTCGGTCCTTGGTTCAAGTCCAAGTAGGCCCACCAAGAATATATGCGGGTGTAACTCAATTGGCTAGAGTTCCTGCCTTCCAAGCAGACTGTTGCGAGTTCGAGTCTCGTCGCCCGCTCCATTAAAAAAATGCCTATCAAATGGTATTTTTTTATTTTTTTGAAAAATATTTAATATTTTTTTAATATAAATTATTATTGAAATTTTGTATTATTTTTATTTTTTTATTTTTTTAAAAATGTCAAATAAATATTGTTTTGTTATTGGGGATATTTTGCATTATTATCTGGAAAATAGTATAATATTTATGATTTTTAGATTTTTAAGTTATTGTATATTATGCCTGACTGACAAACAAATAATCAAAATAATGGTGTATTAGATACTATGCCTAATTGACAAACGGATATACAGCTTATAAAAAAGCTTGATAAGGATGTAGTAGAATTAAAAAGTCTTCAATGATCCATAAATGGTTTGAGTGATGAAGAAAAAGCTCAATTACGTTTGGAAAAAGCTCAGATGTTTTTGGGTATTGAACAAACAATTAAAGCTTGTAGAGAAGAATGCGATAGATTAGAACAAGAAAATAATCCTGAAAATACTGAAAGATTAAATCAATTGAAGTCTAATTTAGTTAAATTGGAACAAGTATATAATCAGGTGAGTCAACAGTTGTTAGCTCAAACAAATGCAGCTTTAAACCAACTTTCAAATGATACAATAGCTAGTCAAAATCAATCTGAACAAAATCAAGAGGTTCCAGAGCAAAAATGACCTGAGGAAAAATGATTGAAAAAATGGTGGCATTGATTAACTGATTGACAGAAAAAATGAGTACGTATAGGATGATGAGTTTTGGCTGGAGTTTCAATTATTTCATTATTTAGAAGAAGAAAATGAAAGGAATCTTCTGAAGGTTCTGGAAAAAGTAGGAGGGAAAGAAGAAGGGAGAGGAGAGAAGCAAGGAGATCTAAACCATTTTGGGATAGACCTATTTGAAAGATTGTGAAATGGACATGAATTGGAACATGAGCATATTATGTATCACGTTGATTAATTACCGGTAATTGGAGTATTTTTTGATGGAATCCTTTTTCAAAAGAAAATAAGCAAGATGGACCTTTTACATCACCTGGTTCAAAAATAGAAAGAAGTGAAAAAGCATATGATCAATTGTCAGAGGATGATAAAAAAATTTATGAAGATAGTGCAAGAGCTGTTAATGAATATCAATGAAATATTATGTGAGATGAAAATTGATCTGTTGGAGTGGAGAATTTGATGTGAGATTCTGAATTTGATAAAAATAGAGTTTGATTAATACCTTTTATACTTTCAAATAGATATAATAGTTTAAGTAAAATGTTATCTGAGACTTCCATTTTTTATGAAATAACTGGTACTGAGTGACATATTGCATGGGATAAATTAAAAAAATTATGATTAGATGGTTTAAAAAATTTACTAACACCATTGGTTTGAATGGTAAATTGATTGACACTTGATTTATTGAATTTAGATGAGGGGCGAGATAAATTAATAGAAAAATTAAAATGAGTAGAGTGATTGGAACAAATTTTAAGGACTGTGTTTAGAAAATCTATTACGGTGATGTCTTATTATCAGAGTAGAAAATGAGCATTGGAAATAAAACTTGCTGAACAAGAGCTTTTAAAATCTGATTCTAGTTTTGCAAATCTTTCTAATGAAGATAAAATGGATGAAATTACTGAACATTTGCAAAATGAAGAACGATATTCACAGCATATAGAATCCGAAGTTTCAAAATTTATGTGATTGAATTTAAAAAATGCGACGTTATATTTGAAAGAAAAATGACTTTTGAATGGGGAATTAGATGATTCTATGAGATTAGAAATGGATAAAATTGAAGAAAATAGAAGAGACTTATTAGGTATAGAAGATGATGATGACACTTCTATTTTGGAAGATTTAAAATCTGAATTAAGTAATTGAAGATTGTCTGAAAAGGCTCAGAAAAAGTTAGAAGATTTGTGTGAAAATTTTGAGGAAGAAATGTTTACAATGGGAAAACAGGCATGGTATATGAAATATTTGCCGATGTTTCAGATATTTGATTGTTGAGAAAAACTTATGAATGATATCCAAAATTGTTGAGATTATGAAAATATTGCTAATAAATATATGGAACAAGTGAATGGTATTTTAAAAAAATCAAAGGACTGAACATTGCAAGAATCTGATTTGGATTTATTGGAAGAGACAATAAATGATTATTATAAATTTAAAAGGTCATTAGTTAGTTCAGAAGTAAATCTTGAACAAGCTGTGGATGAACGTTGAAATATTGTTCTTAGGTGGTGAAGGTCAATTCGAGCAGGGTGAGAAACTATTTGGAGTTGAATACAAATAGTAACATGAGCAAAGGAAGGAACTCCTTTGGAGAGTATTTGATTGATGGCAGGATGAATTTTATCAATAGATGCATTAACTTTTTGAATTGTTTGAAGAAAATTAGTGTGATTTTCTCCTTTTTGGGCACTGAATCAAAAAGTTGTTTTTCCTGTTGCAAAAGGTGGTGTTAGACTTGTTTGAAAATGATTTGAGAGACTTACATGAAATGCTATTAGAGCCAATTTACCAAGTTGTATTTCATATAGGTTTTATAATAAAGATACATTTAGAATAGCTGTATGAAGGTGAGAAATTAGTTTAGAAAGAGCTGCAAAAATAGCAAAAAGACAATGACTAACTTTTTGAAAATGAGTTATGGCTAATAATGGAAGACTTGTAGAGACAGAAGAAGATCTTATTAGATATTTATTTTGAGAGGAGGTTCCAGCTGAAAGAATTACAAAAATTACTAGTAAATATTGAGGTAATTCTAAAATTTATCATGAATTATTTCATGAATATTACCAAAATGTTGCAGGTAAACGAAGAAAGCCACAAGAACGATTGCATTTAAATCGTAGTAATATGAAATTTAAGGTAGATAACCAAGTGTTGCAAAGATTGGAAGATATTGCGGTTAGAATTGATGGTATGCCAGCTTGAACTCAAAAAACCGTGATGGAATCTATGATGAGGTCGGTAAAGACTATCGATCAAGCAGAACATATTTCTAAAATGAGATTGTGAGAAGATATGTCAAAGCTTTTGGAATCATGACAATTTATGAAAGCGGAAGAATATTGAAAATATTTAGCTAAATATGCAAGTGAAATACCTCTTGATGATATGGGTATGTTTGAGTCATTTATTATTAAAGCAAAAAATTGAAATAAAATTTGATGAAATAGTAGATTGTTTGTTCGTAATGCAATGAAAAATTTTACAAAAATTAAATGAGATGGTTATGCTATTGAGACAGTAGAGAAATTATCATTGAATTCTAGTAAATGGCAGAAATTAGCAAAATCTACAAAAGCAAATTGTGGTAAAATGGTTAATAAGCTTAAAGGTATGGCTAAAAATCCAAAATTTAAGCCATTTCATGCAAATATAAATAAACAAGCAGAATGTATGGAAGAGGTGGCAAAAAATATAAATGAGAATTCTATAAAAGCGATGCAAAAATTTTCATTATTTAGTAAAGAAACAGCATTTACTAAATTAAGTGCTGAATGAATTAAAGAATTGTCAACGTTAAATTTATTATTAAAAGATGTTAATGTGGCAAAAGATTTATCAAAAGCATTGAAGACTGCAAATACTTTAGATGATGTTAAAGTTGTGTTGAAATGAAAATGAATTGCAGTAGATGCTATAGATAATGCAGTTTTAATGAAAATAGCAAAGACAAAAAATGCACAGCATATTAAGGATATAGTTAATTATTGAGCAGAATTTAAATCACTGCAATGAATTGATAAAGCTTTAAGAAATCCTGCATTTAAATTGGCGTGAAAAGTGTTATGAAGAGCATTAGTAGTTGCTGATTTTGCTTTAGTTTGATATAATTTTTATTCTCAATATAATGAAGCACAACAAGTAAAAACATATAACTTAGAGAGATGAGAATGGAAGGAATCACAATCTTATTTTGATTTGGCAATGTGAGGAATTGGAGCTGTTGCATGAGCTTGTATGCTTATTCCATGATATTGATGGATTGCCGCTTGAGTTTTGGCTGCATCAATGGTTGTTATGGAAATATGAAATAAATATTATAAAGATATAGAAAAATTTAAACAGAATCAGGAAGATTTCTTAGCAAAATGAATAGCTGCGACTAAGCAAGAGCTTACTACGGTTGATTCTTGGGAGTGATGACTTTCTCGTACTCGAGTAGATAGTTTATCTGCATTAGATAATAATTGGACTTGGATATTAGATCCTGTAACTTTTGGTTTGTGAAAAATGTGAGCATCTTCTGTTGAAAAAAAGACAGAATGAGCACCAAAAACAAAAGCTTCAGCATTACAAGCTTTGATAAGAATGGAAGAAGTCCAAAAGAATCCGTTGGCATGAGCTGATTTAAACGATCCTGAAGTGCTGAAAGATCCTGAATTAGTAGAAGCTATAAGAATCGCTAAACAACAGGTGGAAGAAATTGTCCAAAAAAGGTTTGCTTATTTTCAAACTAATTATCTTGATCAAAAAAAACCATTGATAGATAAATCTAGCTATGATTGAGATAGTGCAATAGCTGCTATTGAAAAGACATTAGAATTGTCATCAATTTCAATGGTAATGGATGCTGACGCATCTTATACATGAGAAAAGAATCCAGAAAAATATAGAGAAGCTAAACTACAAGAATTGAAAGAATGAAATGAGTGAAATTATTCAAAATTGGAAAAACTTTATGAAGAAAATCCTATCCAACTATTCCAGATGTATGCAGAATTACCTTATTATAGATCAATGTTAGTTCAGTTTTGAGATGATGATTCAACAAAACTTATGGATTCGTGTGATTTTTTTGAAAAATATATGTCTTATAAAATATTGTGAAAACCAATAACAGCCCTGCCAGTTATTGATATTGATCCAGAAAATATAGATTATAATCCTATTCATAACTTTCTTTCGCATTTTGCACTTGTTCCTACTGTATTTGAAAAAGAGGAAGCGGTTAGTTTTGAGTGAAGATTGTCGGATCAAGATATATTGGAGAAGTATTGAGTTTCGGGTAATATGTGACAAGATATACTTTTTGAATGTGCTAAATTGTTAAGTTATGATTGAAAGAATTCATTAGAAGAATTAAAATTGTTTTTTAATGAATGACAAAAAGAAGTAAATGGTTTTTATTTTGATCAGAGTAATAAAACTTGGTATGTAAATGAAGATCGAGCAAGAGATGATAGTTTTGCTACAGATGCAGAACTAAATTCACTTGAACAGATGGAAGATATGAGAAGATATGTAAATGCAAATGTGAATAAATGATGAAGTTGAAAAATGTTTACAGAAAGTTCGACAGTAAATAGAGAGGTTTGAAATAGTATGATAAAAATTATTGATAATTATATATCATTGAGAAAGTGACAAAATCAAATAAAATCTGGAATAGATGATTATGTAAAGGCACATGCAACCAATGGTAAATATATATATTTACCTTATGATTTGATAATTAAGGGAAGAAAGGCATGATTAGAATGAATTTGAACGCATTTGTATTGATTTGAAGATTGAAAAGTATTGACCATATAATGTTTATGTTGAAAATTTATATAATGACAGTAGAATATAAGCAAGAAATAGATACATATATAAAACAAAAAAATAATGAAACACAAGGTGATTCTATTATTTGAGTATTGAATGAATTTCATGGTGAACTTAATTCTTTGGTATGACAAGAAAAAAAAGAAAATGATGATTGACCTAAGCTTTTTGAATGGCTTAAAAATGATGAAAAATTATTGAAGTATGCAGAATTATATGTAAAGCAAGCTAAAGGAGAGACGTTGAGATGATCGGAAGATTTTAGGATGACATTGCTTTGATTGAGATTATCTGTGACTTGTACTTATTTTGAAGATTTTAAATTGTTTTTGGATGATTTAATTAAATGAGAATATGTGCCTGAATTAGATTCTTCACAAGATTGATGACAAATTGATAATAGTGCAAGGATGTGATGATCTTTTTGTTGAGTTAATGTAAATAGTATACAATCATCTCCTTATTATAAAAATCCTACAACGTGAGTTACATGGTGTGCACACACAGCTGTATTAAATGGAAAGAATTTTTGATTGGATTTACCTGGATGACATGCATATGATGCATGAGTAAAGCCGGGAGATGGTGCAGTTGATACTATACCAAGGGCAAAAAAAGATGAAAGGCCGTCAAGAGAATGGGCAGCGTTACAAATTACAGAGTTTAATTCAATAAATAATGATGCTAATTTTGCTGATATGTTTGTTCAATCAGATACAGTTAATTGAAAAAAATATGGACATAGGGCGGTTGCTTTTAGAGATAGTGCATGACAGTGGTTTGTATTGGATCCATATATTAGAGTGAATTGAAGATTAGATAATAGTCCAAAGAAATTAGAAGATTATATGAAAGTTAGAAATGTAGTTAAAGCTCATTTTTATAAATCGACTTGATATGTATGAGAAATTAAAGAAATGCCAACATTGGCTAATGTGGAGCAGGCAGTTAATTATGCTATAGATATCGCAAATAATGATGCTTATTGATATGTTAGTTGATGAAAATGAGAAAATAATAATGCCAAATGATACGATTGTTGTGGCTTAGTTTGTTCAGTATTCGAGAAGGCATGATTTGGTACATGATTTACAAATTGTGTGTGAATGAAAGATGCTTTTCAAAAAAAATGATTTAAATGGGTAAAATATGATCGTAATAATCTAAAAAGATGAGATATTTTATTGAATAATCAACATACAGAATTGTATATTTGAGATGGTAAAACTGTATGAGCACATAAAAATGTGGATTGAAAAGATTGAGATAGTGGTTGAGATGAAATATCTTTAACCGATGGTTCATATTTTTTAAGTAATCAGTATCATCGAGATTGAGTTTTGAGATATGAGTGATAATATTACTCTAGATACCAAACTTTATATGTTACTCATTTTTTTGGATTTTCTTTTTCATCTGAAATATATCTCCTAAACCAAGTTCTTTGTCTTTTTGCAAGACGTTGAGTATTTTGTTGTAATAATCTTTCCATTTCATTGATATCGTACTTTCATTCCAAATATCAAATTACCTCCTTATATCAGATTCATTGCATGGATTGTAAAGTAGGGGAGTATCATTTCTTCAAAAGTCATTTTACTTCTTCTACAAGTCCTGATTTTATCATTTCTCTGATTCTTGCGTTGATTAATTCATTAGTTTCTTCTTTTTCTCTCCAGATTCACATCATTAAAATTGGTTGATCTACTTCTTTTTCCAAAAAACTTTCGGTTTTGGTCTTTCCAGAACTATGGAAAATCTCTAAAGCTCTAACAAGATATCTTGTACTTTTTGGATGAATTTTTTTTGCTTCTTCTGGATCTATTCTTTCCAATTCTTGATGTAAAAATCAAGGATTTTTTTCTTCTAAATCAAACATTTTTTTCCTAAATTCAAAATCTGGTCAAATTTCTGGCATTTGAAAGTTTTTGTAAATTGTATCGATGTATAATCAAGTTCATCATACAATCATTGGCAATTTTCATCTGGATTGTATTTCTTTGATTTGCTTTTGTACATCTTTTTGCCATTGTCAGGCTGTGTACGATTCATCTGGATTTACTATATTTATTTGATGATGTGGAATTTTATCCAAAATTTCCTGAGAAACTTTATCGGTTCAAATATTCATTTCTCTAAAAATCTGTCTGCTGTCGCTTGAAATTATCTCTACATCAAAAAATTTATTTAATTCTACTGATAATCTACTTTTTCCTGTGGCAGTAGCTCATCGAATTATAACAATTCAATTTGGATTTTTGGAAACAAAATCCTGTATTATTTCTTTAGATCATAATACTATTTCCTCAAATTTCATTTTTTAAATCAATTTATTTTTGAAAAAATGGCATTCTACTACATCAAGTAGTGATACACATAATGCTTCAAATCAGATGCTCTCAATTTCTATTTACGACGTCAATTTGTCGTTGTTCTTGGTGCAATTTTTGATCAGAATTTAGAATGTATTTTATATCATAGATATATCTTTGAACATTTTCTTTATTATATTCAACTTCTTTGATGTTTGATACGTAAATTTCATGGTTGTGTATTTTATTCAAGAAATTTGTCAATCGGTTTGCATTGAAATATGTTTTGAATGAATTGTTTTCTTTGAGATATTTGTCTGTTATAGATTTTATGGAATCAAACTCCTTTTTGTTGATTTTTTTATAGAATGTTTCTATTAGTGTGATATTTTCATCATTATTTTTTGGTATACTTTTATTTTCAGTTTCATTTTCTATGTCGCTTGTATCTAGTTTTTCTATTCAGACAAAATTTCAACTATTGTCATTATATCATATTTCTAATGTTACATTATTGTTGTTTATGTCTGTTGTAGTCTCTGTTGTATTTGTGCTTGTTTCTGAAAATTGTAATTTATTCATATTTCTTTCTTTGTATTTTTGGATTAGAAAAATACCTATAGAAATTAAAAAAAATATAACACAACAATATAGAAATTTTTTAGATATTTGTTCTGCTTTTGAATTATTAGTGTTTGTTATAGGAGATTCCTTATTTATTACTTTGTATGCAAACTTATTTTCAGTATATGTTTCTTCAACTATATTTTTTGTAGTTTCTTGTATCTTTCTAGGTCTTCAGCGTTTAAATTTTCATTTATTCTCTATTGCTTCTTGGTTTATTTTTTCTTTTAATTCTCAAAAATCTTTCTTTGGTCTTCCACGTCATTTGTTTTTATTTTTTTCCATTATATTAATTTTATTTTTTAAATTATTATATGAATCTTTGAGTGTATACTAGCCAATCATTTAATGCATCATAGAAATCTTCGTATTCTTGGAATTCTCTATCATCTTTTTTGTCTTTTACATCTTTCATATTGTTGTATAATGTATCAGATCTATTTTTCCATGTAGTATTTGTTTTTAGTCATGGGTATTTGCTTTTTAAGTTTGATATTAAAGATGGCCATATAGTGTATATTTGTACGACAGTTTCATATTCTTTTTGTGTATATCAATCTAATGGAGAACTCTCTGGATTTCCAACACTAAATTCTATGTATGTTTGTGAATATTCTTCATCTTCATCTTCTGCATAAATCCTATAGTATCACTTTTGTGCGAATTTAAATATATTTGAAATCTCTTTTTCTCAGTCATCGCTTGAAGTCATATTTATATATCAGTTTCTCCAAGTTGTTGAATAACTTAAGAAATAATCAGAATCGGTTCTACTTATTGTCCTTCGTGTACCATTTGAGGATGATTTGTATTTTGCTGAAAAATTAATTTTTCATCTAAAGCTAGTTGGTGCTAGTACAGTTAGGTCAACGTATCTTGATGCAGCTGGAGTATCATCATCTGTTTCAAGTCTAATTCTATTAGTAGATGAAGATGATCATCATACATTAAATTCTATTGATTCGCTATTGTCGTATTTGTCAGTAGCTGTAATTTTATAGTATCATTCTTTTTTAAATTTGAGAGCATTAGATATTTTTTTGTATCCGTTGTTTGATGTTGTTAGTGTCACATATCAATCTGACCATGCAGATGAAATATTTGAAAAATAAGAAGAAGAATCATTGTCTATACTAGATCGAGTAGAGGAACTAGAAGATTTGTACTTAGCAGTTAGATAAACTTTTCATGCATAGTCCTCATCTGTTTCTATAATCAAGTTTATGTATTCATTAGTAGATGGATTTTCTTCATTAGTGGAAATATCTAAATCTTCATTTGAGCTAGAAGAGTCAGAAACGTTGAATTGGATGTAATCATCTACTCAATTTTTATCTTCTGCATAAATCCTATAGTAACCAGTTTTAGTAAATTTTAAGAAATTTGATATAGTTGCTTCTCCCATGTCAGAACTAGTCATAGTATAATATCCAAGTCTTCGTGCATTGGATCGTCAAGAAAAATATCTTGTGTCAGTTCTAGAAGATATAGTTGTTCGTGAACTAGAAGAGCTAGATTTATATTCTACACTGTCGAAGTAAATTTTTCAAACATAATCTTCATCAGTGTTTATGATTAGTTTTATATAAGATCAAACTTTAGGAGATGTTTTGTCTGCTGAAAGTTCTAATTCGTCATAATCGTATCAATTAGATGTTACATGTATTTCTACGGAATCTGTTTCTCAATAAGTATTTTCTGCAGTTATTTGATAATAACCGACTTTTTTGAATTTAACTAAATTTGAAAGTGTTTTTTCTCCTTTGTCGCTGTACCTCATAGTATAGTAACCCTGTTCCCATGTATTAGAGTAGTCAGATACATAAGTACTATTAGTTAAATTTGAAATAGTAGATCGAGAGTTTGAAGAATTAGCTTTATATTTTAACGAAAATTCAATTTTTCATTCATAATCTTCATCTGTTTCTAGATATAATTTTACATATTGTGATGTAGAAATATTTGTATCTTCTGCTGAAATTTCTATGTCATCATCTGATGAAGATGATACTCAAACATTGAATGTAATGGATGTATCATGGTCATCTTCGTCTTCAATAAATATTTTATAGTAACCTTTTTTAGCAAATTTTAAGAAGTTGGAAATAGTTT
>Ga0310786_10002164_pt1 | contig 30605 bp, 23 predicted proteins | sample AusTroGonzalo_MG_FD_203881 | JGI IMG/M metagenome (GOLD analysis project Ga0310786, IMG submission 203881) | Bovine rumen microbial communities from tropical cattle in Woodstock, Queensland, Australia - Gonzalo_03 (v2) (version 2) | ecosystem: Host-associated > Mammals > Digestive system >...
GGAGACGTTGCCCGACACGGAAAGGAATATTATGTACGACCATTACATCCGCGGGAAAACGTGGGAACAGGTGGCCGAGGACATGGGATTCGAGACACCGCGGCATTTGTATAACCTACAACGGAGCGCGCTGGAAAAACTGGAAGGGAAATAAAAGAATTTTGCGGACACTACATGGTATTGCAGTATCGATATCAGTATAATGATAGTGTGTTGATTTAGAGATACATGTTCACCTCTTCATTATTCTTTTTCTCCCTGTAAGAGATCGCCGAAAACGGTGGTCTCTTTCTTTATGCGAAAAATTGATGAGAAACGAGAATTTAAATTTAGTTACTATTAAAAAATCGCGAAATTTTATGAGAAAGGCGGTGAGAAAATGGTCGAAGACTTGACAACGCAGGAGATTTTAGATTGCATGGACGATAAACGAAAAAGATTCTGCGAGGAATACCTGCGGGATCTGTGCGTCGCCAAAGCTGCCAAACGAGCCGGTTATTCCACGGAATACGGTTACCAGCTTATGCGGCAGCCGGAAATACGGACGTACATCGCGGAACGAAAAAAAGAGCTTATGCCGAAACTATCCATGGATACCAACGAAGTGGCCGAACGTCTCGCCGTCATCGGAAGAGGAGATAACGACGAAGCAAAGGTTACCGATATCCTTAAAGCGTTAGAGCTGATCGGCAAACACCATGCCATGTTTACCGAACGTCAGGAAATGGACGTCGGCAGCAAGACCATCGAACGCATCAAAGATATGTCATTGGAAAAAAGAAAGCAGAAATTAGACGATCTGATCAAGAGTTTCTGCGACGGAAGCGAATAAGAATGCGAAAAGTCGTTTAATTATTCTGCCCCGATAACGGAATCGCCGCAAAAACACTTTTGAAAGGTGTAAATATATTCGGAATGCAAAAAAAGACGGATAAAACGGACGATATGACGCTTAATAACGACCTTTTATTAGCTGAGTGGTATCAAGGACTACGGGAGACAAACAATGCGAAATTCGTTCCTCTGTTTTTCGACCAACACAGATACCTGATATTAAAGGGCGGCGGCGGTTCGGGAAAGAGCATTTTCGCCGGGCGGAAGATATTGGAACGCTGCGTGGCTGAAAACGGTCACAGGTTTCTTGTTTGTCGCAAAGTCGGGAAAACAATCAGAAACAGTTGCTTTACACAGTTGGTCGGGCAAATCGCGGATTATTATCCCGACGTGCAGACGAAGATCAACAGGGGAGATATGCAGATATTCTTCCCCGAGACAAAAAGCGAAATCCTTTTTTCGGGACTGGACGACGTTGAGAAACTGAAATCCATCTACAACATCACCGGCATCTGGATCGAAGAAGCCAGCGAACTTTTGGAGAGCGACTTCAATCAGCTTGACATTCGACTCCGCGGCGAGACGGAACACTATAAGCAGATCATTCTGAGTTTCAATCCTATTTCCATTGTGCATTGGCTGAAGCTGAGATTCTTTGATCAGACGGATGAAAGAGCTTACATTCACGAAACGACCTACAAGGATAACAGATTCCTTGACGAAGACGCGATCAGAACGTTGGAAGCCTTCCGGGACACGGATGAGTACTATTACGACGTTTACTGCCTCGGCAACTGGGGTGTCACAGGGAAGAGCGTTTTCGACGGGCGTGCGATATCGCGACGGCTGACGGAAATAAGACCGCCGAAGCTGATCGGCATCATGCATGATGATACGGAAGATATCGCCTTTGAGGACGACAGAAACGGTTTTATTAAGGTTTACAGCGAGCCGAACGAAAAGCGGCCGTATGTGATCGGCGGAGACACCGCAGGGGACGGGAGCGACGCCTGTGTGCTTCAAGTGCTGGACGCAATCTCAGGGGAGCAGGTCGCCGTTCTCCGTTCAGCCGATATGGATGAAGACTTATTCGCGCGACAATGTTATTGCCTCGGCAGATGGTATAACGACGCTTTGATCGCCATCGAAGCGAACCTTTCGACATTCCCGATACGGGAGCTGGAGCGGTTACGGTATCCGCGGCAATTCGTGCGGGAGCAGTTTGACGATCTTACACACAAGGTAAAGATGTCTTTCGGCTTCCGCACCGACATGAAGACCAGACCTGTGATCATTTCCGATCTTGTCAGGCTGGTCCGCGAACACGCGGAGCTGATCAACGACAGGACGACGCTGGAGGAAATGCTGAGTTTCATCCGCAATCCCGAAACGTACAAACCCGAAGCCGAAGAGGGCGCGCACGATGACTGCGTGATGGCTTTGGCTATCGCCTTATTCGCAAGAAACAGCGGTCAGATCAAATTAAAGGAAATTAAAAAACAGACGGAAGTCGAATGGACCGAGGATATGAAGGAAGATTATCGTGTCGCCAACAAGGAAGACCGGCGGCTGATGATAGAACGATGGGGCAAACCCAAAGGAGGAATTTTGTAATATGCGATACGCAAATCCCACGAAAGATGACGTTCGCCGCAACGCAAGCCTGCTCGGCGGCAACCTGAGACGGAACAAATACAAAAAGATCCGCGGCGTGATGGACAAGACGATGGACAACCACTTTGATGGACGCCGAAAAGGCATCTTAGACAAAGCGGGAGCTGAAGATACCGGCTACGTGACGAGCGGGCTGAAGCAAGGAACCTATGCGCGAGACGATGCCGACTACAAACTGACAGGGAAAAACCGAGTCGCGAAAGACGAGTTTTTGGGATCGACGCGAAGAGGATCGGCGCGAGTAGACCAAGCGCACGCTTACCAACAGGCGCGGAACAGAGGCATGACGCCGACGCAGGCGCGGAGAGCTTCCGCGGGTCTTGAAAAGTCGAGACTGCAATCGTCCTCAGGGAAAGGCAGACAGACGCCGAGACAGCAGGCAGCGAAGGACAGAGGTAACAGAAAGTCTTTTGTCGAGAGAGTCGCGAAGAAAACGCCTGCGAAGAAAAAACAGGTTGAAGCCGGCAAGGCAAGAAGAGCCAGAGGGTGATTCTATGGATAACAAGCTGAAGATGTGGCAGGATCGCTTAGCGAAGAACGACGCCGCGTGGAAGACATTCTCCGATCATTTTGACCACAGAGAAGCGCTGGTGCGCGGTGATAAGCACATCCATCCCGTCGTCGATCATGATACGAAGCGAAAAGCCTACCACGTCCGCAACATCTGTGCGGAGCTGGTGGAGGCGCAGGTCGATACAACGATCCCCGCGCCGAAGGTCACAGCCCGCCATAAAGAGGACGAAAAGCTGGCGAAGATCATCGAGGATATGCTTCTCGACGAGGTCAATCGTCTGCCCATGGAAGAGATCAACGACATGATGGAACGCACCGTGCCGATCCAGGGCGGCGGGTTTTATCTGTTCGAGTGGGACAACACCGAGAGAACGCAAAGCACCATCGGGGAGATCACCGTGCAGTATCTGCATCCGAAGCAGGTGGTCCCACAGGACGGCGTTTATTCTTCCATTGAGGATATGGACTATATCTTCTTAAAGCTGCCGCAGACGAAAGAATATATCAAAAAAAGATACGGCATCTCCGTCAGCGACGAGGGAGAGGATGAGCCCGACATCAGAAGCTGGGAAGAAGAAAAACCTTCATCCTCCATGGTTACTCAATATGTCGCCTACTACCGCAACCAGAACGGCGGCATCGGCAAATACTCATGGGTCGGTGATACCGAGCTGGAAGACCTTGAGGACTATCAGGCGCGCATGGTCAAACGCTGCAAGAAGTGCGGCGCGGTGGAACCGATCAATACGATGCGTTTGCCCGTACCGTCGAAGGACGGAAAGCATCCTACCGAAGACCGTGAAGGTGAAGACAACGAATGGATCGACGGCATCAACGGAGAGGAAACGAAAGCGGTCTTGCCGGACAACGCCAAAAAAGGTGTATGTCCCTATTGCGGCGCGAAAGAGTTTGAGGTCAGTATCGAACGGTTTGAAGACGTCTACAATCCGCGCGTATCCAATTTAGGCGTGGAGATCCCCGGCGCGCAGGCCGTGCCGAGCTTTGACGATGACGGCAATATGATCACGAAGATGGAACCGACGAAAGTACCGTACTTCAAGCCGGACATCTACCCGATCATACTACAAAAATCGGTATCCACGTTCGGCCAGCTCATGGGCGATAGTGACGTGGACAAGATCGAAGACCAGCAGAACAGTTTGAACCGCATGGCGGCGAAGATGCTGGATATCACGATCAAAAGCGGGTCTTTCGTTACGCTGCCGCCGGATGCCACCATCCGCACGGACAATGAGGATATGAAAGTCATCCGCATCGAAAGCCCCGCGGACGCGCAGATGATCGACACCTTTGAAATGCTGCCCGACTTCAACGAGATCAACGGTCTTTACACTCTATACGGCGGCTTCTACGAAGAAGCGCGTCAGGCCATCGGCATCACCGATTCTTTCCAAGGGAGACGGGATACTACGGCCACGTCAGGCAAAGCGAAGGAATTCGCCGCACAGCAGTCAGCGGGTCGTTTGGAAAGCAAGCGCGCCATGAAGGATGCGGCGTATCAACGGATTTATGAATCGATATTTAAATTCAAACTGGCCTACGCCGACGAACCCAGACCGATCCTCGGACGAGACTCTCAGGGCGGTGTGGTCTACGAGATATTCGACAGATATGACTTCCTGAAGAAGGACGAAAGCGGAGAATATTACTGGAACGATCAATTTATCTTTGACATCGACAACGCCGCGCCGCTGAGCAGAGACAGGCAGGCTCTGTGGCAGGAAACGCGGATGAACTTACAGACAGGCGCTTTCGGTGACCCGCAAAGTATCGATACGCTGATCCTGTTCTGGAAGAAGATGGATGAATACCACTATCCCGGCGCGGGAGACACGAAGAGCTATCTTGTTGAACAGCAGCAGAAACAGCAGGCGATAATGATGCAGCAACAGCAGATGATGCAGGCACAACAGCAACAGCAGGCGATGATGGCGGAAGAAGCCATGGAAGCGCAGGCTGTCACCGATATTTTGAAAGGCGGGAAAAAGCATGATCAGAAAAAACCCACGTCCAACCCAGACGAGCGTCCCAAGGGTCCGCAAAGGATCGAACCGCGGGCGATGATGTGATACATGGACGGTGGCCGCAAGTGGCTTAGGCGGGTTGTCCCCGCCGCCGTCCGCAATAAATGAAGTACGCCGGAAAGGAGGTGTCGTTATGGGACTGAACGGAGGTAAGACCTACGCCGGCAAGATCAAGAACACCGGCTCTCAGGCAGTCAGTGCCTTGTTCCCCGGCAAAGCCGCGAAGAAGAACAAGGTCGTCAAAGGTGAAGACCTGAGAAGCTAAAAACTAAAATACCTTTGGCAAACAAAATTCGCAGTAACAGCGTAAAAATACGAAAGGAAATTGATATATATGGCTGACGAATACGGTTTTGATTCTGAAATCTTCAGCGGCGTAGACAACAACGAGGAATACGTTGAAGAGTACGACGAGTACGAGGACGGCTACGAAGCAGGCGAAGAAGATCAGGAAGCCGCCGAACCTGATGAAGATGAAGAATATGATGACGAAGGCGAAAACGATCAGGAGGTCGCCGAACCTGACGAGGAGGAAGGCCAGAGCGCCGAGGAAAATAGCCGCTACGCTGCGGCACGGCGTAAAGCTGAAAGAGACGCGGAGCTGAAGATCGAACAGATGCGGCAGGAAATGCTTGACGAAGAGTCGGCAAAGATCGCCGCGCTTGGTATCGTAGATCCCTACACAGGCGAAACGGTGGACAGTATGGAAGGATTCCAAAGGTACACCGAAAGTCTCGCCAAGGAGCGGAGAGATTCGCTGATGGAAAAGATGACCGACAACGGTCTCACCGAAGAGGAGATCGATTCCCTTTTATCGGTGCATCCCGACGTCATGAAGGCGCGGGAGGAGAGCGTGCGTCTCGAACAGTTGGAACAGCAGAAGATAAGAGAGCAGAATGACGCTCTCTTTAAGGAAGAACTCGAAAAGATCATGGAGATGGACCCGACGATCCGCTCCGCAAGTGATCTATTTGAACATGAAAACCGCGAAGCGATGGAAGACATGATCAGAAGAAACTATTCCATCTCAGACGCTTACTTTCTCGCCAATAAGGACGCTCTGATCGAGCGGCAGTTGGCAGGGGCGAAGCAGGAGACGCGGAACAGTCTCGCGGGACGTGGCCACATGGAACCGACAGCCTCAAGAGGCAGCGGCGGCGTTGAAATGAGCGCCGAAGACATGAAGGCATTCCGCGAAATCATGCCCGACGTGTCGCGGGAAGAAATCGAAAAATTCTACGCTAATGATTTGCGTAAGACAAAGAAAGGATAATTATTATGGCAAGATATTTACCTGCAAAAGTCCTTGACGGCTCCGTGCCGCCTTGGCATTACTATCCCGCCGCAGAAGCCATGACCACGCAGGTCGGCGACGTCATGGAACTCGCCGACGGCGAGCTGTCCATTTCCGAATCGGAAAGCGCTCCCGAACCGGGCGCTTACATCTGCATGGCGGAAAACACCGTGGCTTTGGCCGCTGGTGATTTGATTCCCGTGATCTTCGTTACCGACGAAACCATCCTGACGGAAGTTGAAGAAGAGGAAGGAGAAGGCGACTGATGGCTAACATTACTTTTTCAGAAAACAGTAACTTAAACGACAGCATCTACGGCAAGAGCCAAGCTCCCATCCGTATGATGATCACTAAAAGAGCGGAAGCGTTTGAAGAAACTTCCGTTCTGGAAAAAATCTTTTTCATGGACAAGTCCAAACATTGGGCGGAAAAATACACCTCCATGACCGCGATGGACGGTTTTGATCCCGTCGGCGAAAACGGCGCTTATCCCATCGACGGTATGCAGGAAGGCTTCTCCCAGACGCTGGAACATACCACTTGGAAGAACTCTTTCAGCATCTCCCGTGAGATCATGGAAGACGGTAAGATCATGGATCTGCGCAAAAAGCCGCAGGCTTTTGTGACTTCCTATTACAGAACCCGTGAGAACTTCGGTGCGGCTCTGTTCGGTGCTGCTATCGCGGGGAATTCCACGGTACAATTCCGAAACAAATACTTTAAGACCACTTGTGCCGACGGCCAGCCTTTGTTTGATGCGGCTCATCCCGCCAAAGTCAGCGGCGCCGCTCAGAGCAACGTATTCGGCGATGCTTTCGACGAAGACGCTCTGGCCGCCGCAGAAGTGCTGATGCAGTCCTTTAAGGGCGACAACGGCGAACTGGTCAACGTCGTACCCAACACCATCATCATTCCCAATGACTGGGCATTGAAGAAAGCCGTCTTCGCGGCCATCGGCGCGGACAAAGATCCCGCCACCGCCAACAACGGTTTCAACTTCATCTTCGGTCGTTGGAACGTGATGGTTTGGAGCTATCTGAATCAGTTTATCACCGAAGGCACTTCCCCGTGGATTCTCGCCGACATCGATTACAACAAACATAACGGCGGCGCGATTCTCGTTGACAGAACTCCTCTTGACGTTCGTTCCACTTTGGACGAAGGAACCGACGCCAACGTATGGCGCGGCTATGCCCGTTTCACCGGCGGCTTCAATGACTGGAGAGCTTTCGCCTGCGGCGGCGTGACCGGCGCTGAAGAACTGATCGGTGACTAATACCGTTTTTTAAAGGGGGAGGGATTTTCCCTCCCTCTTTTTGCAAAGGAAGGTGATTATATGATTTTATTAAAATGCACCTTAGACGGTTCCGTGTGTCCGTGGGAATACTTCCCCTGCGCCGAAGAATCGATGTTCGTCGGTATGCCTTTGGCTTTGAATGAAGGCGTGCTGGAATCCTCGACTCGTCCCGAATTCATTTCCGCTGCGTTGAATCCCGTGATCGACGCCATCGGTCAGACGACCTATCCCGCCATCCGCATCCATGACCAGCAGGTATGGGCGGGTTACTGCGACGGAGAAGTCGCGGTCGGTGACAGCGTGGGTATCGCGGAGGACGGCAGTTTCGTCGTAGGCGGCAGCGGCGCCACCGTAACGGGTTACGATCCTTTGACGGGTGAAGTTACCGTGACCTTCGCGGGCGACAGCGGCGAGACCAGTGACGTCGTGGATATCGGACTGGTCGACTATATGATCTTGGGAGCGTGATGAACATGGGCTGCAACTACGATTATAACTGCTGTAACTGCCAATGCTATAAGGAATGCGATGACGAGAATAAGCAGGTCGTCGTCGAGGCGATGACCAAAGAGGATATGCTGACGTTCTGGGAGATACTCAAACAGAAATTCGCGGATATCCTGCATAAGCACGATATGTCCGATATCGAAACGGGCGTTTTGCCCGTTGATAAAGGCGGCACGGGTGCGGAAAACGCGGAAGACGCCTTGGCGAATCTCGGCGGTGCGGAAGCGGATCATACGCATCACGTCAGCGCAATCGACGAATTCGACGACAATATACTCCCCATCGCCAACGGTGGTACGGGTTTGTCGCAAAATCCGATGTCCTTGACAAACCTTGAATCCAACGCCGAGGACGACATCTTAAAACTTCATTCGACTCCGGGCGTGACGGGTGTACTTGGCGAAGAGCATGGTGGTACGGGTGCGAACACATTCGACACCGCGAGAGCGAATCTTCACGTTCCCGGTGCATGGGACGGAACAAATGCCGTTGTTTCTTTGGCTGAAGGCGGTCTCGGCGTGAGCTGTTCCGACGCGGCGGAAGCGCGCGCGGCTATCGATGCCGCGGCTGAAAACCACACGCACAGCGCGGGCGATATCGACGACGGTGTTCTCGGTATCGGTCATGGCGGAACGGGTGCGAACAATGCCGAAGACGCATTGGCGAATTTGGGTGGAGCGCCTTACGACCACAAACATCTCGCCGTGGCGACGATCTCCGTGGTAAATTCAAATCCTTCTATAACCAATGTCGATGACGTATCCGATTTGGATGACGGTTTCATTCCGTTTAATACCTATCTCGCTCCTCTACCGAGCGGAGACAATAAGATACAAGACGGTAAAGCGGAGACTCCCAGTGCATTGATATGCATGAACGACGGCGTTTATCTGATCTCCGGTCAGGTCAATTATCAGCCGTCCGATCCGGGGACGAGTCCCGCGCATCTTGAAACGGCGATGGCCATCGTCAGGAATAGAGGCGGCGTCGCGGAAGTAATCGCAAGATCGATGATGACGGCGGATCAGCGCGGAACGGGGACCTACGACAATCTTTCACTGGCGGTCCCAATGCAGTTTGTTCAGCTCCAATCCGGGGATAAACTGTGTATGTACGTTTCCCAAAAAGGTCGGGTCAAGACGCCAACAGGCGCGTCGCTGACGGCGATGTATGTAGCAAGCGGTATTTGGACGTCGTAAAAAGGGGGTGGAATTATGGACAGGATTGTCGAGATTCTGCCTCTGCTGATGTTCTTCATCGCCATCGGTTCGCTGATCGTCGCCATCATCGTGGCGGCGAAGGGAAGCTCTAAGGAAACCCATTCCGACGGAGAGAGAGACGGCATGATACTCACCGAAATCGGTTACGTGAAAAGCGGTATCGACGACATCAAGAAGCATCAGGTTTTACAGGACGAAAGACACATGGAAATGGTTGAACGCGTGACGGCTGTGGAGCAAAGCGCGAAGCAGGCTCATAAACGCATTGATAACATAGAAAGGAGAGATGACCTATGATGGAACACTGCAAGCATGATATTCACGATTGCCGGCATGAAGGGCATTACCATCATCATCATAATTCTCGGGGATTTCCGAGAGGTTATCTTTCGGCTTATTCCATCGCCGTGAAGCACGGCTATCCCGGTACGGAGAAACAATGGCTTTGCTCTCTCCGCGGAGATCCCGGAAGCGTGATGCCCATCGGCGATGAATGGCTGCTCTCCAACATGGTGTGAGGAGGGCAGATATGACACTGAAACAAATTATCGACCTTGTCGATACGATGAGACCGAACGACTTCTCCGCCGAGGTGAAAACACAGTGGTTGAACGACGTGGAAACGATGATACAGGCGGAAGTGCTGTTATTCGCTCCCGAAGACGTCATTACCTACGATTATTCCGTGGACAGTAACTGCGAACTGCTCATTGACAAACCTTACGAGAAGGTTTACGTGACCTATCTGCAAGCGATGATCGAGATGGGGAACGGAGAATACGACCGCTACGAAAACGAGATGAAACTGTTTAACAGCTTTTATATTTCATTTCGCAAGTGGTTCACCGATCATTACGATCCCGGTACTTACGGCGGATACAGGAACTCAAGGGGATTCCCCGTTTACATTTCCGCTTATGCCATTGCCGTGGAGAACGGTTTTAAGGGGAGCATAAAGCAGTGGCTTTGCTCACTGAAGGGCGATCCCGGCAGTGTGGTGCGGATCGGTGACGATTGGCTCTATGATCAATTCGGCATCGATGAGCACGTAGTCGGCATCGGGAAAATCGGTCAGATGGTGGTAGGAGGTAAACAGTATGCAGGAAGTTAATATGATCATTGCAGACGGCAGAAAACACTTCTACCAATTCGATGAAAACGGCGTTCTGACGGTATCGGGGTGCGACGAGGTACACTTCTGCCACGAAGGCGACGAGGTCGCCATCGCAAAGAAAGTGCTTTATCATGAGCATCATAACGAGCGTTACGTGCCGAGTCAATACGCCGTCAGCACAGGCCGCTGTGATGCGCATCCGCCGAAGCCGAAGCACGGACACCGAACCGAGCAAGGCTTTGTCTACGTGCCGAAGGTTTTACTGGAAACCACGGAAAAGCTGCTTTGCTACGGATATAAGAACAAAGTGACGGTATGCCGGTTTTACTTTGCCGTGGAAAGCAGACCGAAACCCGACGACTACGTGAATGAAGAAGACATCAAGAAGTGGAGCGGGAAGGCGGACATCTCTGACCTATCCAAAGTTGCATTTACTGGAGAATATAAGGACTTACTCGGGAAACCCGTTATTCCGTCGCTTGAAGGTTATGCTACCGAAGAATGGGTCGTTGAGCAGGAATACGTTACCGAGGAAGCGCTTGCGGACAAGGTTGACAGGTCTGAATTGTCAGACGTAGCGACGAGCGGAGACTATGACGACTTAATAAATACGCCGACGATACCTGTTGTGCCGACGGACGTTTCCGCGTTTAACAACGACGCTGGATATTTGACCGAACACCAACCTGTGGATGACGAGTTTTCATCCACGAGTGAGCATCCTGTTCAGAACAAGGTGATTTACGCTGTATTGGGCGATATCTCAACGGCGCTTGAAGCGATATTGAGCGGAGGTGGATCATGACCATAGACGATACGATTGCGAGTCAATTAACGCGTTTAAGTGATGCTCTGGACGATCAAATCTCCGCCCTCGCCGAGAAAGGCGTTACCGCCACAGGCCATGGTGAGGAAGACATCGGCGACGATATCCGCAGCATTGAGCAGCCTTTTATCGTGACGCTGTCATGGGACAATCAGGAACTGAAGTGGTTACCCGATTGCACGATCGGAGACATTCGTGGGGCATACGCGGCGGGCAGAGATATCGCCGTTGTAGCGGACAGTAACGCCGTCCCCGACTATGTACAGGTCAACGGTTATTACTATTACAGCACCGGCGATTACTTTTACATCGTCGCGGAGACCGATACCTTAGCGAACATCGAAACGAAGACCGAATATCAATTCAACAACTTAGGAGTATCCGAGATAAGCGTCATCACGACCTACTTTGCGAATGACCTCGACGCAGATCCCGCCGAAGTACCGTCCGGTGCGAAATTCGTTACGGACACCGGTTACGAGACAGGTACGGCGACGAGACGGTCTTCTTCCGACCTTTCCGTTAACGGTGATACGGTCACAGCACCGGCGGGATACTATGCGTCATCGGCGAGCGAATCCGTCGCAAGCGGGACGGAAGGAACGCCCTCCGCTTCCAAGGGAGCGGTGAGCAATCATGCCGTGGATGTTACGCCGTCCGTGACGAACAGCGAGGGCTATATCAACGGCGGAACGCACACGGGGACTCCTGTCAGCGTGGACGCTTCGGAACTCGTCAGCGGAACGAAACAGATCAGCGCCAACGGGACCGATATCGATGTTACGAACTTTCAGAAAGTTGATGTCGCTGTCCCGGGTGGCGGTGACAATGTTTTTCTTGTCACTCTTTCGTGGGACAGTCAAGAAAATATGTATATGCCTGATTGTACCTACGCACAAGCATATGCAGCCTATCAAGCAGGAAAGACCGTGGCTTTTGAATGTGGCGAGGATGATGGGTATGCGCCGTATTGTGGCGTGTATTCTGAAGTTGACTCTTGTTTTGTTTATAGTGTTTTAAAAAATTATTATTCTGCATCTCCGTCATCTCATTGGGGTTACCAAATTTATACTTATTTTTGGACGAGCGAAGGCGTTGAGCTTGATGATAACCAAATAATCTACAGTATGGATGGCGCAAACGCCATCGCCGCCGATGTAACAGCAGGCAAATACTTCTTCAACGCTAACGGTCTGCAAGTCGGTACGAATCAAGGCGGCGGTGGTTCTTCAAAAGAAAAATATATTTATGACGGCCTTGCATCTCGGACAGCAAACAGCTATGGCGCCACATCAGCCAAAGTCACCGTCACGAAAGCGGGAACGTATAACATCAGTTATGTGGCGATTAGAGGGTCCTCGTCAGGTACGATGGGAACCAACCTGCATATCGGCTCAACACAGGGAACGAACCAGCAAACGTGGAATAACGGCACATATGGGCAGTATGTCCATTTGACGAATCAACAGATATCGGCGAACACAGATGTTACGATCTACGCAACATCGGGTAGTACTTCAAGGACAATCTATGTTGGTATGCTGATCGTGGAAGAAGTTTAAGGAGGAGTTATGAGTTATAAACCTACAGAATGGCACAACGGAGATATTGTGTCAGAGGAACGAATGAACAAACTGGAGCAGGGCGTTGAAAACGCGTACCTTTACTTTTTGGACGTTGAAGATGATAACGGGTCGCTCTCGACGACCGTCACATGGCAGGAAGTCGCCGACATCGTGGACGCGGGAAGGTACGTTATCCTGAGATGCATCTATTCCACGGAGAGTCCGTATAGCGTATGGTTCTCGCCATTGATATGGATCACCGATGATAACGAAGAGTATAATCATGCACCTACCGTGGTATTTGCTGATACTATGATGGCCGCGGATACGAAGGACAGCGCACTGCATACGGCAATTGCATAAGGAGGAAAAACTATGAGTTATACACCTAACGAATGGCAGAGGGGGGACGTTGTCACCTCCGAAAAACTGAATCATATGGAACAAGGTATCGCCGAAAGCGGCGGCGGCTATGATGGGAGAATTCGGCTCACATTTGACGAGCATGGTGAAATATCGGGAGGTCTGCTTGAAAGCGGTACATATGATAGCATTCTTAATGTTTTAGACACGCAAAAGGCTGCAAATATTATTGTGTACATACAATCAGAAGCTGAGTTTGGGGATACGATTTTTTCTTATACTCCTGATGGTGTTTTCATTACACGTGGTGTTCAGGAGGCGGGCATTGCTGTCACATTTACCGATGCAGATGTAAATCCTCAGATGGTTGTGATTCTTCCAGATAATACCGTTATTGTGTAGTAATTTATATGGAGTAAGGCGGTGCGTTAACGTTTTGAGCCTCCGACCTTCGATGAAGGTTGGGACGAAATTATTATTATTGACGGAGGTAAATCATGAGTGTTTCTGAAATCACATATTTCAAACGGAGGAAAAAATTATGACTTACACACCTACGAAATGGAAGAAAGGCGACGTTGTAACGTCGGTCGGACTGAACAACATCGAAGACGAACTGGTTGAACTGGACAGCGCCAAACAGGACGGCGGAGTGGGATGGTTCGAGAAAGAAAGTATTTTGGATGTGACCATTCCCGTTGCGGACTGGACATCTTCATTCGATTTCTACAAAGCGGAGGTAACGCTGCCCGAAGACCCGCAGCAGGGGCAGGAGTATTTTCTGATTATCGACGGCGTGAAATACTTCTGCGAATGTACAACGTATGAGGGTGGCTGGGCAATATGGGCAATATCCGTTCCTTCCCTCATAGAAAAATATGAAGACGATCCTGTCTGTGTCTGTATCTACACCGAACCTACCGCTGACGTTCACGTGGAACTGATTCGTGTGACTCCGCATAAAATCGATCGTCATCTTGTGGACGGTCCGCTTATCGTAGATGCTGATAATAGTTTCCAAATTGATTCTACGCTGAATAAGACTTATGCAGAGATCGATTCGGCGATTAAGGCCGGCAGGAATATTATTTTAAGATATGTCAGTTATCCCGACACCAGAACAGTTTTTGAGTTTGCTTCTTTATTTTATGTGGGTCCTGGTGCTGACAATTATTATGTCGTGGTTAATTATACCGACTGGGACGGGAATTCAAGTCTTGTTTACTTTATTTCATCGACGACGGACGGGGTGCTTACCGCGCAGACTCCGCCTCAATAAAAATTATGGGCAATTTACCGGACTGGTTCAGGAGGAACAAATGGCAATACTTAAAAAACTGATCAGCTCCGTAGGACGGAAGTATAAAATCTCCGAACATTTCACTTTAGGTGAGATGGCCTGCAAAGACGGCAGTGACCTTGTGCTTTACTCTACGGAACTGATGGCGAAACTGGAAGAACTTCGCGCCTATGTAGGCGGCACGATCACGATCAACAGCGGCTATCGAACGGCGAGCTATAATCGCAAGATCGGCGGGGCTGCTTTATCTCAGCATACGCAGGGAACAGCGGCGGATATCGTCGTGAAGAAAAACGGCAAAGTCATTTCCGCGAAGCTGATCTGCTGCCTCTGTCAGTCGCTGGGCTTCAAGGGCATCGGCTACATCAGCGAAAACGCGACTCATGTCGACATGAGAACGAGCGGCTCTTACAGAGGCGACGAAAGGAAAGGATACAGCGGCAACGTCGGAGGCGATTTCTACAAGTACTTCGGCACCACGAAGAGTCAGATCGAAGCGCTGAAACCGAAAAAAGAAACACCGAAACCCACACCAAAACCACAGGAGGAAGATATCGTGACTCAGAAAGAATTCAACGCTATGATGGACGTATGGCTGAAGGAACGCGCCGAAGAAGCGCCGGCCGAATGGAGCAAGGAAGCGAGAACCTGGGCTGAAAGCGAAGGCATCATCAAAGGGACGGGGAAAGGCATGGAGTACAAGGCCTTTGTTACACGCGAACAGGTGATGACTTTCCTTTATAGATTTTTCAAAAGAAAATAAGGGGGCAACTATGAACACCTTCAAAGAAAAATTACAAAGTCCCGTTGTATGGCTGGCATTGGTCGCTTTGGTATTTGTGGTACTGAAGCACCTCTGCGGCTTTGACGCGATGGGCGCTGTGGATGAAGTCGCAGAAGTATTGATGGGGCTGATCGCGGCTTTCGGCATTCTGAACAATCCCAACAACAGGAGTGGATTTTAATGGCAACCTTCAGACAATCGTCGGGTGTGCCTACGCTGACGGGAGATATCCAAACCGATATCTCCCAAGTGCGGGACAGTTTATATATGCTTGAGGAAGAGCTGAGATATATGTTTGAGAACATCGGTCCCGACAATCTGAACGAGACGGAATTCAATCAATTCCTATCCGAACTTTTAAAGAAGGAGGGATGATGATATGAGCAATCTTCCGAACCTTCCGTATCCCAAAAAGAACGCCAACACCTATCAGGTGGAATTCAAAGGCTTGAACCACACTTTAGGCGCGAGCGACGGTGATATCTACGATATGGAAAACATGACTTCCGATCATTATCCCGTTCTGTCTCCGAGGGAGAGGAGACGTCTCCTGCACGCTGTGAAGCACGGAAGGGGCGTTTTTTCCTACGGGGGACATCTTTATTGGATAGATGGGAAATACGTCCGAAAAGACGGCGAGACGGTCGGCAGGGTGGAAGACAGCGAAACGGTTAGAACCTTCGCGGCTTTACAAAATAAGATCCTCATCTTCCCCGATAAGAAGTACATCGATATCGATAACGGTTCTTTCGGAAGCCTTGAAGCGGAAGTCAGCGGCGAAGTTGTCTTCAAGGCGGAGGGAAAGATCTACGGCAGCAAGGCCGAGCGGAACACGATACATTCGGATATAATCGATTGGAAGCGGTACTTCAAACCCGACGACGCCGTGGAGATCTCAGGATCGAAAAGCAATAATAAGACCGCCATCATCAGAGAAATTGACGGCGGTGATTTGCGTTTCTCGGAGAACATCTTTGAACTCCCTTATACCTTACTGTACAACGTTCAGGCCGATATGGAACCCGGCATTTATTGCTATAACGACAGAGGGTCATACTACAATTTTACTTTTGATTTTACCGTCGCCAAAGATTCTCAGATCGTGGTTGACAGCATGAGAGTAAGCGTGGATGGCCAGCACAAGACGACGGTCGTCAGCGGGGAAAAAGGAACATACCTTGAATTCGCCGAGAAGTATGAGGATGAGGAGGATACCATCACCGTATCCCGGAAACTGCCCGACTTTGACACCGTCTGCGTGGTCAGCAACAGACTATGGGGCGCGAAGGGGAGCGAGATATACGGTTCCGCTTTGGGCAATCCTTTCAATTTCAACGTCTTCGACGGACTTTCTACAGACTCCTATTATCTGAAGACGGAAACGGACGAGGAATTCACGGCCTGCATCGGTTACAACGGTTATCCGCTGTTCTTCAAGGAGCATTCCATCTATAAACTGTACGGCGATTATCCGAGTAATTTCCAGCTTGCGAAGCAGATGCAGCAGGGCGTGAAGAAAGGATGCTCCCGATCCCTCGTTATCGCAGGTGAGATTCTTTACTACGTCGCGAAAAACGGCGTGATGGCTTATTCGGGCGGCATTCCCTCAATGATATCCGAACCTTTGGGAAAACGCATTCAGACGGGTGTGGCAGTATCCGACGGTCAGAAGTATTATCTCTCCGCGCATTGTGATGACGGGAGCATATCGCTTTACGTTTTCGATTCGTATAAGAAGATGTGGCACAGAGAGGACGATATTGATCTCGTTTCCGCCTGTCTTGGCGATTACGCCATCGGTATGACGGAGACGAATATCTGGAGTCTTTCTCCCGGTTGCGAGGACGGCAAAGACGAAGGCCGCGTGAGCTGGATGGTGGAATTCGCCGATATGGTTTTCGGATCGCCCTTTAAAAAAGGGATCGCAAAACTGAATTTGCGGCTCGATCCTTCCGGCGGAGGACGCGCGAAAATCGAGATCATGTATGACTCCAACGGGAAGTGGAACGTCGTAAAGACGATAACCCGCGACCGAAAGCACAGCGACATCCTGCCTATCGTGCCACACAGGTGCGATCATTTCAAGATCCGCGTGAGAGGACAGGGCGTGGTCGACATCTACGGACTGGCCGTGCAGTATTATCAAGGCAGTGAACACAGAGGAGGCGTATACAATAATGGCTAACAGCTATGACGCTTATCTACAAAAAAAGAAACAGGGCGGATATTATTCTTCGTCCTACGATGATGAACTGGCGAGGAGCAATCCCAACGTCGGCATGGGTCTTATGTACTCCAAAGAGAATTTTACCAACGCCAAAACGCCGCAGGAGAGAGCTGACGCCAACAGGGTCGCCAACAACTACCGAGAGAGATTCGGCGGTTACAACGGCGGCAAGGACGGGAGTCAGTATCTGCCGGTCATGGAATACAAAGGTACAGCGCCGGTGAACACAGGCTCCGATCAGTTTGGCTCCTCGTTCTACGGTGTGGGGCTGGACTCTGACGATCCATCGGGCGGACATTACGGCTACAGAGACTGGGAAGAATCTCAAGTGACCGAAACGCCGGGGAGTTTTGCCTACGATCAATTCTCTTCGCCTTACGAACAGCAGTTGAAGAAGGCCGCCGACGCGGTGGAGAATCGGAGACAGTGGAGCTACAACGCCGACAATGACCAAGCATATCAGGCGGCGCGCAAGCAATTCCTGAGAGAGGCCGACAGAGCGACGGGAGACACCATGGGCAAGTACGCCGGCATGACGGGAGGAATGCCTTCGTCCTATGCCGTTTCCGCCGCACAGCAGGCAGGAGACTATCAGCGCGCACAGCTCAATGATAGATTAGGCGATTATATTCAACAGGATTATCAGAGATATCTTGACAACATCGGACTCGACTTTGACACACTGTCCGCTTTCAGATCGCTCGATCAGGACGAAAGAAGCAGATACGACACTGACAGGAACTTCAATTATAATCAGTACATTGCCGATCTGCAACACCGTATTGAGCAGGAAGACAAAGCGAGAGAAGGCCGTCAGGCCATCACTAACGGACGTTATACGAACTGGCAGAATAACATCGGGACAGCTTACGACAGAGCGAATGACTCCGCCGCGGCGATCTACGCCAATGAAAACGCCGAAGAGGAACGTGATTGGGGGAGAGCATGGGACCAGAACGAACGTGATTATACACGCAAGTGGAATGAAGAAGAGCGTCAGTACAGCAGAAAGCAGGCCGAAAACGAACAAGCCTATGCGAGAGCTATGGACGCTTATAACTTCTATAACGACCGCTATCAGACCACGCTCGATCCCAAAGATAAGAAGCTCAGAGATCAGGCAAGAGCGAAACTGGACGCCATCTATAAAGGATAAGGAGGATAAGCATGAGCTTGTTCAATTCCTCGAAAAAAAAGAAAAAGACCGCTGTTTCCCCGCTGGTGCGCGGCAGCGCGGCGGCGGGTGCGGCGGCACAGGCGAGAGCGAAAAAATCGGCACCGAAGAAACAGAAACCGAAACAAACTGTTCAACCCGCCAAAGCGGCGGCATCGAAAGCGCCTGTCACGAAGAAGAAGACCGCGGCAACTTCCGCTTCGGGTCGTAATGATTCCGCCGTAAGACAGAACTACGGTCAGCGCGCGGGGACTCGTACTTCATCGGGCGCTTATAAACCGACGCAAAGCGCCGCTTATAATTATAAGAAAGCGGAAACGAAACGGTCTACCATCAGCACCGATATCAAGAATCAGACGAAGGTCAAAAATCAAAAACCGTCCGTCGTCAGCGGTCCCGTGAAGGAAAGCAGGGACAACCGTGACAAGAGAATGAGACAGAGCTGGAGTCAGCGCCATCCCGAAAACCAAGTACAGAGGGAACAGCGCAAGGAAGATCAAAGACCGAAGAGCTATGTTCCTACCCGCGGCATGGCGATCCCGACGATAAAGAACAAAGGGGAAAAGAGCGAGTGGGCAGAGTTTGAAGAAGGCTACAACAAAGCGGGTATACTCTCTCCCAACGAGCGCACAGGTATTGCGGAAGGTCCGCTGAAAGACCGCGCGCCGCTTAATACGTCCCAAGCGAAGGACATCGACACTATGCTGTCCGGAGGCACAGTGCCGGGGATGTATATTCCCGATGATAAAAAACCGTCCGCGCTTGAATACAGTATTCGGATGACGGGACAGGACGCTCTGTCGAAACCTTACGCCGAAGAGATTTGGAAGAACGCAAGCGTTTCCGAAAAAGCGAGGATTTTAAAAGCGGCTACGGAAACCGTCGGATTTAACGAACAAACCCGAAGATGGTCGGATGAATTCCAAAGAGAATATGGGCTGACATCTTCCGACGAGAAGGTGAAAATGCTCGGTCAAGATAAACCCGGACTCGGTGAACTCATGTACCGCGACGCTTACGATAAGTACAAAAGCGCCGTCAAGCAACAGGAGTATGTAGACAAGTGGGCGAAGGATCACGGCTACGGTACTTCCGATTACATGGCCGACGCTACGAACCTCGCTACGGCCACGGCAGACGTAGGTCTGATGAATCTGGGATATCTGCCTTTGAAAGATATCACCAACATCGAGCGGAAGCCCGGAGACTATTTCCTCGGCGGCGTGAAAGCACCGTATGAGGGTGTATCTTCCGATAAGAGCGCATTTCAGAACCTCGCGACGATCAGCAACAACATCGTCGGGAGTGTTCGTTCTATTATTGAACTTCCGTTCAAGGGTGCGTATTACGGGCTAAATAAAATCAATCCCGATACCGACAGATACGTTGATGATTTCATCGCTACGCATAACAATGTAGACCGCGTCAATCGGGACAGGGATGAAATGATCATGCGGATGAATTCCGCGGTAAATGCGGGACTCGTCGGCAAAAAATCACAGGTGGCCGGCAACATCGAAGGATTCATTATTCAACAGATCCCCGCAATCGCCACGATGATCGCCGCGGGTCCCGAAGCGTCTTCCTTGATTGGCGGTACTACGTTCTTCGGAACGACGGCAGGGGCGTATGCTCAATCCGCATTGGACAGCGGCGCTTCTCTTGAGGAGGCCATGAACTACGGTATCCTCGGCGGTCTCGGTGAAGGCGCGACGGAAATGATATTTCCGATGGCGAAAGGCATCGGCGGCGGATTACTCAAGGGCGGCGCGAATACCGTAAATAAACGCGTCCTCTTCGGGGAAACCGTGAGAGAATTGGAGAAGAGCGGATTCGCCAACTCCATGAGCGGACGCATTCTTCGCAGTACCATCTACAACGGCGGGGAAGCTACGGAAGAAATGATCATGGAGATCATCGATCCTTACCTGCAAAGAGCGTCGTTTAATCCCGAAGCGGAAAACGCCTCGCTTGCCGAAATCGGTATGGCTGGACTTTACGGCGCTGCTGTTTCCGCTGTTTTACATATCCCGATGGGTATGATGAATACCGCTCAGGGTCTGACGGAAAGACACGGTCTCATCAGTAATGCGAGATTGTACTACGCCGCCAAGATGCGTGAAGAACTGATTGCCATTCGCGGAAGCCTTGAAGCCGGTCTGATCACCGAAGAAGAAGCGGAGAAACGTACCGAGGAAGTAAGAGACAAATTCGCGGCTAAATTCGCCGAAGCGAAGACCTCAATCAAACAGCCGTGGAAAGCGACAGGCTCTCTGCTCAACGAGGAGAGACAGGGCGGCGAATACAAAACCTCTTCCAACCTTGAACATCTATACAGCAGCAGACAGGAAGCGAACGCCGCCACGGTGAAACCGGGAACGTCCGCCTACTTCATGGAAGACGGCGAAGTGAAGAGAATCACACATTCCGAAGCAGGCGTAAAATCCGAAGACGCCGTGCTGACGAATTCAGAAAAAACAGCCTACGCTGAAAAAGCGGAACGTCTGAGAACGGCGAAGAACAACACCGAAAGAACAGGCGTACAGGCCAACGTCAGACAGGACATCATCGATCAAGCCACCGAAATGGCGAGGGTTTATAATCGCAATGTAGAGTTTTATCGCGACGAAGAAGCGGCGAAAAGATACGATGACCGTGGCAGATTCGATCCCAAAACGGAGACGATCTACGTCAACGCCGCAACGGATAAACCTCTTCAGACCATTGTCTCCCACGAAATGGTTCACGCCATGCGGAATACGAACGCCTTCAAAGAACTGCTTCAGAAAATCAAAACCTACTATAAAGACTCCTACGACGCTGACGTTAATGACATCCGCAGAATGTACAGTGAACGCGATGAAAACGGCAATGTGATCGAACCGAGTGAAGGCATTATACAGGAAGAAGTCGTCGCTCACTTCGTAGAAAAGAAACTGCTGACGGATGAAGCATGGGTGAATACCTTCTTAACGAACAGCAGAACCGACAAGATCCTCCGCGGCATCAATACTTTGTTACAGAGAGGACTCGGCGGTAAAGAAGCGCGCTTTTTGGCAGGTGTGCGCAGCAAGTGGCTCAACGCGCTTGAAGAAGAACGCGGCGAACAGACAGCACCGAGAGCGGAAGCCGTGGCCGCGGCGAAGGAAAGACGACAGGCCAAAGGGAAGAGAGGGAAAAAAAAGAAACCCTCGCATCATTATGATTTTACGAGAAGTTTCCGTCAGCAGATATATGATTATTTTGATGGAACGGGACAATACCGCTTCAATGATAATGATACGCTTTTAGTTGGGCAAACTCCCGAAATTTTAGTACAATGCGGATTGCCGCGATTGCCAATTACATTAAGCACAGGACATTTGAAAAACGCAATATTTGCGACAGATGCAGCACATCAATATAATGAGGAAGAAATCGCACAATTACCTAAAGCAATACAGAACCCGATTGCCGTTATTCGATCTGAGAGCAGACCGGATGACAGTGTTGTGGTATTGATTAATCTTACCGATCGAAAGGATAATGAAATCGCTGCTATCGAGGTTGGCGGTTTTGGGATGATTAATAAGAGAAAAATCGAAAGCAACGCAATCACTTCATTTTATGATCTCAATACTCTAAAGGAGAAATTCGAAAAAGCGTGTGATAATCACATCAAAAATAATGATGTTGCGGTTTACTACATAAACAAAGAAGCCACACTGCTCTTGGACCATGCCGGGATCAAATGCCCCGGAATCTTCCAGAGGGGTGGCCTCTTTGGTAGTATAACAGATAAGAATTCGTCTGTCAATAGAGAATCAAAAGATATTGTCAATACTTCACAGTTTAGAGATTGGTTCGGAAAAAGTATTGCCTCCAAAGACAAAGAGCCGCAACTTCTTTACTATGTAAGCAAAGAAAAAGATCCCGATGTGGCCGACGTCAATACTCCGCTTGTGAGCAGTATCGATCTCGCAACCAAACGGGCGGGCGAGGACAATACAGTAATTCCCGTTTACGCAAGCATTCAACCAAGTCGAAACAAGTGGAATGTTATTGACGCCAAAGGCGCGCCGGCAGAAAGAATACCAATTCCCAAAAAAGTGAGGCCTGCATTCCCCGGATATTCCACCGTTTCCGTGAATATGATTCGCAAATGGGCGAAACGAATGGGATACGACGGCGTAAGAATCTCCAATGTAAAGATGGACGGCATTCTCACCGATATGTACTTTGTCAACGAATCGTGGCAGGTCAAACGCGCTGACGGTATTGGTATTTATGACGAACGTATTGACCACATTCGCTACGCCAAAGGCTCCCGTGACTCTGAATACCTCGCTGCCGTAGAGCGTGGAGACATGGAAACCGCTCAGAGAATGGTAGATGAGGCCGCGAGAGAAGCTGGATATACCGTTGAGACCTATCATGGAACGCCTGAAACATTTACTGTATTCCGTGAGTACGGAGGACGTGAAATAGGGTATCACGTCGGAACAAAAAGCGCAGCAGAGCAAAGAGTCCAATACGAACTTAACAAAAATATCATGAGGCTTTATACAAAGCTGGGCAAAACTATTCAAATGCCAGATGTTTTTGGCTTATGGAATGGAATTCATGACTATGTATGCTATGTCCTCGACGAAGAAGATAGCATGGTAGACAGAGAATTCATGCTTAGAGAAAAAAAGGCAACGTCGAAATATCGTAATAAATCTGTGTTCGTAAAGAACGAGGCGTTCTATCGAATGAGGGACGCCGTGGAAAAGGCAGAAAAGGAACATAAACCTTCTTCGTTTGATCGCGCTGTGCAAATGCAGAGAGAATATATCCTATCTCTTGGTATTGATACCATTTCATACAAAAATCAGTATGAGTCTGTAGGATCAAAAAGCTATATGCTAATGCACGCGAATCAGGTCAAATCCGCCGATCCCGTCACACGGCACAAGAACGGCAAAATCATCCTTCCTTCCGAACGCTTCGACGAAAACAACGATGATATCCGTTACGCCCGCGGTCTCTCCGATCTCGACGAAGAGTACATGGCTGCGGTGGAAACAGGAAATGTCTCTGAGCAAGAACGCCTCGTGAGAGAAGCGGCGGAGAGAGCGGGGTATAATATTCGCGGGTATCATGGAACCTCAAGGGGTGACCGCGTCGGCAATGTTTTTCTTCCGGAACGGGCAACCAGCGGACCGATGGCTTTCTTTACAGACAACCGTGAAATTGCGAAAAATTATGCCAAAGATAAAGCGGATACCTCGCTTGCCTATGATTCTGACTATGATACATATGAATCTCAATTCCGCTTTCATAATAAATCCCGTTCGATAGACGGTAAGCTACATAACGCATGGGGATATGTTCCTCTTGAAGACCGAGCAGCAATCAGACGAAAAGCAGGGCAACTACGCTTTGATTGGGATGGCGAAGATGATCGTGCTTTGATTCTGGATGAAGAAAATAAAGAGGGGACCGGCGGTTTTCAGTACCATTTAAAATGGGCGAGGAATAATCCCATATTGGCTCTTGAAGAGGAATGGCTCAACAGCGGAACTTTGTTTAACGAAGAGGAACGATTCCTTGATGTGATTAAGATGGTGGGTATCACAGACGCTCTGAAAAGAGTTGGTTTGGACGTCGAATACAAAGATCCGAACTATCGAGAAGAAAAGGTCTATGATACTTTCCTGAAGATCGAGAAACCATTTGACGCAACAAAGCAAGTCACTGAGGCTTTTATTAAACGCTTTGAAAAATGGTATGCAAAGCAAAATAAAGCTAAGTATGAGAAAGAGTCTAATGGTGCCGACTTTTGGGATAAAACCAACGTAAGCGCTGAATTATTCGCAGAGCGTATGCGGTATGATATCGAAAACGGTACAACCCATGCGTGGACATCGATTCCGGACAGTATGACGGATTATCTCAAACATCTTAAGTATGACGGAATTAAAGACACCGGCGGGAAATATACCGGGGAACAACATACCGTCTGGATCCCGTTCAGCTCCGAGCAAATCAAATCCGCTGATCCCATCACTCGCGATAAAGAAGGCAAAGTGATTCCTCTCTCGGAACGCTTTAACCCGGAAGAGAAAGATATCCGCTATGCGAGAGGCCAACGCCGCAGCAGCGAAGCCGTGGAAACAGCGAAGTACCATACGAAGAAGTTGAAATACGCTCTCTATAACAGAGACCGTGCGGACAACAAAGAGTTGTGGGATATGCTCCGCGCAGAGCTGAACAAAGCCTACAGCATCGGCGCTTACGATCCGCGTATAGCGGAGAAGATCATCGACTTCGCCTATCGTACCGGCTACCAGTTGGAAGATAACGGCAACGAAAGATTTTCCCTCAGAGAAAAGATCAGCATTCCCGAAGAGTACCGCGGAGAAATGGAAAGTCTCGGCGGACTGGCCGCGGTGAATCGTTCGATATTCGGGACCGGCACGGTCTTCACCTATAAGAACAACGGTATCGCCATTGACGAAGCCTACGACGAAGCGCGGGATATGCGGCCCGACTTATTCCCGGAAACGGATAATCCTTCGGAACAGGTGCAGAACATTATCGATGCTTTAACGAAGGTATCCGATAAAATCCCGCTGGAAGAACTTGACAGGGAAGAAGATAATCCCTTTGAAGACTCCGGAGATCCGATCTATAATGAAATCAGAGACGCCGTTATCGCGGCAATGGACGACATCGCGGCGATCGGGCGGATTGATATGGTAAACCGGGCGAAGCGGGAAGGAAAGAATCTCAGCGCCAAAGCGCAATACCGTAAAGGCCGCGAATCAGGGAAGAAGCAAGGACAACGCTCCGGCTACAACACCGCCAAGCGGGAACAGGACAGAACGGACCGCGCCACCATGCGGGAATTCGACAAACTGGAACGGCAACGCGCCATTGACCGCGCCAAGCAGGAAAACCAAGACCGCCGCGACGATGAAGCCACCATGCGCGAATTCGACAACGTGATGAAGAAGGTACGGCAGGACGAACGGAAGCTCTCGCAGCAGGAGAAGAAGGAACTTCGTAAGAACTACGAATCCCGCGAGAAGGATATCCGCGCCGAAAAGAACCGTCTCATTCATCGTCTGCGCGTCGAAAAGCGAAGCTGGCAGGACGCCGCTGAAAGAATGGAATCGGAACGTAAGAAACGCGAACGCTCCCTCGATACGAAACAGCGTCAGAAAATGCGGAAGCAACAGCAGAAGCTGGACGCCGAACGCCGGCAGGAACGTATCGACGCCGCTTTGGACGCCGACAATCAGCGCAAAGTCGAAGCGCAGGAAAAAGGGACCGCGGAATCTCTCTACAAGCAGAACCGAAGTGTACAGCGCGTCATCGATGACTTCCGCACTCGGATACTGCAGCGCGCCGCTGAGATGGGTGCTTTTAAAAAGGAAGGTGCTTTGATCCTCGATCATAACGACGTTGCCATCGCCAAGACCGACGACGGTATCGACTACCATCTGTACCGTGATAAGAATGTCGTACCGTCATTCGCTCTCACCGTACTGGCAGAGCATGAAGGGATGAAGAAGGAAGACTTCTACGGCGTCTACGCTGAATTGCAGAAGATGCAGAACGAACGCGATGAGAAAGGAAACAGAGTCTACACGAAGCGGGACATCCTTGAATATATCGTATCGTTGAAAATCCCCGCGTCGCAGAAATCCTTCCTGTATTTCGACGTCATGAAGTACCGCTATGATAAGAAACCTGTTTTCAAGGATGGCGGTCCCACAAAAATAAAACCCGGAAATTATTTCGCGGGAGAATTGGGAGAAGCTATTGACCGCATCGGACTTGATATGTTCACAGGCGCCGGCGTGAAACTGGCTACCGATAAATCTTTCCAGATCAAGATGGAAAACGTCGATGAACTCCTCGACATGATGTTCACCGATGAGGAAATGAAGGAAGTCGCCCGTACCGAACTGGTGCAGATGATCGCTGACTTTGAAGCGGACATCGAAGAAGCGCGGATGATCGAACAGACCAACCTCTTGACGGATAATCCGAAAGAGGTTGACTCTCGAAAACTGCAAATACTCAGCGTCTTGCGTGACAGTAAAAAGTTATTCCTTGCCGAAGGGGAAGCCTTTGAACGCTTCGCTGACACCGTAAAGAATCCGCTTTTGGCCGCACGATATTACGCGGCGAAGGCGTCGATGAGTATCGCAAGAGATTACATCAACGGCCACGGCATCCGCAAACTGGACGGAACCAAAGAGAAGGTGGCGCGCACCAAGCAGAACGGCGATGAGTATGACGTTGAATTCGTCGATGAAAAATTATCGTTGACAAACATTATGAAGCCCGCGCTGAAAGGCACGAAGGAATCCGACGCTCTTCTGAAAGACCTGACTCGGTATGTCTACGCGCAGCATAACATTGATCGCATGAAGTACGACAAGGGTTTCATGGAACTGTCCGAAGAAGAATGTCGGGCAATCATTGACGAGATCGGAAAGAACAAACAAGTCGTCAAGGTGGCCGATGACCTTGTCCTCTACGGTCAGAGGTTATTAAGGCTCTGCGTGGAAAGCGGCATTATCTCCGAAGAAGACTTTGAATACTTCACAACGAAGTATCCCCACTATGTTCCGACGTTCCGTCTCCGTGAGGATGAAGTGTTCGACAGGAACGGTAATATTGTAAGGCGGACGAATAAAGTCATAAAGGAAGCGCAGAAGAGCAACGCCGATCTGATCCCTCTGTACGATCAGATGGTACGCAGAACGCAGGAGATCGTCAAAGCCTGCAAAAAGAATCAGCTTGCTGCCGAACTCGTGAAAGCCTATAACAAGGACGGAGCATGGGATTACATCATCGATGTGAGACCTGCCGAACCTACCTCCGGCAATGAGGATTATATCTACGGTATCGGTCAGATCGAAGACAGAGGTCTGAAGAACAGAGACCTCGACGGTGAGGACAATCTGATCCCTGTTTATCTCGACGGCGTGAAATATAATATCGCCGTTGCCGATAAAAATCTGCTCTACGGATGGGATCGTCTGAACTATTACAGAGACGAGACCTCTATCCCGAAGCTGCTGAGAAAGATGAACACGCTCCGAAGATGGGTGTTGACGCAGTACAATCCGATCTTCTGGGCGACGAACGGCATCAAAGACTCGATCGATATGTACCTGTACAATCAGCACGCGGAACGCTTGCCTCTCTTCCAGGTAAAGGCGCTGTCTGACATCTTCCATAAAAAGGGGCACGACAGCTTCGCCGAGTATTTGAGTTTCGGTGCGGCATCATCTTCGTTCTTTGAATATGATGAAAGACGCAGATCCAAAGCGAGAAAACTGAAAGATAAGGCAGCGATCCCGTTCAAGGGTATCGACTTTTGGAACTTCCTTATTGAACAGTGGCCGCGCTACACGGTCTACCTCGAAGAGTGTGACCGCTTAACGAAGGAACGCAAGAAAGGAAAGAACGAATACAGCGACGAAGAAATCAAAACGATTTCCGCTTATCGTGCCGCCGATGCTACCGTCAATTTTGGTCGAAGCGGGACCGTCGTCAAGGCGGCGAATACCTACGGCGCTACGTTCCTTAACGCGGGTGTTCAAGGCATGGACAGATTCCGCAGAATGTTCACACAGGTCAAAGGCGAGAAAAAACAGGAAACCCTGCTCAACATTCTCGGTCTGATGATCAAGCTGGCCGCTGTCGGACTGGCTCCGTCCATGATCGCGGATTGGCTGTACGGCGGAAATGATGATGACGAAGATAAGAATAAGCTGCTGAAATTCCTTTTCGGGGAAGACGCCGCAAAGGTCGTCCAAGAGTACGCGGAAATGGCGGACTACGAACGGACGAATTATCTCAATATCAAACTGCCCGGTATGGACGGATGGATTCGTATCCCGAAAGGTCGTGTTGTTTCGTTCATCTACGGATGGGAATACAACGGCGAAAAAGTGCTTTCGGGCGATATGAGCGCAATGGATCTTCTGTATACGCAGTGGGATTTATTCGCAGAAAATATCATGCCCGGAAATCCGCTGACCAATAACATCCTTCAGCCTGTTTTAGACGTCGCGAAGAACAGAGACTTCTGGGGAAATGAGATTGTTTCACAATGGGAACAGGCACAAGACGGTTTCCATTGGACAGAATCGAACGAAGATACTTCCATCGTGGCGAGGAAGATTGCAGAGTACCTGCATTATATTGTTTCGGGCGGAAAAGAAATGTCGCCTGAGTATATCGACCTCTCGCCGATCAAGATTGATTATCTGCTCCAACAGTACGGCGGTTCGTGGACGAAACTGGCTCAGCCGTTCATCTCCGCGATAGGAGACGGACAGGATCAGCGCGTCGTCGATATGATTCAAGACGCATTCAAGGACTCCATGTGGGGGAAATTCTACCTTGATCCTGTACTGTCGAACAGACTCGCGGGAGACTATTATGATCTTAAAGACGAGTATACAGGACTGTCCGACTACTACGGACAGGATACGCCGTATGCCGTCGCGCTGAAAGGATTCAAAGACCACGACGAAGACCTCAAAGCGCTGAGAGACGAACTGAATTATGTATCAAAAGACGCCTCGTTGACATGGAAGGAACGCCTTGCGAAGATGCGGGAGATCCGCGAACAGATGAACGACATCTACCGAGTTGGAGTGAAGGACGCAAAGTCTATCCTTGAATATGCCTCTGACATCTACGGCGGCAAGGATATGAACAAGGATATCTACGACGCATGGCAGGCCGACACGAAAGGTCCCGATTGGGTGATCGATCATATGTCTGACAGCGCCAAAGTCAAGTGGGATACGGTCAAGTCGGAATATTCCTCCGCCGATCCGCAGAATTTCGTTGACACCTACAATTATTTTTCCGGGCTGAAGGGCGACAAAGACGAGAACGGGAAGACCGTCCACGACTCCAAACGCCAGAAATTCGTCCAATGGTTGGATAATCAGCCTTATAGTGCGGCTGAGAAGCAAACACTATATACGCAGGTCGGCGGTTACAAGACCGAAGCTACCTTTAAGGACGGCGGCAGCGGTACGACGAAGTCGAACAAAGACGCCTTGAAGGAAAAGGCCGAAGAGATTCAGGCGAATACAAAGTATATGCCCGTCAAAGAGGCGCGGATATCCTCGGAATTCGGCATGAGAACTCATCCTATCAGCGGAAAGCAAAAGATGCACACCGGCATTGATATTGCCGTCGGCATGGGTACGGACGTTGTTTCTGCCCGCAAGGGCGTCGTAGAATTCGCCGGTTCAAGAGGCGGATACGGTAACAGAGTCGTCATTGACCACGGTGACGGTATGAAAACCACATACAGCCATCTTTCCGAGATCGGTGTAAAACCCGGTGATACCGTCAACGCAGGCACACTGATCGCCAAAAGCGGTAGCACGGGAGCTTCAACAGGACCGCACCTTCATTTCGAGGTCGAAGTAAACGGAAACTATGTCAATCCGAGAGACTTTTTCGACTTTGACAGTTGGAAGACCGTAAGCATCGCAAAGAATCCGGACTATTCCGCCTACACTCCCACCAAGTCAAGCAGCGGTGGCGGCGGAGGCCGTAAGAGCGGAGGAAAGAAGAGCGGCGGCGGTAAGAAGGGCAAAGCAACGACATCCTCCGAAACCGCAAGCTACACTCCTACCTACGCACCGACGACGACACGATCTTCTACAGGGTCAAGCGGTTCCTCGGGAGGCAAGTCTTCACGCTCTGCTGCGTCGAGAACTCCCTCCGCGAGACGGACGCAGACATCCGTCGCAAAAGGTATTATGCTGCCAACGGCGCGCGAGATCGATTCCGCGAAACGTACCTCAACGCCTACGGTGGCGAGAAACGGCGGAAAATCTGCGTCGAGAGGAA
>Ga0310786_10002165_pt1 | contig 30595 bp, 22 predicted proteins | sample AusTroGonzalo_MG_FD_203881 | JGI IMG/M metagenome (GOLD analysis project Ga0310786, IMG submission 203881) | Bovine rumen microbial communities from tropical cattle in Woodstock, Queensland, Australia - Gonzalo_03 (v2) (version 2) | ecosystem: Host-associated > Mammals > Digestive system >...
CCCCGATCGAATGGAAACCCGGAAAGGACCAGGGCTATACGTGGTATTCTTACAGATGGGGCGGATTCCCGCTCGAGAAGTACACCGGCCCGACCGGCGACGGCCGCTCGACGCTGGAGACGGAAGACGACCTGGTCCAGGTCATGGTCGGCGCCGGCTGGCGTCTGCCGTCGAAGGCTGAATGCCAGGAACTGGCCGACACCAAGTCCAATACGGACGACTACGAATGGAGATGGTGCAACGGCTCCACGGAGCAATACAACGGTTCGACCGTCCCGGGCTGGGAGATCAAGTGGAAAACCACCGGAGCGACGATCTTCTTCCCGGCTGCCGGCTTCCGGCTCATCAAAGGCCTCAACTTTGCTAATGGCTACGGATTCTACTGGTCCTCCGACGTCTCGGAGGCAGACACGGAAGAGGCCTACGATTTTGAATTCAACCTCCCTACGCTCGCGGAAGAGCCGCGTGTGGACGATGTCAGCCGCCACGCGGGCCTCACGGTGCGCGGCGTCCGCTGAGGCGCTGGACGAGGAGGGGGGCGACGAGGTTGCCGGCCACGTTGAGCAGCGTGGCGGGGATGTCGCAGATCGTGCCGATGATCAGCAGCGCCGCCGCGAACGACGGGTCCAGCCCCAGCACCGCGCAGATGAGCAGCTCGCCGGTCATCCCGCCCACGGGGATGGCGCCCACCACGACACTCTCCAGCAGCGCCAGCAGGATGGCGGGCGCGATGGCGCCGAAGCCCTGCGGTGCGGCGCCGAAGAAGTAGAGCGCGAAGAGTACCTTGGCCACCGAACAGACCACGGAACCGTCCTTGTGCAGGTTGGTTCCGAGCGGGATGATGCCGTCCACGATCTTGTCGCTGACGCCCAGCCGGCGCGCCGCGGCCATGTTGACGGGCATGCAGGCGGCTGACGAGCAAGTGCCCACAGCCGTCGCGGACGGCGGAATCATCTCCTTCCAGAACCGCCCGAGCGGCACGCGGCAGAACAGCGCGTAGAGGGAAAGGAAAACTATGTAGCACACGGCGCTGACGGCGCACACCACCAGGAAGATTTCGAAATAATCGCCCACGATCTGCCCGCCCAGCGAGCCGACCGTGTCGGCGAAATAGCAGCCGATGCCGATCGGCGCGAGCTTCATCACCAGCTCCATCATCTTGATGACGACCGCTTCGCCTTCGGCGATGAAGCGCTCCACCAGGGCGGCCTTCTGGCCCAGCAGGGCCACGGCCAGCCCGAAGAGGGCGGAGAAGAGGATCAGCGGAAGCAGGTGTTCGCGGGACAGCAGCAGCGGGAAGTCGTCGACGGTCAGGGCCGCCACGATCGCTTCGCCCAGGTCCAGGCCCTCGCCCGTGACGCCGGGCATCGCGCCGCCCTGGCCCAGGATCCGGGTGAAAGGATTCCACACGGACATGAAGCCGAAGGAGAAGATCCCCGTCACGAGCGACATGAACAGGAAGACGCCCAGCGCGGTCAGGAGGACCCTGCCGACCGCCCCGCTCTTCTGCATCACCACGAGGGAATGCGCCACGGAGAAGAACACCAGCGGCACCACCAGTACGAAGACCAGGTTGAGGAACAGCATCCCCGGCGCGCGCAGCACGCGGGCGCCGTCCCCCAGGACCGCGCCCAGCACGCCGCCCGCGACCAGACCGAGCAGCAGCAGGAGCGTGGCGCCGTAATTCTTCAGGAAGGCATTCTTCATCTTCAGACAAAGATAGAAAAAAGAATGGCCCGTCGTGCTTTTGCGACGGGCCATTGTCTTACTCGCGGAAGAGCATCGGGGCGAACTGGTGCAGCGAGCGGCGCCAGGTGAGCCATTCGTGGCCCGTGCCCGGGGACTCGTAGTAGACGTGGTTCACGCCGAGGCTGTCGAGGGCGCAGTGCAGGTCGTAGATGCCCTGGTACATCCCGTTGGGCTCGTCGGTGCCGATGCTGATGTACAGCAGGTGATAGTCGTCGTTGATCGAGGTCGGATACATCTCGCTGTCGCGGCGGTCGCCGGGGCCGCGGCCGGAGCCGCTGAAGCCGCCGATCCAGCCGAAGAGTTCCGGATGGTCCAGGCCGATGGTGTAGGCCTGGAAGCCGCCGAGCGAGAGGCCGCAGATGGCGCGGTGGTCGCGGTCGGTGAGGGTGCGGTAGGTCGCGTCGATGTACGGCACGGTCTCCTCGACCACCACCTTCTCGAAGGCGTCGAAGTTGAAGAGGTTGAAGCGGCCGCCCTGCTCCTCGCCGGCCAGCGTGGCCACGGCGTGCTCGCAGACGATGATCATCGGCTCGCACTCCTTGGCGGCGATCAGGTTGTCCATGATGTTCTGCATCATGCCCTGGACGGCCCAGCCGGTCTCATCCTCGCCGGCGCCGTGGTGCAGGTAGAGCACCGGGAAACGGCGCTCCGGCTCCTTGGCGTACTGCGGCGGCAGGTAGATGTAGTACGGGCGGTCTGCGCCGGTCAGCTCGGAATGGAATTTCTCGATGCGGATCTCGCCGTGCGGGACCTTCTTCTCCAGGTAGTAGTCCACGCCCGCCTCGGGGATCTCGATGCCGCTGCCCCAGTAGAACGAGCCGAAGAACTGCTGCGTGTTGGGGTCGGCGACGCGCTTCCCGTCCACGGAAAGCATATAGTAGTGGAAACCGGGCACGAGGGGCTCGGAAGTGACTTCCCAGATGCCGTCTTCGCCCTTGGTCATCTCGTAGTTCTTGCCGCCGACGTTCACGGCGACGGTCTGCGCTTCGGGGAAATCGACGCGGAAGACGACGCTGAGGTCGGGGTTGACCATCGGATAGTCGTGGCCGGGGAGGTTGGTGGTGGCGGGCGTCGGCTTGGTGAGGACGCCGACCTGGGAATTGCCCGCGCAGGAGGCGAGCAGGGCCGCTGCGAGGAGCAGCCCGGAAATGAGGTGTGATTTCATATACGTGGTCTTTCGGTTGAGGCAAAGTTACGCAATATCCGCGTAACGCCGCGCGCGAAATATCCCGCGATTCGGTCAGAATCTTTGAATAATCTTACACCGGGCGGGTCTTGTCCCGCAGCCAGTCGGCGATCTCGCCGGGGAGGTGCGGGGAGAGCGCCTGCCAGACGCGCTCGTGGTAGGCGTTGAGCCACGCGATTTCGTCGCCGTTCAGCAGCGACAGCTCCAGCCCGTCCGTGTCGAAGTGGCAGAGGGTCAGCGGCTCGAACGCGAGCCAGCGTCCGAATTCCGAGGCGCCCGCCTCGACGCAGAGCAGCAGGTTCTCGTGCCGCACGCCGTGCTGCCCCTCGCGGTAGATGCCCGGCTCGTCGGAGACGATCATCCCGGGCTCGAAGGGGACGGGGTTGAGGTTCTGCCGGATGTCCTGCGGGCCCTCGTGCACGCCGAGGAACCAGCCCACGCCGTGGCCCGTGCCGTGCCCGAAGTTGCGCTTGCTGCGCCAGAGCGGCGCGCGGGCGAGGGCGTCCAGCCGGCAGCCGGGCGTCCCTTCCGGGAAAACGGCCATCGCCAGGTCGATATGCCCCTTGAGCACGAGCGTGTAGTCTTCGCGCTCCAGCGCGGAGAGGCGTCCCATCGGGACGGTGCGCGTGATGTCGGTGGTGCCGCAGGTATACTGTCCGCCGGAGTCGCACAGGTACAGCCCCTCGTCGCGGATCACCGGCGCGTAGTTGTGCGGGGTGATGTAGTGCGGCAGGGCCGCGCCGGGCCCGTAGGCGGAGATGGTCTCGAAGCTGTCGCCCAGGTAGCCGGGCTGGTCGCCGCGCAGCTGGCCCAGCTTGACGGCGGCGTCCCATTCGGTGATTTCCCGCCCGGCGGCGACGGACCGCTCCAGCCAGTAGAGGTAGCGCTCCATCGCGAGGCCGTCCTGCAGGTGCGCTTCGCGCATCCCGGCGATCTCCCTGGCGTTCTTGACCGCCTTGCGCAGCCCCACGGGGCTCGTGCCCTCTTCGAGGGGGACGGAGGCGGATGCCAGGCTGTTGTAGAGCTGGTAGTTGAGCGTGGACGCGTCCACGAAGAGGCGTCCCTGGAACTCCGTCGGGAGGTAGTCGATGTCGGAATAGGGGTGCAGGCGCACGCCGTCCGCCTCCAGGATGCTGAAGGTGGCGCGCGTCTCCTGGTCCTCGACCTTCTCCTTGAGGACGTACCAGCACACTTCGTTGCGCGTGACGAGCAGGTAGCTGATCACGAGCGGGTTGTATTCGATGTCGGAGGCGCGGACGTTGAGGAGCCATGCGATCTCGTCGAGCGCGGTCAGCAGGATGGCGTCGCAGCCCTGCTCGCGCAGGAAGGCGCGCAGCCAGGATATCTTTTCCCGGCGGCTTTCGCCGGGGTCCACGGTGACGATGGGCGTCTGCGGGATGGCCGGGCGGTCCGTCCAGAAGCGGTCCAGCAGGTCGGGGACGCTGAGGACGGTCCCCGGCAGCGACTGCGCGAAATCGGCGCCCACGCACAGGCCGTCCACGGCGATGAGCGCGTCGTCGCCGAACTGCTTCGACAGCCACTCCGGAATGGGAACCTGCTCGGGCACGCGCATCTTGTGGAGCGCGATGCCCGTGCCTTCGAGCTGCTGCTCCGCCTGGATGAAGTAGCGCGTGTCCGTCCAGAGGCCGGCGTGGTCGAGGGTGACCACGAGGTCGCCGGCTTCGCCGGTGAAGCCCGACAGCCACTCGACCTGCTTCCAGCGCTCGGCGGGATACTCGCTGCAATGGGGGTCGGAGCCGGTGACGACCACGGCGTCCCAGCCCTTGGCGCGCATCAAGGTGCGCAGCATTTCGATTCTTTCAGCCATACCATACAAATATAATTATTATTTTTGCATGCTATGAAGATCGGAAACCTGGATCTTGGAGAGCGCCCGCTGCTGCTCGCGCCGATGGAAGACGTCACGGACGTCTCTTTCCGCGTGCTCTGCCGCGAGCAGGGTGCGGATATGGTCTATACCGAGTTCGTCAACTCCGACGGACTGGTCCGCGACGTGCCCAAGACCATCGCCAAGATGCATACGCTCGAGGAGGAGGCCCCCGTGGGCATCCAGATCTACGGCCAGCATCCCGACGCGATGGTGGAGGCGGCCCGGATGGCCGACCGCGCGGCGGAGCTCGCCGGCGGCCACGGCGCCGACCTGGTGGACATCAACTTCGGCTGCCCGGTGAGCAAGATCGCCGGCCGCGGCGCCGGCTCCGGAATGATGCGTGAGCCGGACAAGATGGTGGCCATCACCAAGGCCGTCGTGGAGGCGGTCGGCAAGCCCGTGACGGTCAAGACCCGCCTGGGCTGGGACGACAGTTCCAAGATCATCGTCGAGCTCGCCGAGCGCCTGCAGGACGTGGGCATCGCGGCGCTGACCATCCACGGCCGCACGCGCTGCCAGCTCTACAAGGGCGCGGCCGACTGGACGCTGATCGGCGCGGTCAAGAACAACCCCCGGATGCACATCCCCATCATCGGCAACGGCGACATCACCGACGGCCCGTCGGCCCGCAACGCCTTCGACCGCTACGGCGTGGACGCCGTGATGATCGGGCGCGCGACCTTCGGCCACCCGTGGATCTTCCGCGAGATCAAGTACTATCTGGAGCACGGCGAATCGATGCCGGACCTGACGGTCTCGGAAAAGGTCGCCCTGGCGCGGCGCCACCTCGCGCTCTCGCTCGCCTACAAGGGCGAGCCGCGCGGCATCTACGAGATGCGCCGCCACCTTTCCTGCTATTTCAAGGGCCTGCCCGATTTCAAGGAGACCCGGATGCGGATGGTCACGACCCTGGACGTGGCCGAGCTGCAGGACATTCTCGACACTATAGAAAAGCGATATGATTGACAAGATCCTCCTCTTTCCCTATTATCTCGCCCTCAAGTGGCGCGACCGGCGCTACAAGCGCCCCGGCCGCAAGTTCCATTTTGCCGACGTGCCCACCCTGTGCATCGGCAACGTCACCGTCGGCGGCACGGGCAAGACCCCGCACGTCGAGATGGTCCTGCGCCTGCTGCAGGAGACGCCCGCGTGGAGCGGCAAGCAGCTTGCCGTCCTCTCGCGCGGCTACAAGCGCGAAAGCCACGGTTTCCAGCAGGTGACCACGAGCGGCAGCGCGACGATGTTCGGCGACGAGCCGCTGCAGATCAAGAAGAAATTCCCGGCGGCGGTCGTGGCCGTGGACAAGGACCGCGTGGAGGGTTGCGGCCTGCTGGCGCATCCTGAGCGCCTCCAGGCGCGGAAATATGTCAAGCGCTGCTGGAACCGCGAATTCCCGGCCGCCGACTACATCGTCCTCGACGACGCCTTCCAGTACCGCAAGCTCAAGGTCAACAAGACCGTCGTCCTGGTGGACTACAACCGTCCGGTGCACCGCGACATGCTCCTGCCGTTCGGCCGCCTGCGCGACCTCCCGGAGCGGGTCTTCGACGCCGACGCGCTCATCGTGACCAAATGCCCGGAGACCCTGGAGGACGCCGCGCGCGTCGACTTCCTCGAGGATATGGGCTTCACGGAATACGATCCCGCCGCCTGCGCGGCGACCAACCCCGACGGCCGCCGGCAGTTCGTCTTCTTCACGACCGTGCACTACGAGCCGGCCGAGGGCGTCTTCCCGACGGCGGAGCCGCGCTTCGTCTATTCCAAGAAGGTCATCGTCGTGACCGGCATCGCCAAGGACACGCCGCTGCGCTCCTACCTGAGCGACACCTACAAGATCGTCAAGCGCTTCTCCTTCCCGGACCACCACACCTACACGTGGAAGGACATCAACCGCATCCAGGATATCGTCCGCGACCAGCCCACGGCGGCCGTCATCACGACGGAGAAGGACGCCCAGCGCCTGCTGGACTACTCCGGCATGCCGGAGAACCTGATGCAGCGCCTCTTCATGGTCCCCATCAAGACGGATTTCCTGACCGACGTGGAGCGGGAAACGTTCAGCGGGTTCATCGAGAAGATCTAAAAGAAAGGCCCCGGCGCTTGCCGGGGCCTTTCTTTATCGCTGTCAGGGCGTCGCTAGACGACCATGATCTCTTTCTCCTTGGTGGCGACGATCTCGTCGACGCGCTTGACGTTCTTGTCGGTCAGCTTCTGCACTTCGGCTTCGGCTTCCTTCTCGGCGTCCTCGGACATACCGTCGTTCTTCTGGGCCTTCTTCAGGATCTCGATGCCGTCGCGGCGGGCGTTGCGCACCACGACCTTGGCGCTCTCGCCCGCGGCCTTGGCCTTCTTGATGAGGTCCTTGCGGCGGTCCTCCGTCAGGGCGGGGACGGTGCAACGGATCGTCTCACCGTTGTTGGACGGGGTCAGGCCGAGGTTGGCGTCGATGATGGCCTTCTCAATCTTGTTGATCAGGCTCTTCTCCCACGGCTGCAGTGCGAGGGTCTTGACGTCCGGCGCGGAGATGGAGGCCACCTGGTGCAGCGGGGTGGGCGTGCCATAATAGTCGATGGTGACGCCGTTGAATATGGCAGGGTTGGCCTTGCCGACGCGGTAGGACTTGAGGTCTTCCTCGAGGAAGTTCATGGCTTCCTGCATCTTCCTTTCGGTCTGGTTGATGATTTCTTTGGCTTGTTCGGTCAACATATGATTACTCTCTTATTGATTAATATACATTCTATTATGCGTGCACCACGGTGCCGATCTTCTCTCCATTCAACAGACGTGCCAGGTTGCCGTCCTGCTCGACGTTGAAGACGATGATGGGGATGGGGCCCTGCTCGCAGAGGGCGTAGGCCGTCAGGTCCATCACCTTGAGCTTGTCGGACAGCGCCTTGGCGAAGGTGAGTTCGTCGTAGCGCTTGGCGTTCGGGTCCTTCTCCGGGTCGGCGGTGTAGACGCCGTCCACGCGGGTGCCCTTCAGCAGGGCGTCCGCCCCGATCTCGAGGGCCCGCAGCGCGGCGCCCGAATCGGTGGTGAAGAAAGGATTGCCGGTGCCGCCGGCGATCAGGGCGACGCCTCCGCGCTCGAGGAGCGCCACGGCGTCTTCCTTGCGGTAGTAGTGGGCCACGGGCAGCATCGGGGTGGCGGTGAACACCTCGGCCTCGATGCCGAAGCTGCGGATCGCGCCGGCGATGGCGAGGGCGTTCATCACGGTGGCGAGCATGCCCATCCGGTCGCCCGTGATGCGGTCGAAGCCTTTGCCGACCCCCTGCAGGCCGCGGAAGAAGTTTCCGCCGCCGTTGACGACGGCGACCTGGTGGCCGGCCTTCACGGCCTCGGCGATCTCCCGGGCATAGCGGACGAGGTATTTCTCATCGATTCCTTTGCCGGCGGGGCCGCCCAGACTCTCTCCGCTCAGCTTCAACAAAACTCTCATAGGACCATTAATAATATATGGAAAACAAAATTATTGGAAAATTATGAAACTTGCAAGATTCGGGCTATATTTGCAGTCTAGACTAGCTTAAATCCAAACACGATGTTTATATTCAACTCCTCTATCGGCAAGAAATTCATCCAGGCGGTGAGTGGAGCCTTCCTGGTCATCTTCCTTCTCCTGCATGCGACGATCAATTTCTTCTCCGTCATTGACTCGTTCACGGGCAAGTTCGGCGCTGTTGCCGCCGACTCGGATCTCTTCAGCAAGGGCGACGGCCTGTTCAAGCTCGGTTGCGACTTCATGTCCACGCCGGTCATCTCCCTCATGGTGCCGGTCCTCGCGCTCGGTTTCCTGGTGCACATCGTCTATGGTTGCTGGCTGACGGTCCAGAACATCCGCGCCCGCGGCGGCTGGAAGCGCTATGAGGTGCCCAGCAAGGCTGCCGCCGACTCCTGGTCCGCCAAGAATATGTTCGTGCTCGGCGCGATCATCATCGGTTTCATCTTCTTCCACCTGACCCACTTCTGGGCCAAGATGCAGCTGCCCGAGATGTTCGGCATCGGCACCTACGAGAACAACCCTTACCTCCTGCTGACCACGACGTTCGGCAACTGGTGGATCGTCGCGCTGTACATCGCGTGGTTCGTGGCCGTCTGGCTCCACCTCCTCCACGGCTTCTGGAGCATGCTCCAGACCGTCGGCTGGAACGGTTCCGTCTGGTTCAAGCGCGTCAAGGTCATCGGTGCGATCGTGGCTTCCCTGATCTGCCTGATGTTCGTCGCCACGGCGATCAACGCCTTCATCCAGGCGAACTTTATCGCCTAGGCGTTTCCCGTTTGGTTTTTCAGAATAAAATTCATACCTTTGCGGTCCCTATTTTGTGTAGGGATCGCAATTTTTATTAACTAATTAAAGATCAAGACAGTGGACACACAAAGCTACAAAACTGTTTCGCTTAACAAAGCGACTGTAGACAAGAAGTGGGTCGTCATTGATGCGACGGATCTCGCACTTGGTCGTCTCGCTTCCCGCGTCGTTCTCGCCCTCCGCGGCAAGAACAAGCCGGGTTACACCCCGCACGTGGATTGCGGTGACAACGTCATCGTGATCAACGCCGAGAAGGTCTCCCTCAGCGGCAAGAAGATGACCGACCGGGTCTATACCCGTTACACCGGCTATCCCGGTGGACAGCGGTTCACGACCCCGCGCGACATTCTCGCCAAGCGCCCCGCCGAACTCGTCAGGAGAGCAGTCAAGGGTATGCTCCCTAAGACCCGTCTTGGTGCAGACCTCCTCGGCAACCTCTACGTGTATGCCGGCCCGGAGCACCCGCACCAGGCTCAGAACCCGAAAGTTATCAAGTTGGACGAAATTTAAACAGAGCAAATGGAACAGACACACGCCCTTGGAAGACGTAAAGCAGCCGTCGCTCGCGTTTATCTCGCTCCCGGTGCAGGCAACGTCACGGTCAACGGCCGTCCCCTCGAGACCTATTTCTCGCTGGACTCCCTCCGTTACATCGTGAACCAGCCGTTCGAAGTCACCTCTACGCTTGGTCAGTTTGACGTGAAGGTCACCGTCCTCGGCGGTGGTATCAAGGGTCAGGCTGAGGCCATCCGTCTGGGTATCGCCCGTGCACTCAGCGAGCTGGACCGTGAAGCATACCGTTCTGCGCTCAAGGCCGCCGGTTTCCTCACCCGCGATGCACGCGAGGTCGAGCGCAAGAAGCCGGGTCAGCCTGGTGCACGCCGCCGCTTCCAGTTCAGTAAACGTTAGTTACTGCCCGTTTTACGGCACAGCCGTGGTTCTAAACTTCCGGTGTCCGTGAGGACCGAGATGGGAAGTTGCCACGCTGCGGAAAAGGCTGGAGACCGGATCTTCCGCTACTCCGCCTTGAAGAAAAGAGACCCCGCCAGGCGGGGACAGTTTAGAACAAAACAAAAACAAAGACACACACAATGTCACGTACAAATTTCCAGGAATTGCTTGATGCAGGTGTTCACTTCGGCCACCTGGCCCGTAAGTGGAACCCTAAGATGGCTCCCTATATCTTCGACCAGAAGAACGGAATCCACATCATCGACCTGCACAAGACCATCGGCAAGGTCGATGAGGCTGCCGAGGAGATGAAGCAGCTGGCCAAGTCCGGCCGCAAGATTCTCTTCGTCGCCACCAAGAAGCAGGCCAAGGATCTCGTCAAGGAGAAGGCCACCGCGGTCAACATGCCCTCCATCACGGAGCGCTGGGCCGGCGGTATGCTGACCAACTTCCCGACGATCCGCAAGGCCGTCAAGAAAATGTCCACCATCGACAAGATGAAAGAGGACGGTACCTTCGACAAGCTCGCCAAGCGTGAGCGTCTGCAGGTCGACCGTCAGCGCGCCAAGCTCGAGAAGAACCTCGGCTCGATCCGCGACATGTCCCGCCTTCCTTCCGCCCTGTTCGTCATCGACGTGCAGAAGGAGGCCAACGCCGTCAAAGAGGCCAATCGCCTCAACATCCCGGTATTCGCAATGGTTGATACTTGTTGCGATCCCACCCCGATTGATTATGTGATACCGGCGAACGACGACGCGACGAAGTCCATCGAGTGCGTTCTCAACGTTCTGTGCGCTGCCATCCAGGAAGGCCTCGACGAGCGTAAGCTCGAGAAGGACAAGGAGGCTGCCGAGGAGACTGTGGCCGAAGAGGGCGCCAAGCCCGCCGCCCGCAAGCTCCGCGCCCGCAAGGGTGGCAAGGACGCCGACGAGAAAGCCGAAGAGGCTGCCGCCGAATAATGTTCCATTGATAAAAGAATAAAGCAATATGGCAATTACTGCTGCAGATGTAATGAAACTCCGGAAGATGACTTCCGCCGGTATGATGGACTGCAAGAAGGCCCTCGAGGAAGCTAACGGCGACTTCGACAAGGCTATCGGCATCATCCGTGAGAAGGGCAAGCTCGTGGCCGCCAAGCGTGCGGACCGTGAGACTTCCGAAGGTGCGGTGAAAGCCCGCCTGGCTGGCAACAAGGCCATCCTGGTCTGCCTCGGCTGCGAGACCGACTTCGTGTCCCGCAACTCCGACTTCCAGGATCTCGCCAACGCCATCGCCGACGTGGCCATCGCCAACTGCCCGGCTGACATCGAGGGCCTCAAGGCCTGCAAGATGGCGGACGGTTACACCGTGGCCGAGGCTGTCGAGGCCCAGACCGGCAAGACCGGTGAGAAGCACGTGCTCGCTTACTATGCGCTCGTGGAGGCTCCCTTCGTGGTCGAGTACGTCCACACGCTGAACGGCAAGCTCGGCGCCCTCGTGGGCTTCAACAAGGAGGTCCCTGCGGAGCTCGCCAAGGGTATCGTGATGCAGGTCGCATCCATGAACCCGGTGGCCATCTCCCCGGCTGACTGCCCGGCCGAGGTCCTCGAGAACGAGAAGAAAGTCGCGATCGAGAAGACCAAGGAAGAGCAGGTCCAGAAGGCCGTCGACGCCGCCCTCAAGAAGGCCGGCATCAACCCGGCCCACGTGGACAGCGAGGACCACATCGAGTCCAATACCGCCAAGGGTTGGATCACGCCCGAGCAGGCCGCCCAGGCCCGCGAGATCATCAAGACCGTCAGCGCTGAGAAGGCCGCGAACCTTCCTGTCCAGATGATCGAGAACATCGCCAACGGCCGTGTCCAGAAGTTCCTCAAGGAGAACACCCTGATGGAGCAGGAGTACCAGATGGCCGACGACAAGTCCACGGTCGCCCAGGCGCTCGCCGCCTTCGACAAGGACGCCAAGGTCGTCGCGACCAAGCGCTTCTCCCTGAACGACTAATTCCCTGTCATTCGCCGGCTTGACCGGCGGATCTCGAAATGATAAGAATGGCTCGCGCTTTGCGAGCCATTTTTGTTATCTTTGTGCCTGTATGAATCTGAAGAGTCTCGCAAAAGATACGGCGCTCTACGGCTTGAGCAGCATCGTCGGCCGCTTCCTGAATTACCTGCTGGTAATCGTGCATACCCACGTCATTCCGGCGGCGAGCGGCGGCTATGGCATCGTCTCGAACCTGTATGCCTACACGGCGCTGTTCTTCGCGCTGCTGACCTTCGGCATGGAGACGACCCTGTTCCGCTACGGCAGCAAGCCCGGCGTGGACGACAGGATGGTTTACAGCAACGCCCTCCGGATGGTGGGCGGCGTGGGGCTCGCCTTCCTGGCCGTCGTCTTCCTGCTGCTGCGCCCGATCGCCGGGGCGTTGGACTATGTGGCCCACCCCGAATACATCGGGATGTTTGCCCTGATCACCGTGCAGGATGCGTTCCAGGCCGTGATGTTCAGCCGCCTGCGGCAGTTGAAGCGGCCGATCCGCTTCGTCGCGCTGAAGTTCGCCTTCATCATTCCGAGCATCCTGCTCAACCTCTTCATCTTCCTCGTCATGCCGCGCATCCCGGCCCTGACCGGTATCTTTGAATACTTCAACTACGGCGTGGGCCTGATCTTCGTGGCGAACCTGATCTGCACGACCCTGGTCTCCTTCCTCTTCATCCCGGAGATGCGGGGCATCGCCTACGGCTTCGACAAGGGGCTGGCGAAGCAGATGCTGGTCTATGCCTGGCCGCTGTTGTTGCTCAGCCTCGTGGGCGTGCTCAACCAGGTGGCCGACAAGATCCTGCTGCCCAAGCTGATGCCGGGCGAAGACGGGATGGTCCAGCTGGGCATCTACGGCGCCTGCATCAAGGTGGCGATGATCATGGCGCTGCTCACGCAGGCCTTCCGCTATGCCTACGAACCCATCGTCTTCGCGGACAACAAGGACGCGCAGAATCCCGCGACGCTCGCCGACGGGACCAAATACTTCGTCATCTTCACGCTGCTGGCTTTCCTGGCCGTGATGTTCTACCTCCCGGTGCTGCGCCACTTCGTCGGCAAGGGCTACTGGGAGGGCCTCGACGTCGTCCCGGTCGTGATGATGGCGGAGATCTTCATGGGCGTGTATTTCAACCTGTCCTTCTGGTACAAGCTCACTGACCAGAACTGGTGGGGTGCCGTCATCAGCGCCATCAGCGTGGCGGTGATGATCGGGATCAACGTCCTCTTCGTTCCGAAGATCGGCTACTGGGCCTGCGCGTGGGGCGGGTTCGCCGGCTACGGCATCGCGATGCTGATCAGCTATTTCCTCGGGCAGAAGAAATATCCCATCCCGTACGACCTCAAGGCGATCGGCAAGTTCGTGCTGGTCGCGGGCGCGATGTTCGCCCTGTACTGGTTCTGGATGCGGACGCTGCCCGCCTGGCTGCAGATGACCGTCGGGACGCTGCTGCTCGGCCTGTACGCCCTGGTCGCCTGGCGCGAAATCAAATCATCAAAAGCAATATGAAACGCATTTTAACTCTCACCCTCTGCTGCCTCGGCGCAGCCGCGCTGCTCGTCAGCTGCGGCGGCAACGCCGCGAAGAAGGCGGAGCCGGCCGCGGCGGAAGCCGCCGTCGACACGGCTGCGGTAGCGGAACAAACCCAACGCACGATGGACAAAATCGCCAACCTGCCGGCCGAGCCGGTGTTCGACATCATCACCTCGATGGGTGTCATCAAGATCAAACTGTATGCAGACACGCCCAAGCACCGCGAGAACTTCGCGAAGCTGGCGCTGGAGAAGTATTATGACGGTATCCTCTTCCACCGCGTCATCGACGGCTTCATGATCCAGGCCGGCGATCCGCTGACCAAGGACGCCAACAACAAGCCGCGCTTCGGCACCGGCGGTCCGAACTACACCGTTCCCGCCGAGTTCGTGGCGGCCCACACCCACAAGAAGGGCGCCCTGGCCGCCGCCCGCCGCGGCGACGCCGTCAATCCCTACAAGGAATCCTCCGGCTCCCAGTTCTATCTGGTGCAGGACGCAGCCAACTGCGCCCAGCTGGATGGCGCCTACACCGTCTTCGGCGAGACGATCGAAGGCCTCGACGTGATCGACAAGATCGCATCCGTCGCGACCGACGGCCGTGACTGCCCGCTGCAGGACGTGAAAATCATTACGATCAAACCGGCCGAATAGCAATATTGGCACAGTTATTGTTATTCATTAAACCGAATAGTTTTTTCATAGGTTTAATTTTAGGTTAGAATTGCTTGGGGGTCCTGCTGTGAAGCAGGACCCTTGATTTTTTTTGTCCGAAAACTTATATTTGTGTGTTATAACACGGCTAACCATGGAAAAAGTCACCGTTCTGCCCCCCGAAAAATTGATCAACGGCTGGATCGACCCCAAGTACCTCCCCGAGGGAAAGGATAAGTATTATATCCGCAACAAGCAGGTGCACAAGCCGCGCGGCGGCTGGCGCCACCTGACGAGCGGCGAAATCGAAATCCTGGTGATGAACGACAACCGGGCGGCGAGCTGGGACACCATCTGGGTCACGGACGAATTCCGTCCGCAGGAGATCAAGAACAACAAGTTCTACGGCACGGTCCGCATCGGCCGCGTCTCCGAGAACGGCCTCCAGTTCCACGACCTCCGGCTGCCCATCGGCATCACCAATTCCTCGATCCATTCCTGCGACATCGGTGACGACTGCGCCGTGCATAACGTCCATTATCTCTCGCACTACATCATCGGCAACCGCTGCATGCTCTTCAACATCGAGGAGATGTGTACGACGGACCACGCCAAGTTCGGCAACGGCGTCATCAAGGACGGCGAGTCCGAGGACGTCCGCGTCAAGATCGAGGTGATGAACGAGACGGGCTGCCGCGCGGTCTATCCCTTCGACGGGATGACGACCGCCGACGCCTATATGTGGGCGAAATACATCGACGACGAGCCCCTCCAGGAGAAGCTCCGCGAGATCACGCAGGCTTCCGCGGACAGCCACCGCGGCTACTACGGCACCGTCGGCGAGGGCTGCGTCATCAAGAACTCCTCCATCATCAAGGACGCCAAGATCGGCGCGTCCTGCTACATCAAGGGTGCGAGCAAGCTCAAGAACATCACGATCAATTCCTCCGAGAAGGAGCCTTCGCAGATCGGCGAGAACGTCATCATGGTCAACGGCATCATGGGCTTCGGCAGCCGCGCGTTCTATTCCTGCACGGCCATCCGCTTCGTCATCGGCAACAACAGCTCCCTCAAGTTCGGCGCCCGCCTGATCAATTCCATCCTGGGCGACAACTCCACGATCTCCTGCTGCGAGGTCCTCAACAACCTCATCTTCCCCGCGCACGAGCAGCACCACAACAACTCCTTCCTGGTGGCCGCCTGCGTCAAGGGACAGAGCAACATGGCCGCCGGCGCGACCATCGGCTCCAACCACAACAGCCGCACCAACGACAACGAAGTGGTGGCGGGCCGCGGCTTCTGGCCGGGCCTGTGCACGAGCATCAAGCATTCGAGCGTCTTCGCCAGCTATACGCTCCTCGCCAAGGCCGACTATCCGGCCGAGCTGAACATCCCGCTGCCGTTCTCCCTGCTGAGCAACAACGCCAAGGAGGACCGCCTCGAGGTCACGCCCTGCTTCTGGTGGTGCCAGAACCTCTACGCGCTGGCGCGCAACAACTGGAAATACAAGACCCGCGACAAGCGGATCACCAAAACGCAGAATATTGAATTCGATACCTTCGCCCCCGACAGTATGGAGGAGGTCATCCACGCCCGCGAACTGCTGGAGCTCTGGACGGCCAAGGCCTGGTATCGCCAAGAGAATAAACCGTTCGACAAACTCAAAGACGAGCAACTGCGGGCTAAGGGCCGCGAGCTGCTCAACGGTGACTCCGAGACCGTGGACGGACTTGAGGTGTTCGGCGAGGACCTGGAGAAGAGCAAGCGTAAAGCCCTCATCCGCAAACCCTGGCGGGCCTATCACGCCTATGGCGACATGCTCGTGCATTATGCCATGACCAACGTGATGGACTACCTCGAGGCCAATCCGGGCGAGACGCTGACCTCCTTGTCTGCATTCCTCAAGAGCCGTCGCCAGCGCGAGTGGGTCAACCTGGGCGGACAGCTGATGATGACGACCGAATTCGACCGTCTCCGCGCCGACATCCGGAGCGGCAAGCTGGCTTCCTGGAAGGACATCCACAAGCGCTACAATGACATCTGGAGACGCTATCCCGTTGACAAGCTCCGTCACGCCTATCTCTCGCTCTGCTGCCTGATGGAGGTCGAGCGGATGGACGCCGCGGCCTGGCAGCAGGCCATCGAGGCGGAGATGCGCATCCAGCGTTTCATCTGCGACGAGGTGTACCGCACCCGCAAGAAAGACCACGACAATCCGTTCCGCAAGGCCACCTACCGCAACGCCGAGGAGATGACCGCCGCGATCGGCACGTTGGATGGCAACAGCTTCGTCAAGCAGATCCGGTCCGAGACCGCGGTCAACCTGAAGCGCCTCGAGGAACTGCGTCTGAGAATGTAATTGATAGCACAAACAAATGAATCTGAAAGACAACAAGTACGCCCAGTATTATCTGGTGCAGGAAATGATGGGGACTGTCCCCACGGTAGCGAAATTCGATCCTGAATGCTCCAAGTTCGTCGCGGACTCCGTCCGCAAGACGGGCAGGATGTTCTTCTCCGGCGAGGGCTCTTCCCGCATCTTCCCGGCCAAGAACGCCCGCCGCGTCTCCCTGCGCTGGGGACTCGCCGCCGATATCCAGACCGACGGCTCCCGGCAGGCCGCCGAATATGACCTGAGCCGTTTCACCGTCCTGGTCGACTCCAACTCCGGCCGGACCAAGGAGGCCCTGGCCCTCGCCCGCAAGCTGCAGGCCGAAGGCAACAAGGAGACCTTCTCGCTGAGCGCCAATCCCGACACGCCGATCCAGCAGGCCTGCGCCGCGGGCCACGTCCTCGGATGCGGCTGGGAGGAGGCCGTGGCCGCCACCAAGAGCGTGGTCGAGCAGGCCCTCTTCTGCGAATCCATCTTCTGGCACATCGCCGGCAAGGATATGAAGGCCGCCCTGAAGGGCCTTCCCGAGAAGCTCGAGCAGGCGCTGACCCTGCAGGTCCCCGCCGAGGTCGTGGAGTGGGTCAAAGGCGCCCACACCATCTATTTCGCCGGCTACAACGACGGCGTGGCCGAGGAGCTGACCCTCAAGACCAACGAGATCACCCGCCGCAAGAGCGACTTCCTCGAGGGGACCTACGCGGTCCACGGCATCGAGGAGGTGATGCAGGAAGGCGACATCGTCTTCGTGGTGGATCCGATCGAGAGCGAATACGAGAAGTTCCAGTCGGTCTTCCAGGGCGCCGGTGTCCACGTGGTGGCCATCAGCACGAAGCAGACGCCGTTCGAGCAGACCATCGTGGTCCCCGATGCCGGCGAGCTGCAGCCGTACGTCTATCTCTGCGCGGGCTGGAACGTCCTCGTGGAGGTGGGCATCAGCGACGGCATCAACCTCGACAAGCCGGAGCGCGCCCGCAAGGTCGGCAACGAGATGCAATAGGGCGGTGTCCGTATGCGGTTTCTGAAGAACCCATCGACCGACCCCTGGTACAATATGTCGTTCGACGAATACTGCCTGGAGCAGTACCCGTCGGACGACAGTTTTTTCTATCTGTGGCGCAACCGCCCGTCCGTCATCATCGGGCTCAACCAGAACGCCTACAGCGAGGTGAACCTCGGTTACCTGCAGGCCCACGACATCCGGCTGGCCCGCCGGGTCACCGGCGGCGGCGCCGTCTATCACGACCTGCAGAACCTCAATTATACCGTCATCGGCCGGGACGCGTCGCCGGAGCCGGTGGTGGCGGCGCTCCGCGCCCTGGGCGTCCCGGCGGAGCTGACCGGCCGCAACGACATCTTCGTCGAGGGCCGCAAGGTCTCCGGCTATGCCCGCCGCCTCTGGCGGGACCGACAGATCATCCACGGCACGCTGATGTACGACGTGGACCTGGACACGCTCGCGCAGGTGCTCGACGTGCCGGGCTCCAAGCTCGCCGTCAAGGGCATCGCCTCGGTCAAGAGCCGGGTCGCCAACCTGAAGGACTACCTGCCGCAGTTCGCGTCGCTGGACGGCCTGCAGGCCGCCCTGCAGGAGATCCTGGCGGGCGGCGACGCGGAGCTGCCGTTCGACGATGCGCGCCGGGCGGCCGTCCAGCGCCTCTCCGATGAGAAATTCTCCACCTGGGACTGGATCTACGGCCAGTCCCGCGAGGCGGACCTGGTCCGCCGCGGGCGGCTCGCCTGCGGCACCGTTGAGGCTCGTCTTTGCCTGGACCGCGGCGTGCTGACCGCGGTCGAATTCGGCGGCGACTTCCTCGGCGGCCTGCCCGCCGCGCAGCTCGCGCAGCGCCTCGCCGGCGTGCGCTTCGAGCGCGCCGCCCTGCGTACAGCGCTCGACGCCGCCGAAGTCAGCAACTACTTCGACGGCGTCGGCACCGAGGCCCTTCTCGACCTCTTCTTCTGATTTATTCCTGCGTCTTGAGCGGCGCGGCGTGGAGTTTTCCGATGAACCGGGCCGTGGCCCGGTAGTGCGGCGCGTAGTCGCAGCGGAGCTCCGCGGGCGGGGCCACGTACACACCCGACTGCGTGACGTACCAGGTCTCCTGCAGCAGGATCTCTCCCTCCGGGAAGACATCGAAGTACACCTCGCTGCGGTCCGGCTTGACGCTGCGGTAGGCGTCCGGAACCCGGGCGTACCAGCCCTTCCGGACCGCCGGGGTGAAGCGGATCACGCACGGGCCCGAGAGCGGGTCCGTCGGGGTGAAACACGCCTCGCGCGGCAGCGTGAGGAGGATGTAGGAACGGTTCTCCTTGCTCTTGACCGCATAGACGGCGCGGATGGTCTCGCCGACGTGCAGGACGTCTCCGGTCGTGACGGGCGAACCGTCTTCCCGGAACAGGCTGCGGCTCAGCGTGTAGCCGTTGCCCTCTTCCTTGATCTCCGTAAACGGCTTCGTGCCGGTCCGGCTGAGGACCATCAGGCGGGTGGCACGGGTCTCTTCCGAGGCGCGGCCGGCCGCGCGCAGGGCGCGCAGGAAGCCGGGATCGTTGCCCCAGTCCTGCGTCTCGTGCTGGATCATCAGCCAGAGGCGGATGCCTTCGGCGATCTGCGGCGCCTGCGGGAATTCTTTACCTGCATCCGAGAACAGCTCGCACAGCAGGGCGTGGGCATAGGCCTCGGTCTCCAGGACGGCGCGGTAAGGCATCACCGCATTGGGGTAATAGATACCGCCGGAAGGATGTTCGACGGCGTATTCCACCAGCGATGCCAGGTCCTGGTAGATCGCGTTCCGGAGCCGGTTGTCGACGCCGAAATGTTCACCCCACGCCACGGCGAGGTCGAGACCCGCCTGCGTGGCGGTCAGGTGGCGCAGCGTCTGCACGCGCTCCGCCTTGGCCAGGACGCGGCCGTCCAGCATATCGTAGCGCATGGAAGGCGAGAGGTAGGACCGGGCGAAGCGGCGGAAGTTCGCGTAGCGCGTGCGGGCGGTGCTCCGCTCCTCGCGCTCGACTTCGTAGGAGAAGGGAATCTCCGCATAGCGGGAACGCACCAGCATATAGGCTTCGTAGGAGAGGCCGCCGGCCCACCAGGGCCGGTCGCTGACGAGATCCTGGTCGAGATACTTCACGCTGGAGCTCAGGTCCGGGGAGCCGATCCCTTCTTCGCGCAGCAGCGCGAAATGGTCCAGCAGCGCGGCCGTAACTTCCGGCGAAGAATCCATGCCGGGCGTCCAGCCGAAGCCGCCGTCCTCGTTGCGGCAGGCGAAGATGCGTTCCAGCAGGGCCTCGTCGGCGTGGCCGGACAGGCGCTGCGCGCAATAGGCCTTGGACAGGGCGATCACGTCGTCCCCGTCGGGCACGCGCTCCCGGGCGGCCGCCGCGCGGATGAGCTCGTCCAGCGAGACCTCCGTCCGCGTGAGCTCGCCGCTCTTGAGGTTCACGAAACGGCGCTCCAGCTCGTTGGCGAGGCTGTCGGCCCGCTGGCCGGGCCGCAGCAGGGCGGAGTGCGACTCCGTGCGGGTCTGCAGCTGGTCGGAGACGGGAATCTTGACCGCGACGCCGTCGCGGAAACCGTCGGCATCGAACAGGACCTTCAGGCTCAGCGTATCGATGCCCGCCGGGACGCGGATGCTGAAGCGGGCGCCGGCGGAGGCGTTCGCCGGCACGGTCAGGACCTCCTGCTTGCGGAACAGCGGCTCCTTCTGCCCGTCGTCGACGCCGTCATAGCCGAGCACCCACAGCGTGCCGGAAATCGCCTGCTCCGCCGTGCTGTAGGCCGAGGCGGTGAGGTCGTAGTCGTCGCCGGCATACAGGCGGTGCGGCTCGTTCACGGCCACCTTGACCGGGATGGTCACGGTGAAGTCGCGCTGCAGCAGCCCGTTCTGCATCTGCCGGTTGTGGACGAAGAGCGCCGTCCGGTAGGTGGACAGGCGGTCGGAAGTCCGGAAAGAGAAGTTGAGCTCGCCCTGCGCGTCGCGCAGGAACGGCTCGAAGGCCAGCACGTCCGCGAAAGAATCGCGGAAGGCGAAGTCGAGGTCAGGCGCCAGGGCGTCGGTGCCGGCCGAGACCGCCGGCGCGTCCTCTTCCCAGACGCTGTCGTCGGGTTCGTAGGAACGTTCGCCGCTGTAGGTCGTGAGGCCGAGGACCTGTCCGGAGAGGGCGTCGGAGATGTCGTCTTTATGCTGCACGCCGTAGCCGATGACGACGGTCTCTTCCAGCATCATCATATCTTCCCGCAGGACGACCCGCATTCCCGTCCTTGCCGGGATCTTGACGCTGACATACCCGATACAGTCGATGGACAGGATTTCCCGGGAACGCGCTACGATCCGGAATTTACCGTCCAGGTCCGTGCACACGCCCTGATGCGGCCGGCTGGCGACGCAGACGGCCGCGCCGATGACCGGTTCGCCGGATTCATCCACGATAGTTCCGCTGATCAGGCCGCGTTCGCCGGGCGTATATTGCTGGTAGACGACGCCGGTGATGCTGCCGCAGGAGGCGGCCGTCGACGTGGGCCGGAGGACCGGGGTCTTCAGGCGGACCGTCTGCCATTCGTTGGGCTGCAGGCGGTCCAGGGCGCGGTCGGCAATGGCCGCGACGCCCTCGACTCCCTCCGGTACGCGGGCCGTGAAAGTATAGGAGGCCGCCGGGCGGGTGCGGTCCTCGAAGCGGGTCCACTGCAACGGCAGGTCAAGTTCCCCGCGCTGGCGGGTATAGGTCTCGTTCCACTGCTTCTTGTCTCCGTTCCGGAAATAGAGGAACTGCAGGCGGACGGCGTCCGGATAAGATTCCGCATACGGGAAGCGGAATTCCTGCAGGGCGTCGCCCGGAACGCCATTGAAGGACAGGACCCGGGAATCCAGGACGTTGCCCTCCGGGTCGGACAGCGTGGCCGCGACCCAGACCGGTCCGGCGCTCGCGCCGAGGCGGAAGCAGATGTCCTCGCCGGGCTTCAGGTTGGTCTTCCCCGGCAGGAAAAGGTTTTCGGCGACGCCTTCGAGGCGCGCTCCCGTGTCGAACTTGGCCAGGAACGTGCCGTCGACCGGCCCCGTCTCCTTCCCGTCAGGAAGGGCTTCGAGCAGGTAGAATCCGTCAGGATAGGACGACAGGTCCAGGTGCAGCGTGTCCCGGGAGAGGATCTCGCCCTCCAGCAGGAGTTTGCCCAGCCGGTCGGACAGCCGGTAGCGGACCTGCTGGTCGATTTCGTGTCCGGGGTAATCCTGCGTCGAGATGCGGATGTCGGCGACCGGGCCGTCCAGCAGCTCGCAGGACTCCATCGCTGCGTCGTTCGTCACGCGTGTCCCCGCCTGCGTGTTGAGCACGATGAAGGCGGGGTATACGTACGGATCGTCCAGGACGCGCAGCTCCTGCTGCAGGCTCTGGGTCTCTCCGGTGGCGTCCGTGCACGTGCAGGTGAACTGGTCGTAGCCGCTGCGCGTCGTCTGGAAGACGAAGGAGAAAGCGCCGTCGGCGCCCGTCGTGGTCTCCAGCTTCTTCTCCGTCGCGTCGCCGAGGGTGCCCTGCACGCGGGCGCCGGAGACAGGATGCCCGGACAAGGCCAGCACGTGTCCGGAGATACGGACGGGTTCGCCCTTCACGTGGGCCTTCCGGTCCTCGTCCAGGACGATCTTGAAATTGTTCAGGGTGTATTCTTCCACGCGGAAGACGGTGGAGGAGATCTCCTTGTCTTTCTGCTTGAGCGTCATCGTGTACAGGCCCGGCTTGGCGTCTTCCGGGATGCGGAAGGCGCTGGCGGCGGAGCCGAACGCGTTGGCGGTCAGTGTGATGTCGGTGAGCGACTTGCCGTCCGGCCCGGTCACGGAAAGGGTGGATCCCGTGCCTGCCGGGCAGGTCGTCAGTTTCAGTTCCGGGTTGCCGGTATAAAGGACGGTCTTGAAACGGACGGAGTCCTTCGGGAGGTAGGCGCCTTTGTCGCGGAAGATGCTGGCGAAGACGCCGGGGCCTTCGTCTTTCTGCCTTTTATTCCGGTCTTTCCGCAGGTCGGGATCAGGTCCCAACGCGACCCAGGGGCTGAGGCGGAGGGCGCCGGAAGCATCGCGGAGCGTCGCCCGGATGTAGGCGTTCTTCCTGCCCCGGCGCGCGAGGGCTTTCTCGAACTTGTCGGAGAGCGGGGTGAAAGCCGGCGTCGCGAGCTCGTTCTTGTATTTCTTCCCGCCGATCTTGAGCTCGACGACGAACGGGCCGAGCGGTTCGCCCGTGCGGTGGTCGGCGGCGAAGATGGAATGCCGGCCGTCGGTGCGCCGGACGGCGAGCGACAGGGTGTACTGTCCGTAATGGAGGCCCGTGGGATTGACCGTATAGTCGCCGTCATCCCGTGCCCGCGGGATGGCGAACTGCACGGTGTCTTCGAGGTAGAACCGGTTGCGGGGTGCCACGGCTTCCGCTTTCCAGCCGTCCGAGCGGCTGACCGTCACCCGGTGTTTGTTCCGCAGGACGACGGTCAGCGTGTCCTGCAGGATATCGATGAGGACCCTGGACCTTTCCAGGCCATCGATCATGCTTCGCAACCGGTAGGAGATGGGGAATCCGATCGCCCTGAGTTCCTGGCCCATCGGCTCCCGCTCTTTCTGGAAAGCCTTGGCGCGGTCGCGCAGCGACAGATATTCCTGCTCGGTGGCCGTTTCGCCCAGGCGGTCCCGCTCCAGCAGGAGCAGCTTCTCCCGGGGCACGAAGGCGAAGGCCGTGCCGGCGTAGCGCGCCGTCAGGCTGTCCAGGGCCCGGGAATAGGCCAGGGTGTCCGCCTGGGACGGCATCGCGTAGTGCCACACGTAGTTGGGTTCGTTGGGGTAGCGCCCGCGGACGCATTCTTCCAGGGCGGTCCGGACCCGGGATTCCGCTTTCCCCAGGTCGAACTTGCGGACCAGGTCCCAGAGGAACGCCTCGAAGTCGGAAGTGATGTCCCGCTCCGACAGGGCGAGGGAATACGCCCAGAGATAGGTGTTCCGGGTCGAGAGGAGTTGCTCCCGGTACTGCTCCAGCAGGTCCATCCGCTCCGCCGTCGGAATGCCGAGCGTCTGCGCGCAGAAGTGATACAGGTAGGCCGCCCCGCAGGTCTGCAACAGGTCCTGCTTGATGTCCTCGACGCCATAGTTCGCGAGGGAATTCCAGTTTGCGTAGCCTGACTTCCGCCAGAGTTTGACCGTGGCGTCGTAGTAGTCCATCTTCATCCGCGCGTCGTCCCTCGCCTGTTCGCGGATGGCGTCCAGCAGGAGGATGCACGTCTTCGGGCGGTCGTCGCGGTCGGCCCGCTCATACTGTCTCCAGAGCCGCTGCAGGTAGTGGCCGTGCCAGTCCGGGTTCCTGGAGGCATTGCTTGCCTTCGGCCCACCCCAGAGGGGCAGGGCCGAGGCAGCAAGAAGTAAGATTAAGAATAGGCGTTTCACAGGTTATATGATTTTAGGGTTATTTGCTTTTGTCCGGCGCGGCCGGCGTGCCGGGGAGGGGCTTGTAGTTCTTCAGCTCTCCCTGGAGGTATTCGACCGCCTTCTCGAGCTGGGCGTCCTTGCCGAGCCAGTCCTCGAAGGGGTTGATGTCCACCACGATGTCGGGGTCGACGCCGTGGCCTTCGATGATCCATTCACCGTCGGTGGAGTAGGAGGTGAAGAACGGGGTGCGCATATCCTGGCCGTCCACGAACTGGCGCGAGCCGGAGATGCCCACGATGCCGCCCCAGGAGCGCGTGCCGATCAGCTTGCCCAGCCCGAGCTGGCGGAAGCCGTACGGGAAGAGGTCGCCGTCGGAGGAGGAATACTTGTCGATCAGGCAGACCTTCGGTCCGTAGAACGCCTCGTTGGGGACGGTGCGGTTGCCGCCGTTGCGGTACATGTTCATCCGGTAGACCTCACGCTGGAGGCGCTCCAGGATCATCGGGGAGACGTTGCCGCCACCGTTCATACGGTCGTCCACGATCAGGGCCTTCTTGTCCAGCTGCGTGTAGAAGAGCTTGGTGAACATATCCAGGCCCTCGGAGCTCATATCCGGGATATGGATGTAGCCGATCTCCCCGCCGGAGAGACGGTCCACTTTCTCGATGTTGTCCTGCACCCACTCGTAGTAGGCGAGGTTGGCCTCGTCGGCGACGGGCTTGACATAGACGGTACGGGCGTCCTTGCCGGAGGCGGAGGAGGCGATCTTCAGGGAGACGGTCTTGCCGGCCTTGCCGACGAGGGCCTGGCCCGGATCGAGCAGGTCCTTGGCGGCGATGCCGTTGACCTCCACCAGGTAATCACCCACCTTGGCGTCCACGCCCGGGGTGCGGAGCGGGCAGCGCAGGGTCTCGTCCCAGTCGGCGCCGCGGAAGATCTTCTCGATCTTGAAGGCGCCGGTGCGGGCGTCCTTGCTGTACTGCGCGCCGAGGAGGCCCGTGGCGATGCGCGGGATCTTCGGGCTCTCGCCGGAAGTGATGTAGGCGTGGCCGACGTTCAGCTCGCCGATGAGTTCGCCGATCAGGTAGGAGAGGTCGTCGCGGTGCTTGACGTAGGGCAGCATCTGGCCGTACTTCTCGCGCATATGGTTCCAGTCCACGCCGTGCATGTTCTCCACATAGAAGTTGTCGCGGGTGATGCGCCAGCTCTCGTCGTAAATCTGGGCCCACTCGGCTTCGTGGTCGACCAGCATGTCGATCTCGCCGGTCGGGATGGGGGCGGCCCCGCGGGCCGGGCGGCCGAAGTCCACCACCTTGTACTTGCCTTCGCTGCGCACGACGGCCTTCTTGCCGTCGGCGGTGATGGCCGCAGGCATCTCGGCGGGGCCGTCATCGACCTTAAGGGTCTGGAGGTCGAGGACCTTGACGCCCGGCGCGCCGGTGCGGGAAGCGGTCATATAGTAGAGCTTGCCGTCCTTGGCCAGGATGAGCCGGTAGTAGCCGGCGTCCAGCGGCAGTGCGGTGATGCGCTGGCCGATGCCGTCGAGCTCGACCTTGACGGATTCTTTCTTGTCGTCCTTCTTCTTGTCGTCCTTGGCGGCGTCGGCCTGCTTGACGACGTACTCGTCGTTGGAGAGCGCCATCGGGTTGGCGGCGTCTTTGGTCAGCGGGAGCACGAAGACGTAGTCGGAGAGCTGGTAGGAGGCGTTCCACTCCACGTCCGAATACTGCGACTCGAGCGCGCGGGTGGAGGTGAAGAAGAGGTATTTGCCGTCGAGCGAGAAGAGCGGCGAGCCGGACTCATACCAGCGGTCCGTGACCTGGTAGCTCTTGCGGGCCTTGAGGTCGAAGAGGTAGAGGCCGCTCAGGAAGTTGGGCATCGTGGTCGTGTAGGCGGCCCAGTTGCCGTCCGGCGACAGGGTGAAATAGCGGATGGCGGAACGCTCGCTCGCGATGATGCGGCTGAGCGCCTTCGTCTCCACGTCGAGTTCGCAGACGTCCCAGTGGAGGGTGGAGAAGTAGAGCTTCTTGCCGTCCGGGCTCCACTGCAGGTTGGTGGGATAGCCTTCCTTGAAGTCGGTCAGGCAGGTCGCCTTCGTCATATCGTCGGCGGGCGCGCAGTAGACCTGGTATTCGCCGGAGGCGTCCGAGAACCAGGCGATGCGGGAGCCGTCCGGGCTCCATTCCGCCTCGCGCTCGTGCGAGCCCGGCGAGCGGGAAATGTTCACGACCGGACCCTTCTCCGCGGGCAGCGAGAAGATGTCGCCGCGCACGACGGCCAGCACGCGCTTGCCGTCGGGAGAGAGGCTGACGCCCGAAGGGTTGAGGCCGCTGTCGCGGTATTCGGTGCGGCTCCAGACGTCGTCGTCGGCCAGCTGGATGCTGACTTTCTCGGCGGCGCCTTTGCGGACGTCGTATTTGTAGATATAGCCGCCGTTCTCGAAGACGACGAAGCCGTCTGCGCTGTGGGCGGGGAACTTGCAGTCATATTCGGAGAAGTCCGTCACCTTGCGGGTCTGCTTGCTCTTGGTGTCATAGACGAAGAGGTTCATCGTCCGGTCGCGGTCGGAGAGGTAGTAGATCTCCTGGCCGATCCACATCGGGAAGATGTCCTGGGCGTCGTTGTCCGTGATCTTCTCGAGCTTGGTGGTGCCGACGGTGTTGACCCAGATGTCGTCGGCCTGGCCGCCGCGGTAGTATTTCCAGGTGCGGAACTCGCGGAACATCCGGTTCATCGCGAGCTTCTTGCCGTCCGGCGAATAGGAGCAGAAGCCGCCCTCGGTGGTCGGGATGAACTCCGGCAGACCGCCGTCGACGCTGACCTTGCAGAGCTGCGCGCGCAGGCCGCTGAAGCACCACTGCTTGCTGCGGTAGACGATCTGCTTGCCGTCCGGCGTCCAGCCCATCACGATGTTGTTGGGGCCCATCCGCTCGCCGACCTGGTCGCGTCCGACGAGGGCGCTGTAGGTGAGGCGCTTGGGCTCGCCGCCTGTGATCGGGATGGTGTAGACCTCGGTGTTGCCGTCATACTGCGCCGTGAAGGCGACGGTCTTGCCGTCCGGGGAGATCTTGGGGAAACATTCATAGCCGACATCGGAAGTGAGTTTGACGGCGCGGCCGCCGTCGATGTCGACGCTGTAGAGGTTGCCTGCGTAGCAGAAAACGATCTTGCCGCCGCCCACGGCGGGGAAACGCAGCAGGCGTGCTTCGTCCTGCACGGGCGCGGCGAAAAGGGGGAGGGAGACTGCCAGCGCAACCAGCGCCAGCAGGAACTTGTTTTTCATCATACTATTCTGAATAATTGGTTTCCAAAATCTTGCGGTAGTTGTAGCCGGCCTGGTCCAGGACCGGGAACTGGTGCGTGGCCAGCACGCGCTGGAAGCGCTCCCAGTCGCGCTGTCCATCCGGGCACCACTGCACTTCGGCGAGCGCCAGCAGGCGCGGCAGGAGCATATACTCCAGGTGCGACGGGGTGCTGATGTATTCCGTCCAGAGGTTCGCCTGCACGCCGAGGATGTGGTGCGCCGCGGCCGGGTCGACGCCCGCCAGCGGGTCCAGCGAATAGATCTTCTCCAGGGTCACGACGCCGTGGAAGCCGTCCGGCTCGCCGGCGGGGTTTTCCGCCTGGCGGTAGTCGAAGTAGCAGTGCGAGACGGGCGTGAGGATGGCGTCGAAGCCCTGTGCGGCCGCCTGGACGGCGCCCGCCGTGCCCCGCCAGGACATCACGGTCGCGCCCGGTGCGAGCTCCCCTTCGAGGATCTCGTCCCAGCCGATGACCTTCTTGCCCAGCGTGGCGAGGAAGTCCTGGATGCGCTTGGTGACGTAGTTCTGCAGGTACTGCTCGGCGGAGAAATGCTCATCCGCCTGCAGGCCCAGCTCCCGGATGCGCGCCTGGCAGTGCGGGCACTGCTCCCACGCGGTCTTGGGACATTCGTCCCCGCCGATGTGGATGTATTCGCCCGGGAAGAGCTCCGCGACCTCGGCGAGCACGCTCTGCAGGAACTCGAAGGTGCTCTCCTTGCCCACGCACAGGACCTGGTCGGAGACGCCCCACTTCGTCCAGGCGGCGTAGGGGCCGCCCGTGCAGCCGAGCTCCGGGTAGGCGGACAGCGCCGCCAGCATATGGCCGGGGAGGTCGATTTCCGGCACCACCGTGATCCCGCGTGCGGCGGCGTAGGCCACCACCTCGCGGATCTGGTCCTGGGTATAGAAGCCGCCGTAGCGGATGCCGTCGTTGGAGGAGAAGTCGTGGCCGACCATCGTACCTTCGCGCCAGCAGGCGATCTGGCTCAGCAGGGGGAAGGCCTTGATCTCGATGCGCCAGCCCTGGTCGTCCGTGAGGTGCCAGTGGAAGCGGTTGAGCTTGTACATCGCCATCACGTCGAGGTAGCGCTTGATCTCATGGACCTGCCAGAAATGGCGCGAGCAGTCCAGGTGCATGCCGCGCCAGGCGAAGCGCGGTTCGTCGCGGATCTCGCAGCAGGGCAGCGCCCAGTGCTCCTTTTCGGCGACGCGGTTGCCGTAGATCGCCACGGGCAGCATCTGCCGCAGCGTCTCCAGGGCGTACAGGACGCCGGGGAGTCCGCCGGCGCGGACGGTGGCGCGGCCCGATTCCACGACGATGCCGTAGCCCTCCGGGCCGAAGGAAGCGTCCCGCAGGAAGAGCAGGCCCTTCACCTTGCCGGTCGCATAGGCCTCGTGGAGGCCGGGCGGCGTGGAGAAGGCGCACATCTTGCCGGTGACGTAGCCCAGGCGCGAGGCGAAGGAGTTGACGGCGTGCCGTGCGTCGGCCTCGAAGGCCGGGTCGCATTTGACGTTGATGCCGACGACGCGCAGGCTGCCCTTGCGCAGCTCAGCCGAGGCCGGACGGGGAACGATATCATCGAGCACGCTCGCGCGCGCGCAAAAGGCGAAAAGGCAGAGGATGCCAACGAAGAGGATTCTTTTCATTGGCTTAAAGATAATCAATAAATCAACAACCCAAGCACGCCGGCTGCTAAAATGATGGTGATGGGGCCGGCCTTTTTGCTGTAGCCCAGGACGAAGGCGGCGGCGAAGATGGCCCAGGCCTTCCAGTCGGGGAAGTTCTCCGTCAGGAGGCTCAGCTGCGGCTGGAACCCGGTCCAGCGGGCGTCGAAGATGAGCACCAGGGCCGCGGCGCCGATCAGGCCGGCCACGGCGGGGCGCAGGGCGCGCATCGTGTCCGCGAAGGTGCGGCCTTCGTGGAACCTGTTGAACACCTTGACGATCAGGAAGAAGACGAGGAAGGACGGCAGGACCACGGCGAAGGTGGCGAGGGCGGAGCCGAACACGCCGGCGAGCTGCCCGTAGCCGGCGCCGTACATCACCTCGTAGCCCGTGTAGGTGGCGCAGTTGATGCCGATCGGGCCCGGGGTGGACTGGGAGATGGCCACGATGTCCGTGAACATCTCCTGGCTGATCCAGCCGTGGGCCGTGACGACCTGGCCCTGGATGAGGGAGAGCATCGCGCCGCCGCCCCCGAAGTTGAACAGCCCGATGAAGAAGAAGGTCAGGAAGAGTTGTCCCAGCAGGTCGATCATAGCTTCTTCTTCTGGTTGAGGAGGGAAACGGACACCGCCACCGTGATCGTCACGAGGATGATCCAGATGGGGGAGACTTTGAGGAAGGCGACCGCCAGCATCGCGGCGATGGCGATGGCCCAGGTCCACCAGCTGTGGCAGCCGGCGCGCGCCATCCGCACGGCGGGCACGAGGATGAGCGCCACGGCGGCCGGGCGGACCGCCTGGAAGATGCGGCGCACGATGTCGTTGTCCTTGAATTCGGTGAAGAACATCGCGATCAGCAGGATGATCAGCAGGGAAGGGAGGACGGCCCCGACGGAGGCTACGACGCTGCCCTTCAGCCCCTTGATCTTATGGCCGGTGAAGATGGCCATGTTGACGGCCAGGATGCCCGGGGCGCTCTGCGCCAGCACGATGATGTCCTGGATGTCCTCTTCGGAGATCCAGCCGCGCCGGGTCATCTCCTGCTCGATGAGCGGGAGCATCGCGTAGCCGCCCCCGATGGTGAATGCCCCCATCTTGGCGAACACGCAGAACAGTTTCCAGAGCGACGCGGATTCCATATCGGACGTAAAGTTACGCGCTTGGCGGCAGAATAACAAAAAAACGCAGGACGGAATGTCCTGCGTTAGGAATCTTGGGTGGAGATAGTCGGATTCGAACCGGCGACCCCCTGCTTGCAAAGCAGGTGCTCTACCAGCTGAGCTATACCCCCTACTTTAAAAAAAGTAGGCCCGCGCGGAGTTGAACCGCGGACCTCCACATTATCAGTGTGGCGCTCTAACCAACTGAGCTACGAGCCTATATAAATATTGGAAGACAAGTACAAGGCTCCAGAGATTCTGTAGTGCCTTGGACATCGAACCGCGAGCAGAGTGTCAAGGAGACTCCAAAAAGGAGGTGTTCCAGCCACACCTTCCGGTACGGCTACCTTGTTACGACTTAGCCCCAATTACCAGTTTTGCCCTAGGCCGCTCCTTTCGGTCA
>Ga0310786_10002166_pt1 | contig 30591 bp, 29 predicted proteins | sample AusTroGonzalo_MG_FD_203881 | JGI IMG/M metagenome (GOLD analysis project Ga0310786, IMG submission 203881) | Bovine rumen microbial communities from tropical cattle in Woodstock, Queensland, Australia - Gonzalo_03 (v2) (version 2) | ecosystem: Host-associated > Mammals > Digestive system >...
TGCTGCCGCCGATGCTGTAGTTGTTGGGAGGAAGCAAGTTCTGCAGGAAACGGTAATCGGCCGCAAAGAATTCCCCCTTGCAGCCCGGTGAAAGCGTCAATTCCGAGATGGCATCGGGATGCGACAGTACCAGCAGGTCACCTTTCCGGAACGGGAAAGGGTGGCTGAAGTAGATGAGTCCTCCTTCTCCCTCCAGACATGCCAGATGGATACAGAATGGAGCCAGTTCCGGCCGGGTAATGTCGCCGATTTGTTCCGAATAAATGAAATCCATGGCCAAATATAGGTAGAATTGTGCAAAATGTAAAACAAATAGCGTATTATGTGAAAGTAATCATCGGATTTTTATTCACAACTTTGTAGTTGAATAATTGGGAATCAAACAAATAGTCATCATCATACCATGGACCGAAGAAACGCATTGAAGATTATGGGCGCCGGACTGGCCGCCACCGTAATGGCGGGGATTGCGCCCCGCACCCACGCCGCCATCCTGAAAGACCGTGCCGCCGGAAAAAAGCGTCTGGTTTTCTATTTCACCGCCACAGGTAACTCCCTGTTTGTCGCCAAGCAGTTGTCAGATGCGCCGCTCAGCATCCCGCAGGAACTGAAGAAAATAGAACTGGTTTATGAGGCCGATGAAATCGGCTTCGTCTTCCCGGACTATGCCGCTGCCGCACCCGTCATCGTGCAGGAGTTCGTCGCCAAGGGTACCTTCAAGGCTCCGTATATATTCTCGGTCATCACTTTTGGCAATGCTTCTGTGAACGTGGCAGAATGGTGGGATGACTATGCCAAAGGCAAAGGTGTCGTGAACAACTACATCCAGCCCATCCTGATGGTGGACAATTATCTGCCGGTGTTCGACATGAACCAGCAGATGGCCATTGACAAGCATGTGGACGAGAACCTGGCCAGGATTCTGGAAGACATCGGTGCGCATAAGAACGCCATCGCTCCTTCCGAGATGGGTATGTTCAACAAGGACATCCTCAAGCAGATGCAGGACCAGCATTTCTCGATGACGGCCGAGCGGCTGCTGGAACTGAAGCCGGACCGCTGCATTGAGTGTATGACCTGCGAGAAGGTGTGCCCGCACAAGAACTTCCGGCTTGGGAATAATGGTCTGGAATTCAGCGGTAAGTGCGAATACTGCTTGGCCTGTGTGCACGCATGCCCGCAAAAAGCCCTCACGCTCAAATCCAACTGGCCCGGCATGCCCGGTGAACGCAACCCCGAGGCCCGCTACCGCCATCCGGACATCTCGCTGAATGAGATTATCCGATCCAACAGACAGTAATACGTATACAATTGAAAAACAAGGAAAAAAGATTCGTCCTGAACAACTGGTGGAAGCAGTTTCTGACCGGTGTGATGGGAACGGCTATCGGCGTTGGATTGACCTTTGCCGTCAGTAATTGGGTTGATAATCATAAGAAGGACCAGGCGCAGCGGCAGACGGCTATGATGGCGGTCTATGACATTGACGAGATAGTCCGCTTGATGAAAGAAGATTCGCAGGAAGAAGACTTGATCTTTCCGATTCTGTCACATTTGGCCGCCCATCCTGAAAGGCTGGATATTATTTCACCGGATACACTCCGAATGGCCGTGCTTTATCTGATTGACGATTCTGCAAGCGAGCCTCGATGGATTAACGACTCCAAGGAAAAGGCTTTCTCCAGTGGTATGGAAGCATGGCAGAATTTGGAAAACTCCCAGTTCTATGATAACGTTCAAGAGTGTTACCGTTTACGCAGTGAACTGTACCGGACCATCGAAAAGGATGCGGTTTTCCAGCGGCCTATTTCCTATGAGCGTATTAATCAATACATTGGCGAAGTCGATTCTGATGAGTTGGATCCTGGTGGCAGTTTTTCGGCGAAAGGACTCCGACGCATCCTCAGGGAAACCATCCAGACGCCGGCGACAACTCGATATTTGCGGATGTACCCTTTGAGAAGCAGTTTCTTTTCCCGATACATCGATGAAATTAACCGGTTGAACAAAGAGAATAAGTTTCTGATGAGCATCACGGATGAAGAAATGTCCTCCTATATCAGAAAGAACATCCAGAAGACTCAACCGGCTTCACCAAAGCTTCTCGCCGGCACTTGGGAGAACCAGATGAACGATGTGACATTGACTTATCTGTTCCGGGCAGATCACTCAGTGGAGATCACAATCTCGCGGACTGACAGGATGAGCCTCACCGCAGATGATATGGACGTTCAGCTTAGGGTACCCTATTCATACCATATGTCAGGGACGTGGGCATTGGATCGTGATTCTCTTCGAATAAGCGCATCCCCCTCAACAGCCGAAATCCTTTCACTGGAGATGGATTTAAGCAATCTGCCGCAGTCCTTTGGGATAGATAATCGCGACAGTCTTGAAGTTTACAAGAGGGAATTCCAGGAAAACCTGCTGCAAAGTATACGGGCGTATCCCTTTGCCCAAACATGTGAAGTGACGCTTGATCTCACGGGTGAAAGATTATTCATAAACATCCCCTATACAACAACACTCGGACAAACAGAAAATATCCGCCAGCAATTCGTAAGAAAATAGCCTTTCCCAAGGCCAACGTTAAGAATGGCTGGAGTATCTACGGACACGAGGTGCGCATCGGCAAGACCAAAGTGGAGAATTGGCTGAAAGGTTTGGGTTATTAAAAATGAAAAATATGGAATACATTAAATTATCAAACGGAGTCGAGATGCCCTTGCTGGGCTACGGCGTGTTTCAGGTGAATCCTGACGAGTGTGAACGTTGCGTATCGGATGCGCTGAGCGTGGGATATCGGCTCATCGACACGGCGCAGGCCTATGCCAATGAAGAAGGCGTGGGCAATGCGTGGCGCAAGAACGGATTGAAGCGTGAGGAACTGTTTCTCGTTACAAAGGTATGGATTGCTAATGCTGGCGAGGAGAATGCCTGCAAGAGCATTGAGGAGAGTTTGCGCAAGTTGCAAACGGAGTATATTGACCTGCTGCTCATCCATCAGGCCTACGGCGACGTGTTCGGCACGTGGCGGGCTATGGAACGGGCTTATCGCGAGGGTAAGGTGCGCGCCATTGGCGTGAGCAACTTCCAGGCAGGACGTTTCTTCGACTTCGCGCACTACGTGGAAGTGAAGCCGATGGTGAACCAGTTGCAGTGCAACGCCCTTGCGCAGCAGACGGGCATCGAGCTTATTCACGCAGAGTTCGGCACGAAGATGATGGCCTGGGGACCGCTGGGCGGACAGGGTGCCGAAGGCATTGTTAAGAGCGACGTACTTGCCGCCATCGGAGCCAAGTACAACAAGACCGCCGCACAGGTCGCCCTCCGCTGGCTTACCCAGCGTGGCATCGTTGCCATCCCCAAGAGCACTCACAAGGAGCGCATGGTGCAGAATTTCGACATCTTCGACTTCACGCTCACTGCCAACGATATGTCACAGATCGCCACTCTAAACCAGCAGGACACCGGTTTTATCAACTTTGGTGACCCGCAGTTTGTGAAGTATTTGATTGAGAACTACGGGTAAGGATATGAAATACCTTTCAATCCTCTTTACTATATGAAAAGAAATCTTTTAATCTTTGCGGCTGTCGTCCTGCTGCCACTCTTGCTGGCTACTTCCTGCGGAACAAGCAAGAAGACAGCGCCAGCTGTTGAAACGAGCGAAGTAACTGACGGCGCTCCGGTTGTTTATTTCACCAAAGACATTTCCCCCGAAGGACTTGTAAAACTATATGAAGCACTTGGCGTGGAAACAAAAGGCAGGGTTGCCGTCAAGATTTCCACCGGTGAGTCGGAGAAGTCGAACCACTTGCGGCCGGAACTGATAGGCAAGCTTGTAAAGAAAGTGAACGGAACCCTTGTGGAATGCAATACCGCCTATGAAGGAAGCCGTTCCTCCACCGCATCCCACCGTAAGGAAATCGAGAAACGTGGCTACAACCAGATTGCCGCCGTGGACATCATGGATGAGGAAGGAGAAATCAAAATTCCCGTTACGGACGACAAATGGATCAAGTATGATATCGTCGGTTCACATATCCAGAACTACGACTTCATGATCAACCTGGCACATTTCAAGGGTCATGCGATGGGCGGTTTCGGTGGTGTGCTCAAGAACGCATCCATCGGCGTTGCATCGCAGAACGGCAAGGCATATATCCATTCGGCCGGAAAGACAGAAGACTATCACCAGATGTGGCAGAATCTTCCCGAAGGCTGGATGTCTTCGCCGGAAAACAATACCCCCTTCATCGAGTCTATGTCCGCAGCGGCCCAGGCCGTGCACAACTACTTCAAGGGCAGGGATGGTATCGTGTACATCGATGTGATGAACAACATCTCTATCGACTGCGACTGTGACGGCAATCCCCATAAACCCACCATCGCCGACATCGGCATGGCCGCTTCACTGGATCCCGTTGCCCTGGACAAGTTCTGCCTGGACCAGGTGTTTACTCTTCCCAATGATGAAAGCAATGATACCAAGGCCCTCCTGGAAAGGATCAACCAGCGCCACGGCACTCGCATTGTCTACCGTGGCGAGGAAATGGGGCTCGGTACTACGAAGTATAAAGTGATTAATCTGGATAAATGAATATGAAGAACATGATTCTATCGGCAGCCATCATAATCGCTGCCATCTTCATCTCCGTCAATGCGAATGCCCAGGAAGGTTTTCCGCCGATGTTCAGTAACCAGACCCATACGGCCGAGGCCCAGCCCTTCGCCGACCTTTCCCAGCGGATCTGGGATTTGATGGCCGCAAAGGATGCCGATACCCTCAAGGACATTTATCATCCCAATGCAATGTTCGTTCACATGGGCGGCTATTGGGGGACCGAACAGGAATTGATGATCATCGGCCAGGGCTTCATTCACTACAAACACGCCGAGGTATATGGCGTTGATGTAAAACAGATCAACGAGGACAACTGGGCCGTGTACAGCACCATCAAACTGGATGCAGCGCTGGGCGGTCCCGACAACATCGTGACCACACCCTTCTTCGTAACGCAGACCTTCACCCGCGAGGAAGGCAAATGGTGGATGACCGCCATGGTGTTCACCACGCGTACCGCCGGGCCGGGGGTTGATCCGAATGCCCCGGCAGCACATTAGTTAAATTCACATTTATCGGTGTCTTTGCATTCTATCACAGCGCCCGGCGGAATTCGCTGGGCGTTTTGTGTATCACCCTTTTCATATAGCGCGTGAACGCAGGGGCGGAGGAGAAGTGCATCTGGTCCACGATGTCGGTGAGGGTGTTGCGCTGGTCGGAGAGGAGTTTCTGGAGTTCGTGGGCGGCGTAACTGTCAATCCAGTCGCCGGCAGGATGTCCGGTGATGTCCTTGCTGATTTCGGAGAGGTACTTGGGGGCCAGGCCCAGTTCCCGGGCATACCAGGCCACTTTGCGCTGCTCACGACAGTTCTCCTGAACCATCAACAGGAAGCGCAGGAAATGCCTGGATGTAATGTCTTCTATTTCTGAGTTCTCGATTTCCCGAGAGTAGATATTCCACATATCATAGAGAAGCACCTTGAGCATTTCACCGACGATTTCCTCACTAAACAGCGTTCTGGGCGCACGGATTCGCTGGCGGAACTGCTTGAAGTCCGTTTCGATAATCTCCAGTTCATCTGAGTCGAGATGGAACACGGGATTGGCTTTGATGTACATATATCCTTTGGTGGCCCAGACCATCTCGGGGTTGTGGCGGCCCAGAAATGGATTGGAAATCATCAGCATCTCTCCGTTGAAGTCCTCGGTATACCGCAGGTCGGAGAATTCTGTCGTCATCTGCCAGATGAGCAGGTCTCCAGCTTGGACGATGAACGGTTTCCCGTTACAGACAAATGACATCTTTCCGCCCTTGCAGAGCAGATGCACGTGGTAATCCGCATGAAAAGCATCCGGACGGACAAAATCGGTAAGTGTGTTGTAAATCAGGTAATCTTGCATCGCTAAAAGCGCTTATACAAGTGCAAATATACACATTTTTCAACTAAACGGAAAAATGGGTAAATCATTCCGCATTCGGGGTAACGGTCGTCCCGGAAAAGGCCCTTACCTTTGCACCAGAAAACAAAACAACAGACAAACAATGGAAGCAGTTATCGTAGATCCCAGACAGACCACTCCCGAGGAAATGGCGGAAGGCATCCGCCAGGCCCAGGTCCTTTTCAAGCTCAATCACACAATGCCTTATACCGAGGAATACAACGCGCTTGTGGCCGAACTCTTCGGTGAAAACATTGGCAGTGGCGTTCGCGTGATGCCCGGTCTTACAGGCGTATGCTTCGACCGGGTGAAGCTGGCCGACAACGTGCTGGTGATGAACAACTGCCTGATGATGGGGCGCGGCGGCATCACCGTGGATGAAGGTGCCATGATAGCGGCCAATGTTCAGCTCATCTCCAACAACCACGACCTGCACGACCGCCAGATCCTGCTCTGCAAATCGGTCCACATCTGCAGGAATGCCTGGATCGGTGCCGGTGCCACCATCCTGCCTGATGTAACCGTCGGTGAGAATGCCGTCGTTGCCGCCGGAGCGGTCGTCACCAAGGATGTAGCACCCAATACCATCGTGGGCGGAAATCCTGCCAAGTTCATCAGAGAAATCTAATCAACAATCGCAATATGAAAAACGCATTATTCTTATCTATTTCTTTCATCTTTTCCGTTCTCCTTTGTGCAGGTTGCACAGATAGCAATTCTAATCAGGATATTCAGGATAGATTGGAAATCAGAGCACTTGTGGACCGCTACGCAGTGGAAAGCGACCGCTATAATCAGGAGGCCTATCTAGAAATCTTTGCTGAAGATCTGAATCTGCGTATTATCTTCGGCGAGAATGTTACAGAGATTCAAGGAGTCGAAGAGATGGTAAGGATCTACAAAGCCGCCGGAGCTGCACAGGTATCCTTCCATCAAGTCGGACAGCAACTCGTGGAGTTCATCGATGGGACCCATGCGAAGGGCACCACCTACCTGACCGCGTTGCTGGGAAACGAGCAGGTGGCTCAAATGTTCATCCGCTACGAAGACCGGTTTGAAAAAATCGACGGAAGATGGTGGATTACGGACCGTGACCAGATTATCGTCCATAGCAAATAGAGAAATTATCCGTTATCTTTGCAATATGAAACTGACCATTATGCTTTTACAATCCATCGTCATCTTCTTTTCCCACGCGGGAGACAACTACAGCGTAGGCAATATCGAGGTGGGCAACACCAAGATTGTGGCCGATTATATCTCCGAGATTACCGGTGCTGACCAGTACGAAATCGTCACCCACAAGTACGACGGAATGGCTTACACGCCGCTCATCAATCTGGCCAAGGAAGAAGCCAACAAAGGCGAACTGCCTCCTTACGAGGGTGAGGCTCCGGACCTCTCCAAGTACGACACTGTCTTCATCGGTGGTCCCATCTGGTGGGGCACCTACCCGCAGGTGATGTTCACCCTCTTCAAGGATATCAATCTGGATGGCAAGACGGTGATTCCCTTCACCACCCACGAAGGCAGCGGCCTGGCTTCAACAGTCCTGGACGTGAAGAAAGCCTTCCCGAAGGCCAACGTCAAGCCCGGCTTCGCCATCTACGGACATGAAGTCCGTAGCGGCAAGGCCAAGGTGGAGAAATGGTTGAAAGGATTGGGTTGGTAAATTCGAATTTATCGATCAAATCCCGACCTGAGTGAGATACAGTTCTTTGCTCCCGGTGTCTGGCACTCAGGGTGGTCTTTGTTGATGCGGATGAGCGTCGTGTTAGGGAACTCCGCGGCCATTCGTTCGAAGGGGAAACGGATGATGGTGGGCGTGTTGTAGCCCACGCCGTATTCCAGCAGTACCAGTTTTTTGTCGCTGGCCTCTTGAACGAACTCATAGTAGCGATGTGCCAGGGCGTGCCAGCGTTCGTCTTCCACGAAGAAACGGTCCTTGCGGACGTTGATTTCCATAGGGCCGCCGCAGACTGGACAGATCGGCACCAATTCCGAGGGTACACTGCAGTTCTTTTGCTGCGCAACCATCTGCTTGACAATGGACTCGTTACTATACCGCTTGGGATGGCAGGCGGTGGCGCATTGCATCAATCCATAGTCTCCCTGAACCTCGAATACCTTATCCGGGTCGAAGCCTGCCTTGACGAACTGTCCGTCCACGTTGGTGGTGATGACAAAGTATTCCTTTCCCTGAACCATCTCAAGCAGGTGCTTGTACAGCGGCTTTGCCTCCGGAGCGAAGCGGGCATAGTCGATGTGGCGGGACCAGTAGGCCCATTTCTCCTCTTCCGTCTTGAACGGATAGAAAGACGAGGTGTACAGGTCCGTGAATCCGTAGCGCTCGATCATATCCTTGAAGGCGTCCTCGAATTCCGGCCCGGTATAGTTAATTCCTGCCGCCGTGGAGAGTCCAGCGCCAGCTCCGATGAGGATGTAATCGGCCTCGGCAATCGCTGTCTCAGCCTTCTGCAAGGGCGTTTGTATAGAGTTCATGGTCGATGTCTTTGAAAGTGTTGAACACTACGGTTTTCACAGAGGATTCTGGATGGCCGGAGAGCCAGGAGCGTACCGTAGAAACGGCTATCCGGCAGGCTAGGTCGTTGGGGAAGCGAAACTCACCGGTGGAGATGCAGCAGAAGGCGACGGACACCAGACCTTTCTCCGAGGCTAGATCCAGACAACTGCGGTAGCAGGATGCGAGTTGGACTTCCTGTGTCCGGAGCGGTCTTCCCGTAGGCACAATCGGGCCGACAGTATGAAGAACATACTTTGCAGGGAGGTTGAATCCGGGCGTAATCCGTGCGCTTCCGGTGGGTTTGTCGCCGCCCTGCATCATTTCGGCGCAAGCGAGCCGAAGCTGCACCCCGGCGGCAGAATGGATGGCGTTGTCGATGCAGCGGTGCAGAGGCACGAAGCAGCCCAGCATCTGCGAGTTGGCAGCGTTGACGATGGCGTCCACCTTGAGACGTGTGATGTCGCCCTGCCACTCCAGCACACCTGATCCGTCTATCTCAATAATCCCTTTGTACTTCAATTGTTGTTTTAGTTCCGCATCCTGAGCCTTCAGAACCCCTTCGTTTACCGGCTTTGGCTGCCGCACGTTGAGCAGCGCACGCATCAGACGCTGACGTTCTTCCAAAGAATCCGGGATAAGGGTGCCGAAATACCTGTCATCCTCGGACAACAGGTATTGGCAGATGAATTCCAGATTGTTGTATCGCTGAGAAGAAATCATTTCAAGAATCCGAATTTACCATTCTTGTTAAGCCACTTGTCCTCGGCGGGAATGTCCTCGATGGCGTCCCAGTGCTCGGCGATGAAGCCGTTCTCCACGCGGAATAGGTCAAAGAAGGCCACATAGCGGCCGCAGAACTCGCCTTCGCTCACGGAGAGCACGAAGTTGCCTTCGCCCAAGATCTTGTGGTTCTTGTAATAGACCATCTTCAGGCCGGCGGCAGCCATATCGGCCAGGGACTTTCCGAGACCGTCCAAGCCATCGGCAATACGGGGATTATGTTGGATGTAGGCGTTGCCGTCGTAATAGGACGTTAGGGCTGCCATATTCTCGCCCATAAGGACGTCGTGCACGAAACCCTCTACGATTTTCTTGTTGGCCTCGGTCTTGTCCAGGTCCTTCACCTCGGTAGCCCCGTCGATCATCGTGCGGCCGGAAGGGTTTGCCTGGACCGGAGTTTCCTGGAGGTTGTCCCAGTGCTCGACGATGAGGCCGTCCTCGAAGCGGAAGATGTCGAAGCCGATCTTGGGGCCGAAGAAATTGTAGTCCGTGTGGGCGAAAACATAGTTGCCGTCCTGGAATACGCGTACGGTGTTCACCTTGGGAGCCTGGGGAAAATCCTTCAGACCGGCGAGAGCAGCTCCGAAACCGGAGAGGCCGTCGGCCACGGCGAGGTTGTGCTGGGTGTAGTTCTCTGCATTGATGTAGGCAATGGGCTCGCTTGCACCGGTCTCAATAGCCTTCAGAAGGGCTGCCACTTGTTCTTTCTGAGTTTTCATGATATCTGAGTTTTAATTGTTGTTGTTTTCGTTTGACGATGCAAAGGTATATCAAAGCAAACTATCTGTCAAGTAGATACAAATTTGTAAGTGGCTGACATCCGTGTAAGAAATGGCTGAAAATGCGCTTTATGGCCGAATAATTTTTTGAAAATTTTTCAACTATTTTAACTATATATTAAATAGCCACTTTCTTTTGGTAAGCAGAAGGATTTGTCTTAACTTTGCAGTCACAAACAAACACCAGCTATGAAAGAAATCAATGCAGAATACCTGACCTGTCCCATCCGCAACGTCATCGACCGATTCGGGGACAAATGGAGTCTTCTTATATTATATCACCTGCACAAGGGTGGCACTCTGCGCTTCGGGGAAATCTTCCACGAGATGACCGACATTTCGGAGAAGATGCTTTCTACCAAGTTGAAAGACCTGGAGCGTGACCACCTGGTTCACCGCAAGTCCTACCCGGTGATCCCGCCCAAGGTGGAATACAACCTTACCCCGCTGGGAGAATCCCTGATGCCACACATCGACAGCCTCATTGGCTGGGCCGCAGAGCATTTCCGGGATGTCACCGGAGGGAAGGTGCTGGTAAAATAGCCATTTGAATTTATTTGCAGATAAAAGTAAATTTCGCAGTATTATGAAAGTTTTAATGATAAACGGCAGCCCCCGTCCAAAGGGCAACACTTCCATCGCGTTGGCGGAGATAGCCGGGCAACTTGAAAAACTCGGCATTGAAAGCGAGAATGTATGGATTGGGAACAAGCCTGTTCGCGGCTGTATCGCCTGTAATACCTGCAAAGGCAATCCCGGCGCATGCGTGTTTAATGACGATATTTGCAATGAGATATCGGCCAAGATGAATGGGGCCGATGCCCTGATTGTGGGATCCCCTGTCTACTGGGGCCAGCCCAACGGCGCTTTGCTGTCCATCATCCAGCGGATGTTTTACTCCAACGGGGATGCTTTCCGTGGCAAGCCGGCTGCTGCTGTTTCTGTTTGCCGCAGGGGCGGTGCCACCGCTGCATTCCAGACGCTCAATATGCCCTTCCAGATGATGAATATGCCAGTTGTGACATCACAGTACTGGAACATTGTCTATGGCCGTGAACCCGGTCAGGCGGCGCTTGACAAGGAAGGCCTGCAGACCATGCGCACGCTGGCCAATAACGTGGCTGCCCTCCTAAAGGCCACTGGTTGCAAACCCATGCCGGGCAGTGATGAGCCTTGGGAAGGAATGCATTTTATTCGCTGATTGTAAGGGCTTGAAATAATGCCGAATAATTGGTGTTTTTGTAATGTGGTAGGTCATATCCGATTCGGCCGATGGAAATAAAGGAAATTGAAGTCAAGACCGTATAGATTTTTTTGAGTTCGTGTGCGACTGCGATGTCGTTTCGATTTCTCCATAGGGTTTTTGTTTTGTTTAAAAAATCATTACCTTTGCCTTGACAATATTGTTAAACAAGATTGATAAACATGGATCCGAAAGAGAACAGAACCACGGAAGAAGCCATTCTCGAGGCCGCAGAGGCTGAGTTTATCGAGAAGGGGTTCGACCAGGCAAGGACCGTTTCCATAGCACAGAGGGCCGGTGTCACACACGCCCTGCTGCACTATTATTTTAGGACGAAGGAGCAGTTGTTCGACAAGATTCTTGACCGCAAGATCGGACTGATCGAGGAAGTCATCACCTTGCTGTTTGCAGAGCCGGACCTGCCACTGAAAGAAAGGCTAACGCAGGTTATCTCCATGCATTTCGACCTTCTGGTGGCCAATCCCGGACTGCCGAGATTCCTGATGGGGGAGATGCCCCGTGTCGCCCCTCTGATGAAAGAACGCGTATTGGCTAAGGTATTGCCCGCTCTTGTCGCACTTCAAAAAGAAATCGACATGGATGCCACGTTACTCCTGATGGACATCCTCTCGCAGAATATGTTTCCGTTCCTCGTGGGCCCGGCTCTGGAAATCTCCGGCTTGGCGTCTGGAGGAATGGATACGTTGCTGGAACAGATCAAGCAAGAGAACATCACTATCATCCTCAAACGATTAGGCCTATGAAACGGATGCTCATCATGACGGCGGGTCTTCTGCTGTCGCTGACAGCCTATGCGCAGCTGACCCTCGAGGACTGTATCTCGAAGGCCAAGGCCCATTACCCAGAAATCGCTCAGTACGACCTCGTCGATGCCAGCGAGCAATATAACCTGGAGGCAGCATCACGAGGCTGGATTCCGCAAATCACGCTGAGCGGACAGGCTACCTGGCAAAGCGCAGTGACCAGCTTCCCCGACCAGCTGAAGAGAATGTTGGAAGCGCAGGGAATGGACTTTCCGGGCATCGCGAAGGACCAGTACAAGGTCGCGGTCGATGTGAGCCAGACAATCTGGGACGGGGGCGTGTCCGCCGCCCAGAAGAAGATGGCCGCCGCCGAGGCCTCCGAGCAGCGGCTGTCCAGCGATGTAAGCATATATGCGCTCCAGGACCGCATCAGCAGCCTTTTTTTCGGAATCCTGCTGCTTGACCAGAATTACGAAGCCTTGCTTGCCCGAAAGGCACTTTTGGAAGCCAACATGTCCCGCCTGGAAGCCCTTCGTCGGGAAGGCGCCGCTTTGGAATCCGACTTGGACCTGCTTCGGGTGGAGCAGCTCTCCCTCGGACAGCAGCTGGAACAGAACCGCAGTTCTCGGGACAATTACGCCGCCATGCTCTCCATTTTTATGGGGGAAGAGGTTGGTAACCGCTATCTGATTAAACCGCAGCAGGTAATTGTTCCGGCAGGAATCAATAATAGGCCTGAACTGCAGCTACTTGATGCCAAGATCGCCGGTGTTGAAGCCAAGAAAGCCTTGTTGGACGCATCAGTCACGCCAAAAATCAACTTCTTCGCTCAAGGTTACTACGGCAATCCCGGACTGAATATGTTCCAGGCCATGACCTCCCGAGACTGGACTTGGAACGCCTATCTGGGTGTCCGGATACAGTGGAACGTGAACGCTCTCTTCAACCGGAAATCAGACCTCCGTCAGTTGGAGACCACGCGGGGAATGCTTACGGTGCAGCGTGAGACCTTCTCTTTCAACTCCAGCCTCCAGACCACGCAGCAAGCAGGGGAAATCCAGCGGATCCTGTTGGCGTTGCAAAGCGACGAGGAGATTGTCCGCCTCCGCGGACGGATTCGGCAGACCGCCGAATCCCAGCGGGAGAAAGGCGTCATCGACACAGCCACCCTCCTGCAGCGGATCACGGAGGAAAGCCTTGCCGTCACTGCCCGCAACGCCCATGAGATTGAGCTTTTGAAAGCCATGTACGACCTCAAGTTCCAAGTAAACCAATAAGATATGAACCGATATATCATTCTTTGTCTAACCTCGGCGGCGCTTCTCTGCGGATGCAAGACCCAGAACGAATTCGACGCCACCGGCACCTTCGAAGCGGAGAGTGTCACCATCTCAGCGGAAACCAACGGCCGCATTCTCGAATTCGATGTCCGGGAAGGTGAAAGCGTCCGTGCCGGTGAGAGCGTCTGCGTCATCGACTCAGCCGCCTTCGTCCTCCAGCGCCGCACCCTGGCCGCGCAGCAGAAAGCGCTCCTTGCCGGGAAGCCGGACATCCGGAAGCAACTGGGGAGCCTCCGCGAGCAAATCACCAAACAGCAGCGGGAAGTGGACCGCCTGAAAGCGCTCGTGGGTGACGATGCCGCCACGCCCAAGCAGCTGGACGACGCCACCGCCGGGCTCCGCGTCCTACAGAGCCAGTATGACGCCACACTTTCCACTCTCCAGGGAAGCAACGCAAGCATCGATGGAAATGTGGCGGTCATCACTACCCAGATGGATCAGGCCGATTACAACATCGGCAAATGCCGCGTCACCGCCCCCATCGGAGGCACTGTGCTCACGAAGTATATGCAGGCGGGGGAGTTCGCCGCCTCAGGGAAACCCCTGCTGAAGATCGCTGACCTGGACCAGATGTATCTCAGGGCTTATTTCACATCCGACCAGTTGAGCCGGATCGGCATCGGCCAGAAAGTGAAGGTCATAGCTGATTTCGGCGGAGAGGAGACCTATCCTTACGAAGGGACCGTCTCCTGGATCGCTTCCGAGAGTGAATTTACCCCCAAAAGCATCCAAACCAAGAACTCTCGCGCCAACCTGGTGTATGCCGTCAAGATCGCCGTAAAGAACGACGGTCGGCTCAAGTCAGGCATCTATGGCGAAGTAATCCTGTAATGAACTGCATCGAGGCCCATACCATCCGCAAATCGTACGGACCCGTGGAGGCGCTGCGAGGCGTAAGCCTGGCTGTGTCTCCCGGGGAGATCCTGGGCCTGATCGGCCCGGACGGGGCGGGGAAGACCACCCTCTTCCGGATTCTGACGACCCTCCTCCTTCCCGACGAAGGAAGCGCCAGCGTTTGTGGTCTGGATGCGGTGAAGGACTACCGGGAAATCCGCACTCGCGTTGGTTACATGCCTGGCCGTTTCTCCCTATACCCGGACCTGAGCGTGAAAGAGAATCTGGATTTCTTTGCCAATATCTTCGGGACTACGCTGGAGGAGAATTATGACCTCGTGGCCCCCATCTATCGGCAGATAGAGCCGTTCAAGGAGCGTAGGGCCGGGAAACTCTCCGGCGGTATGAAACAGAAACTGGCCCTCTGCTGTGCCCTCATCCACAAGCCCGAAGTGCTGTTCCTGGACGAGCCTACCACAGGTGTCGATGTTATCAGCCGCGTGGAATTCTGGGAAATGTTGACCGCCCTCCGGGAATCCGGACTGGGTGTCCTCGTGAGCACCCCTTATATGGACGAAGCGGCCAGGTGCGACCGAATCTGCCTGATGAACGAAGGGTCGATCCTGCAGACCTGCCCGCCGCCAGAGAACTTGGAGGACTATTTCATAGAATTGATGAGGAAAGATGGATAAAGTCATTCGAGTAAAGGATCTTACGAAGCGCTTTGGGAGTTTCACGGCCGTAGACGCCATCAGTTTCGAGGTGGCCCGGGGCGAGATTTTCGGATTCTTGGGCGCCAACGGCGCCGGCAAGACCACGGCTATGCGCATGCTTTGCGGTTTGAGCTATCCCAGCGGCGGCAGCGGGACCGTGGCGGGCTTCGACATTGTGCGGGAAGGGGAGCAGATCAAGCGGCACATCGGCTACATGAGTCAGCGTTTCTCCCTGTATGAGGACCTGACCGTATTTGAGAACATGCAGCTCTTCGGCGGAATTTATGGAATGAGCGAGCGGGATATCCGTTCCCGTGCCGATGAACTGCTGGAGAAAGTTCAGTTTGTTTCGCAGCGAAATACGCTGGTGGGCAGCATCCCGCTGGGCTGGAAACAGAAACTGGCCTTTCTGGTTGCGACGATGCATGCCCCGGAAATCGTCTTCCTGGACGAGCCAACGGGCGGCGTAGACCCGATTACCCGACGCCAGTTCTGGGATATGATCCGTCAGGCTGCTCGCGAGGGGACCACCATTTTCGTGACCACCCACTATATGGACGAGGCCGAATATTGCGACCGGGTTTCCATCATGGTGGACGGCCGTATTCGCGCCCTGGACAGCCCGCAGGCGCTCAAGGAGCAATTCGACGCCAAGAATATGAACGAAGTATTCGTGAAGCTATGCAGATAAAGCTGTCATCGTTCGTCCGGAAGGAGATGCTCCATATTCTCCGCGATCCCCGCACCATGCTGGTGGTACTGGTGATCCCGGTGGTGCTCATCCTCCTGTTCGGCTTCACGGTCTCCACGGATGTCAACCACATTGACGTGGCCGTATGCGCGCCCGTCCGCAGCGATGCCGTCCGGAAAACGTTGGAACGGCTCTGCCGGACCGACCTCTTCCGATTCAAGGGTTTCATCGATGTGCCGGACATCGACACCCGGCTTCGGACAGGCAAAGCTTCGGCTGTCGTTGTCCTGGCCGATGATTACGAGACTTCCGGCCGTTACCAGGTCATCCTGGACGGTGCTGATGTGAATACGGCGCGGGTGAGCGAGGGATATCTCCGAGGGGTCATCGGCGGAGGTGGCCAGGATCTTTTCGTCATGCAGCAGGTGTACAACCCCGAGATGAAAAGCGCCTTCAACTTCATCCCTGGCATCCTGGGCATGATCTTCCTCCTGATCTGCGCCATAATGACCTCTGTGAGCATCGTCCGGGAGAAGGAGACCGGGACGATGGAAGTGCTGCTAGTGTCGCCGGTAAAGCCCGCATATATTATTGTGTCCAAGATGATTCCGTACCTGTTGCTGAGTCTGGTGGATCTCGCCATCATCCTGCTGTTGGCGTATTACGTCTTAGATGTCCCTCTGAGCGGGGGCGTGTGGAACATTATCCTCTTCTCGGTGGTTTATCTGGTACTTGCCCTTGCGCTCGGAATGGTGGTTTCCAATGTGGCGAAGAGCCAGATCGCCGCCCTTCTGATGAGCGCGTTGGTCATGATGATGCCGGTGCTTTTCTTCTCCGGAATGCTGTTCCCGCCGGACAATCTGCCCTGGGCGCTCCGATGGATCACCTATATCATTCCGGCCCGATGGTATATCGACGCCATGCGCAAGTTGATGATCGAAGGGGTGGGCCTCAGGAGCGTGCTTCTGGAGGGAGGCATTCTCCTGGCAGAGACCTTGGCTCTCCTGGCAGCGGCAATGAAACGATTCAGTGACAGATTGGAGGGGTAGCGTCATGGGAAGTCTTAAGTTCTTGATTCGCAAGGAGATGATCCAATTCCGAAGGAACAAGTTCCTTCCCCGGCTCATCTTCGCTTTCCCAGTAGTGATCATGCTGGTAGCGCCGCTCATCGCCAACATGGATGTCAAGGGGGTGAAACTGGCTGTGGTGGACATGGATCGCAGCGAACTGTCCAGCCGCATCCGCTCCCATCTGGGCGCCTCGGATAACCTCTCCTTGCGCCTGGTCACTGATGACTATCACGAAGCCTTCTGCCTCCTGGAGGCGGGTAAGGCCGATGTAATCTTATCCATACCGGCCGGTTTCGAGCACTCATTCGCCAGCGGCCAGCCTGAAAAGATCAAGGTCGACGCCAACGCCGTCAATGCCACACGCGGAACACTGGGGGCTCAATATGCTGTTTTAGCGGCAGGTGGGGCCCTACGAGAGATGAATCCCACCTTGCAGGCCGAGGAAATGAGTGTCCGCTATTTCTACAACGAGACGCTGGACTACCGTTTCTATATGATCCCGGCTTTTATCGTGATCCTGATCCTGCTGGTATGCTGCTTCATCCCGGCGCTTAACCTAGTGCAAGAGAAGGAGAAGGGGACCATCGAGCAGATCAATGTCACTCCGGTCTCCAAATTGGATTTCACCCTGTCCAAGCTCATCCCTTACTGGGTGATCGGCCTGGTGGTCATTTCGGAAGCCATCCTGACTGTAGGACTGGTGTACGGCCTCTGGCCGGCCGGAAACATCGGCGGAATCTATTTGGCCGCCTTCCTCTTCGCCCTGGCCATGTCCGGCTTTGCCGTCACCGTGGCGAATTTCTCAGACACCCTGCAGCAAAGCATTTTCGTGATGTTCTTCTTCGTGATGCTGTTCATGCTGATGGGTGGCCTGCTCACCCCGATCGGCTCCATGCCGGCTTGGGCGCAGTGGGTAACCCAGGCTTTCCCTACGCGTCATTTCATCGCCATCATGCGCAGCCTGTATCTGAAGGGGACCACGGTCGCCGAACTTGGCATCAATTACTTGGGACTCGTCATCCTGGGTATCTTCTTCTCGATCACGGCCATGGTCAGCTATCGGAAGCAAGAATAATCCAAGTATAATAGGACAATTTGTCAACTTTTTCTCGCGAAAGACAATGGGGATAAAAATACGCCTAAGTATCCGGGAGAAATCGATTAGGAGGCATAAGATATAATCAGTATATTTGCAAATGCAAACCATAGTCTAGCCACCAGTATCGCGCAGCGGATCTCCCGCGTAAGTCCAGATATGCGTAACAGAGGACTTGAAATACTTAAGGCATGCACAGATTCTTTACACTGCTCGCGATCCTGGCAGTCGCTGCGTCCTGCGCAGGGTCCTCTAACGCCCAGGCAGACGGTCTGGCCTTCAATCCCGCCTCCGGCAAGCCCGCGAGCATTTCGCTTCCCACCGGCCAAACCGTTAACTACACGGCCTATGAGAAGTTGTACTTCGTCTCTAACGTTGAAGACTCCACTTATCAGTACATGAACGTCTTCGTTCCGGATGGGGCGACGCAAGTTACGCCTATCTTCCTTCGGACTTATGTCGGTGGATATATGGCTTCCGAAGCGGCGCAGCCTCAGGCTGGCGATGCGGCTGGACGAGCATTGGCCGAAGGCTACGTGGTCGCCATTCCCGGTAGCCGCGGACGGAACTCCAAGGTGGGAGATACCTGGACCGGTCGCGCACCTGCGGCCATCCTGGACCTCAAGGCCGCTATCCGGTACCTGCGCCATTTCGACAAGGAAATGCTTGGCGATGCGGAAAAGATTATCACCGACGGAACCAGCGCCGGCGGAGCGATGTCCGCCCTGATGGGCGCGACCGGCAATCATCCCGCCTATGAACCGCTCCTGGAAGCGATGGGGGTGGCCAAGGAGCGGGACGACGTGTTCGCGTCGGTGTGTTATTGCCCCATCATCGACCTGGACCATGCCGACATGGCCTACGAATGGCTGTTCAAGGACACCGACAGCCGCCAGGAGGGGAGCGAGGAGCAGCAGAAGGTTTCTGAAGAACTGGCCGTCCTCTATCCCGCCTATCTGGAAAGTCTGAATCTGCACAAACCCGACGGAACGCTGCTTACGGCAGAGAACTATCTGGATTATATCAAGGAACTCTTGATCGCATCGGCCCAGAAGGCCAAGGACGCCGGGGCGGACATTTCGGTCGACCTCGGATTCAAGTTCTCGAGCGATGCCATGGGGCGCTTCGCCGCACCGGTGAACGGCGGGATGCCCGGCGGACAGCGTCCGGAGGGGATGCCCCAGGGCTTCAATCAGGGCAACCATCCTGCAGGCGGCTCTGGTGGTAATATGCCGATGATGCGTATGGGCGGAGGCCGCGTCGGAGAGTATATCACCGACCTGGACATGCCCACCTATCTGAACTATGTGGTGAGCACGCAGCCGCTGAAGGGAGTGCCCTCCTTCGATTCGAAAGGTGTCCTGGACAGCCGCGCTTCCGGTGAGAACGACGAGTTCGGTGACGCCTCCGGCTCTTCCGTCAATTTTACGGAATACAGTGCGGCTTACAACGGAGTAACGCTGACGGACGAAATCAAACGGAACGTCTTCCTGATGAACCCGATGAACTTTGCCGGCAACCCGGATGCCACCAACGCACCGCACTGGTATATTCGCCACGGATCCCGTGACCGCGACACCTCCTTCCCGGTACCCGTCGCTTTTGCCACCAAGCTTGAAAACGCCGGCCTGGACGTTGACTTCCTGCTGGCCTGGAATCGCCCGCACAGCGGCGACTATGCGCTCGATGAACTCTTCAAGTGGATTGCTGAAATCGTAAAGTAAAAACTCATATGAACAAGAATTTCATCCTGATGGCATCGGCCATCATCCTCGCTTCTGCTGGTTTCTCTTCCTGCAAGGCGCAAAATACTAATTCAAACGAAATGACAGTGACAGAGGCTCTTTCCGAGCGCCATTCAGGGCGCAGTTTCTCAGACAAGGCACTGCCGCAGGACCTTGTAATGGAGGTTCTCTGGGCTGGCAACGGCAAGAATGCCCATGGCCGCAGGACAGCACCATCGGCTGTCAATGCGCAGGATATCGACCTGTATCTCTGCACTGCGGAAGGCGTTTCCAAGTACAACGCCGGCGATACGAAGCTTGAGAAAGTGACCGACGAAGACATCCGTCCCTTCCTTCAGGCACAGAACAAGTTCATCATGAACGCGCCTGTCACGATCCTTTTGGTGAGCGACCAGACCAAATTCGGCGAACCGCGGCCCGGAAGCCGCAACATGAACTTCGGTCTGGTGGATGCGGGCATCGTATCGGAGAATATTTCCCTCTTCTGTACGGCAAAAGGCCTAGCCACAGTTTGCTGCATGCCCCGGATTCGGGAAGATGAAGTGCGCCGTGCGCTGAGCCTTTCAGAACGACAGATACCTATTTTGTATCACCCAGTCGGCTATCCAGCAGAATGATTTATTTGCCTGTGCCGGGAGGCGATGAACCAACCGATGCACTTTGTTCGATAAAAAGGTATTTATGGAATTCACAGAGGTAGTAAACAAGCGTCGCACAAGTCGCCAGTGGCTGGACAAGGACGTCGACTTCGAAGTCATCAAACGTATTCTGGATGCTGGGAACAAGGCGCCTACCTGGGATCATCACCGCAGTTGGCAATATATTGTCCTTCGCACGGACGAAGAAAAGGAGTATGCATTTGAATATGCGAAAAAGATAGCCGACAAGTTCGATGCGGAGCGCTATCTGAACGCCCCCAGACCCTATCAGATTACGCTTGGACAAAAGATGTACGGATATGCGATGCCCAGGCAATATACGATGCTCAAAGACGCTCCTTATGTGATTATCCCTGTGTTCAAGTGCAAACAACTTGATGGGGAATATGTTTCCAAGCTGAATCCTTTCTCCACCATCTGGTGCGTGATTGAAAACATCTTCCTGGCTGCGACCAATGAGGGCCTTTCCTGCTCAATGCGCATCCCCCTGAACGAGGAGCACGACATCGTGAAAACGAAGTTGAAAGTCCCGCCCACCTATATGATTCCCGTATTCATCGGCATCGGCTATCCCGATCCGGACGAGCCTGTGCTGGAACAGTATGAGCCCCATGTTGATGAGCAAATCCGTTTCGGCCGATGGAAATAAAGGAAATTGAAGTCAAGGCCGTGATGACGAAGTCCAACCTGCCGGTTGCCGACTTCTCGGTCAATCCCTATGTGGGATGCACGCACGCATGCAAGTATTGCTACGCCTCGTTCATGAAACGTTTCACCAATCATCCGGAGCCGTGGGGATCTTTTGTCGACGTTAAGACCTGGCCGGAAATCAAGAATACCGGGAAGTATGCGGGAAAGGAAGCGTTCCTCGGTTCGGTTACGGATTGTTACCAACCCTGCGAAGCCAAATACAAACGCACCCGCGTACTGCTGGAGCAACTCCAAGGCAGCGGCATCAGCGTAAGCATCTCCACCAAAAGCGACCTGGTGCTTCGGGACCTGGAACTTATCAAATCTTTCCCGAACGCCCGCATAAGCTGGTCCATCAACACGCTTGACGAAGATTTCAGAAAAGAGATGGATAGGGGTGTAAGCATTGAGCGGCGTCTGGAGGCAATGCGTCAATTTTACGAAGCCGGAGTACAGACCACCTGTTTCATCTCACCCATCTTCCCGGGCATCACGGACGTCGAAGAGATTATCCTCCGGGCCAAGGATTTCTGCAACCTTGTGTGGCTGGAGAACCTCAATCTGCGAGGCGACTACAAGGGCCGTATCCTTGATTGGATTTATCAGAACCATCCCGAACTGGATGGCCTTTACCGTGATATTTACACCAGAAAGGACCGCACATATTGGGGCGAACTTGACGTAGAAATGCGACGCTTCTGTTCAGAGGAGGGGCTGCCTTATGTCCGTAACGACGATAGCGTGCGGTCCAAACACGGAGAGTCCCCCGTAGTCGCCAACTATTTCTTCCACGAAGAAATCATTCCATCGGCCAGAAAGGAGCAGCTTAGGAAAACCAGGATATGCTGCTGATGGAATTGATTATTTTAATTTCGTATTTATCAGTATGAACCTTGGCGCAGAATGCGCCATCATCACAGGATGGCTAAGAAGAAGATAGCCGGAAACCCAACCCCAATTTTCCCGACATTTTGGGCTGAAAATGTCTTCGGTGGTATGAAATGTCGGGAAAATTTGAGATTTTTTCCCGACATCGATATTGAACGGTTGGTCGGTTTTGTGCTAATCTTGGACTTGTAGGAGTCTTTCGTTAAATACGTCCCCAATAGTATCTCATTTCTTCCTAAAAACGGTGTGCGATCACCTGCAGGTCCTTGTCGGCCGAGGATCCACCAACCAGCAATTGATAGTCACCGTGTAGTGGAATGATATCCTGCTTGTCTTCGCTCCACCACAGGAACGTCTCGTCCGTGAGCGGGAAAGACACTTTGATCGACTTCCCGGCCGGGATAGTCACGCGCTGGAAACCGCGGAGGGTCTTGACGGGGCCCTGGGCGTCGTCCGGGCAGCGGACATAGAGTTGGACCACCTCCGTACCGTCAACAGAACCGGTATTGGTTACTGTCACTTCCAGTTTCTTGCCTTTTACCTTGGGCTGTCCATAGGTAAAGGTCGTATAGCTGAGTCCATAGCCGAATGGATAAAGCGGCTCTCCGCGGAAATAGCGATAGGTATGGCCTTCTACATCGTAATTCTCCACCTGGGGAAGCTGACCGGCATCTTTGTAGAAGGTGACCGGAAGTTTGCCGGAAGGAGCGACATCACCCAGTAACACATCGGTCACGGCCGTGCCGCCTTCCTGGCCGGGATACCAGGCCTGCAGGATGGCGTCGCAGTTTTCCGTTTCGGGCTCCAGGCCGATGGCAGCGCCGGAGAAATTGACGAAGACCACTTTCTTCCCGGCTTCGTGCAGGATTCTGAGCAAGCGGCGCTGCACATCCGGCAACTCGATGTCCGTACGGTCTCCCCCGGAGAATCCGGGCACCTCGACAGGCATCTCTTCTCCTTCCAGACGAGGAGAAATGCCGCCGGCGAACACCACGATGTCAATCCCCTCCAACTGCTCCAGGACAGCCGTCTCGTCAAGGGCGGGCAGGAAACTCTGCTTCATCTGCTCGTCCCGGCGCTGGTAGCTTTTGATATCTTCCACTCCGATGGCGTATCGTTTGGCAATTTCCACCAGCTGCTCGTCGCTCATCTGCAGAAATGCGGCCATACGCGGGTCAGGCGCCGGCATATACTGGGCGTCGATGATGCCGCATGCCCGGAAATACGTCAAGCCTGGAACCCTTTCCTGCATGGCTTGACGCAGGGTCACAGTATGCTCGGGGACGGGGTTGTAGTTGCCCCAGAGCATTTCGGCGTCATCGGCATTCGGGCCGATAAGTGCTATCTTTTCCTCCGCGTTCAGGGGCAGGATGCCGTTATTCTTGAGAAGGACCATCGATTCATGGGCGATTTCAAGTGACAGGGCGCGGTGGGCCGGACCTTCCACTAACGAAGGATCCAGATTGTCCCAAAGGGAGGAGCGATCCATCTCGCCCAGACGGAAACGTTCCGTGAGGACTCGCTTCAAGTTTCTGTCAAGGTCCTTTTCATCCAGAAGACCCTCTTGTACTGCTTCAGGGATGCGGGCGAAGGACGCACCGCATTCCACGTCCAGGCCATTCTTCACGGCCACAGCAGCAGCAATCACTTCATTATCCACATAGCCGTGTCGGCCTTCCTCGAAGAAGTCCGGGATAGCCCAGCAGTCGGAAACGACCAGGCCCTTGAATCCCCATTCCCCGCGCAGGATGTCTTTTACGAGGTACTCCGAGGCGGCGCATGGGACCCCGCGGAAGCGGTTGTAGGCCGTCATGACCTCTTTCACGCCGGCTTTCGTCACCAGATCCTTGAAAGCCGGAAGATAAGTCTCGCGCAGGTCCCGTTCGGAAATCTCCGCATCAAAACTATGCCGATTGCTCTCCAGACCCGAATGCACGGCATAGTGCTTGGCGCAGGCGTGTGTCTTGAGAACCGAAGACTCAGGATCCCCTTGGAGACCCCGGACCACAGCCATTCCCAGTTGTCCGGTAAGATAAGGGTCCTCGCCATAGGTCTCCATGCCGCGGCCCCAGCGCGGATCACGGAAGATATTGATATTGGGGGTCCAGAAAGTCAGACCCTGATATTGTCCGATTTCGCCGCTGGCTGCAGCCTCGGCATGCTTGATGCGGGCTTCATCGGAAACGGCGGTAAACACCTGCTCGATTTTATCGGTATCGAAAGATGCAGCCATGCCGATGGGCTGCGGGAACACCGTGGCGGATCCGTTGCGGGCCACGCCATGCAAGGCTTCGTTCCACCAATTGTACTGTTTTATGCCCAAGCGTTCAATTTCCGGTGAATTATTGAGCATTAGGAAGGCTTTTTCTTCCAAGGTGAGTTGTTTCAAAAGGTCGGCGGCCCTTTTCTCAGGCGAAGGGGTGCAGGCGGGGAGCAAAGCGATGATGCACGTTGCCAGGAGGATGCAAAACTTATTCATATTCTTCATTATAGTTCAATGGTCAATCTGATGTCCCCGGAGGAAGCTCCTGCGAGAATGTTCATTCTGGCCGGGATTTCCCAGGCGGACGTGCTTTCGTTGAAGGAGGCGAGGATATAGGGGGCGATGGACATTTCAAGGACTTCGCTTGCGCCTGGGGCAAGAAGGCTGGTTTTGGCGAAGGCCTTGAGTTCCAGTTCGGGCTTGAAAAATGACGGCGCGGGGTCGTTCACATAGACCTGGACCACTTCTTTTCCGGCAACATCGCCGGTGTTGGTTACACGGAGAGAGACCTTTACGGTGCCGTCCTCCGCGCGGGAAGCCTCCAGCGAATCATAGGAGAAGGTCGTATAGGAGAGTCCGAAACCGAAAGGATAGGCGACGGGCTTGCCGGAGGTACAGAAGTATCGATATTCGACGTTCAGTCCCTCCGCAAATTCAGTGAAGTCGATGTTTTCCCTTCCTTTGTCCTTGTACTTTTTCATAGTGTTCATCGAACTGGACCCCTTGTAATCGTAAGGGAAATGGCTTGAGGAAGGGATGTCCATATAGTCCAGCGGGAAGGTCATCGTCAGTTTCCCGGAAGGGTTGACGGCGCCTGAAAGGATGTCTGCAAGGGCGGACGCTCCTTCTTCGCCGGGCTGCCAAAGCGCCACCAGCGCATCGCACAGGCTGTCCCAGGAGGCGGTTTCCATCGCGCCGCCTGTGTTCAGGATGACAATGACGGGCTTACCCTGGGCGTGGAAAGCGGCCTGAACTTTTTCCAGATGGGCCTTCTCGGAAGCGGTCAGCAGGAAATCATCTTCTATGTGGCGGTCCAACCCCTCTCCAGCCTGGCGACCGATGACAAAGAGGGCGGCATCGGCATTATCGGGGCGGATAAGGGCATCGGGAATCTCCATTTCTTTCGGGAGACTTTTGCCCAGCATCTGCGACAGGAAACCGCCCTTTTTCGTTTTCTTTTTGAGATAAACCTGGTATGCGTTTTCAAGATCCGCATCCAGATGGAAGCCGGTAGCGGCAAGGGCCTCGGAGATATTGACTACATATGGTGCGTGTACATTGCCAGATCCGGTTCCTCCGGCGACGGTCTTGTAGCCGGTATTGCCGAAGAGGGCGATTCTCTTGACACCCCGGAGGGGAAGAGAACCATCGTTCTTGAGCAGGACGATTCCTTCCGCCGCGGCCGAACGGGCGGTCATGGCATGGGCCTCCAGATTCGGAGCGTCGGAATAGACATAGCCTTTGAACCGCGGGGTCTTTACAATGAGCCGGAGAATCCGTTCCACGCAGACATCGAGGTCAGCCTCGCTCAATTCGCCGGATTTCACTTTCCGGATGATTTCTTTTTTCTGGCTTTTGTATCCCGGCTCCATCAGGTCGTTGCCGGCGGCCACCTGTTCCGCGGTGTTGCGTTTTCCGGTCCAGTCGCTCATCACGATGCCGTCGAAACCCCATTCGTCCCGGAGGATGTCCGTCAGCAGCCAGTGATTGCTTTGGGCCCACACACCATTTACACGGTTGTAGGAGGACATGATCGTCCAGGGGGCAGCTTCCTTGACGGCAATTTCGAAGCCTTTGAGGTAAAGTTCCCGGATGGTTCGCTCGTCGGCCCGGGCGTCGTTGCCGTTCCGGCAGGCTTCCTGGCTGTTCAAAGCATAGTGTTTCGCACAGGCACCCACGCCATTAGACTGCATGCCGCGGATCATGGCCGCGGCAATCTTCCCGGTCACCACCGGATCCTCCGAATAATACTCGAAGTTCCTGCCGTTCAGCGGGTTGCGGTGAAGATTCATGCCGGGACCCAGCATCACGTCGATGCCGTATTCCAAGGCTTCGTTTCCGAGGTCCTGCCCGACTTTGGTCACAATCTCTTCATTCCAGGTGGAAGCAAGGAGGGTTCCCGAAGGGAATGCCGTGGCAAAGAAAGTCTTTCCTTTGTCACGCTTCCGCTTGGGCTCAATACGCACGCCGGCCGGACCGTCGCTCAAGACCACGGAGGGAATACCCAGCCGCTCGATGGGCCGGATGGTTCCACCGGCGCCCGGTACCAGTACGCCTTTTTCTCCCAGCGTTCCGGCCATCATGCTCTTCATTCCTCCGCCCACGACGAGGGATGCTTTTTCTTCCAGCGTCAGAGCCTGGAGAATCTCGGGAATGTTGTCTTCGCGCAAGCGAAGGTTTTGCGCTTCCATTTTGACGGAGGCAAGCAAAAGGGCTATCAAGGCTACAGAATAGAAAGGAATGTGTCTCTTCATTTGTGTCGTTTTCTTGGGGTTATGTTCCAGGGGCAAAGGTATGTCATATTTTGACGGCGGAAAAGACTTATTCTTCGGCTGTATTGTTCAATTTTTCCGAATTGCATTCATCTTTGAGGAAATAATGCCTAAGATTCGGAAGAATGTGACAATATGTGCGACCTTTGGGCCTTTCCCTTTCCCGACGGGCGCAATACCTTTGCAAAAAAGTTCAAACGACGAATATGAAAACAAGAATCCCGTCTCTACTGATTGCCCTGATGGCCCTGACGCTGGTTGGCTGCTCCTCCCGTGACAACACCTCCTTCGACCTGTCCGTCCCTTCGGCCGCAGGAATCGTTGAAATCACGAATGACCATCACCAGGTCTTCAATCCGTATCTGCCCAGTTGGGAGTATGTCCCCGACGGAGAACCCCGCGTGTTCGGAGACAGGCTGTATGTCTATGGCAGCCACGACGCCTTCGACGGCCCCGATTTCTGTGTCAATGACTATGTTGGCTGGTCGGCTCCGCTGGGCGACCTGAGCGACTGGAGATACGAAGGGATTATTTATAAGGCAACGCAGGACCCGCGCAACGCGGACGGGAGCATGCACATGTGCGCGCCCGATTGTATTCAAGGTAAGGACGGCCGATATTATATCTACTATCAGCTCCATAAGCTTCAGAGCACCTCCGTGGCGGTCGCCGACGCTCCCGCGGGCCCTTTCGAATTCTACGGTTATGTGCAGCATCCGGACGGGAAGCCTTGGGGTGAGAAGAAAGGCGACAGCTTTGTCTTCGACCCGGCTGTTCTGGTGGACGATGACGGTAAGGTGTACTGCTATGCCGGCTTCGCGCCAAACGACTATATGCGTACGGTTTTCAAGATGCGGGGAAACGACGTGGACGGCTCGGTCTGCCTGCGCCTGGACGACGATATGATGACGGTTATCAGCCAGGAGAGCCGCATCGCTCCTGGAGCCAAGATCGCTAAGGGAACGGCCTATGAAGGGCACGCATTCTTCGAAGCAAGTTCCATCCGGAAGGTGGGTGGCAAATACTATTATGTCTATTCCTCCGAGCAGGGACATGAACTTTGCTACGCAGTCAGTGATCATCCGGACAGGGATTTCCAATTCGGCGGCACCATCGTGAGTATCGCCGACCTGGGATATGAAGGTAACAAAACACCGCTCAATTATACCGGCAATACGCACGGGGGTATGGTGGAGATCGGCGGACAATGGTATATCTTCTACCATCGGCAGACCAACAAGATCAAATGCTCCCGCCAAGGATGCGCCGAGAAGATTATGATCCTTCCCGATGGAACCATCCCACAGGTGGAGGTGACTTCCTGCGGGCTCAACGGCGGTCCGCTCTCTGGCAAGGGAATCTATGAGGCACGGATTGCCTGCAACCTGAGCGGGAAAAACGGCATCATAGGCAGCGACAATGCACGCAAAGAGGATAAAGACAATGAATTACCTTATTTCACGCAAACGGGTTCCGACCGTAATGAAACGCCGGATCAATTCATTGCGAATATGAAAGATGGAGCCTGGTGTGCGTTCAAATACTTTCATTTCGACGGAGACGAAAGCCGCATCAAGGTGTTTGTCTGCGGAGACGCGGACGGTGTCTTTAAGGTGAGCCAGGCCCCGGGCGCTTCCCCTGTTGCAGAAATCGCAGTACATCCTTCTGATACCTGGAGAGAGTTCGGTTCTGAAATCCTTCTGACCGAAGGCGTTACGCCTTTGTATTTCTATTATGAAGGTGAGGGAACCCTTCATTTCTACGCATTCGAAATAGATAGATAAGTATTTATTATGTTTACGAAATAATTCTATTTTTCAGGCCATAGTACAGCCATTTTTTTCTATAAAGTGTCCCATTTTACTGATTCGACTTTATTCTGAGGAAAAATTGCATAATTTTGTGGATGAATGAGAAAAAGATATGGCACAGGACTTTCCACAAATCAGGCACGGCATGCTGACTCCTGAGTTTTTCGATGAAGAGAAGACGGACTGGTTCGAGGCGCTGGGAGAGGACTTCATCCTGGCCCACAATCCGGTTTTCAAGTACAAGGAAAACAACCACCCCTACAAGTTGGAGCAGGTGATGGCCGTTTTTTGCGAGGACGGTTATATGGATGGAGCCGTGAACCTGAAGCCCTACCATATTGAAAAGAACGGTTTCATCATCATTCTGGCCGGCCAGATTATGGAGCCCAGATTCACGAGTCCTGATTTCAAGGGGACCTACATCTATATGTCTGGAAACTTCCTGCGGGGACTGGATATCGGGGACAGCTATAAGTTCTACCAGAGCGTGGAGCAGGAACCGTATTTCCAACTCAACGATCAGATGGCCGATGCCATCTTGCAGTACAGGGACATGACGCGTTCCATCCTCCGCATCTCTTCCTTCCACCCGAATGCCTATGAAGGAATCCGCCTCGTTACAAAGGCCTTCTTTCTCTTGATGGGGTGGGCGCTCCATCAAAATGCCCTTCAAAAAGAGGTGCACACGCGTGAGGGAGAAGTGATGTCAGAATTCACGGAACTGTTGAAAAAACACTATACTCGACATCGCGACGTGGAGTTCTATGCCGATAAAATGAACATGACCCCCAAATATATGTCCACCGTGGTGAAGAAGGCTAGCGGGAAGTCAGCATTGCAGTGGATTGAGGAGTATGTAATCCTGGACGCGAAAGCACAATTGGCCTCCTCGCTCAAATCCATTCAGGAGATTGCCTATGATCTGCATTTCCCCAACCAATCCTTCTTCGGCCGATATTTTAAGCGAGTGGTGGGTGTTTCGGCATCGGATTACCGGAAGACGGTACGCGAGAATCACGGCCTGCCCCAAGATTAAGGAAGAATACGATAGCTGAGATGATGTTGGCCGGAAACCAAACCCAATTTTCCCGACATATTGGGCTGAAAATGCCTTCGGTGGTATGAAATGTCGGGAAAAAGTCGGGAAAATCGGCATATAATACAAGAGTAACTTATTGATTATCAATAAGTTATTCTTAAAATCGGGTGACTCCCACGGGATTTTTAAACTGCTCTTGGATGCACACGAACTGCTCGCGAGTGTGCATAGAAATTTAAACAGATTGTAGTTCAAAATATGTAATAACAAATTGATAATTAGAGATATACAATATATTAGTATCCCCAAAATGATTGTGTGTTGTTTGTTACTCCGTGAGCATTCGTGAGCAAAATGAATACCTCCAAGAGCAGAAATGTCGGGAAAATTTGAGATTTTTTCCCGACATTGATATTGAACAATTGGTCCGTTTTGTGCTAATCTTGGACTTGTAGGAGTTTTTCGTTAACTCGGTTGATGAATCGGAATTCCCAGTTGAAATCCAAATAAAAGGCAAAGTATTTTTGACTTTTCTATTTATAGTGCTCTAAATCAAGCATTTGCAGAATGATTGATTTGGGGCGTAACAATAACGAATCATCGGTCTCATAGAGATCGATGCAAAAGAGACTCGTAAAATCCTCGGTAAACAAACTTCCCAAAGCGGACATCTGAAGTCAGTGCCGCAAGTATCTGCATTAGGTTACTGAGGCGGGAGGTACAAACTTTAACAGAGCGGACTACAAAGCCGCATTCCGATTTAAGTACTCTCTCCCGAAGGAAGTCTGTTTACCAGACAGGATTTCTTTCTCTTTATGAAACATAGCAGTTGACATAGGGCTGCTGATGCTTCATGACGAAGTAAATACGATTGACCAGACGACGGGCAATCTTAATAATCGCCTTGCTCGGCTTCATCGTTCTACAATACTCCACATACGCAGCAGATAGAACCGGATCTTTCCGAGAGGCTATCCACGCGGCTTCTACAATGAGCCAACGGAGCTTGGCATGTCGCCTGACGGTGATATTGCCAGTTCCATCATGCTCTCCGCTTGAGTAGCACATGGGGACCATCCCGATGAACGATGCAAAGTGTGCTGCATCCTTGAACCTGGAGATGTCGTCTACCTCGGATAGGATGGTCAAACCGGCCAGTTGAC
>Ga0310786_10002167_pt1 | contig 30587 bp, 24 predicted proteins | sample AusTroGonzalo_MG_FD_203881 | JGI IMG/M metagenome (GOLD analysis project Ga0310786, IMG submission 203881) | Bovine rumen microbial communities from tropical cattle in Woodstock, Queensland, Australia - Gonzalo_03 (v2) (version 2) | ecosystem: Host-associated > Mammals > Digestive system >...
GCACCGCCACACTCGCCGCACTCAGCGGTATCGTGGCCGGCGAAACACCGATGCTCATATACAACAGCACCGACGAAGAGCAGCTCGTCAGCGTCAGGGCAACCACCGACGACGCCACCAGCACCGTCACGGCTGTTGAGCAGTTCAAGGGCACCGCCGACGACTGCGACTTCACTGCCGACGACATGGAGGCTGCCGACTACTACGTACTCTCCGCAGGCAAGGCATTCGTGCCCGTGTTCGACGCCGGAACCATCAGCGCCAACCGCTGCTGGCTGCAGTTCGACAAGGAGCAGGCCAACAACGCACGCAGCATCATGCTGGTGTTCGAGGACGCCACGGATATCAAGAACCTTAACGTTAACGATAACGATAACGTTAACTGGTACGATCTGCAGGGACGCCGCGTCACCAAGCCCACCAAGGGCGTGTTCATCCAGAACGGCAAGAAGGTAGTGATAAAATAAATCAAGAATTAAAAGAATTAAAGAATTTATTTTTAAACTCAGATGTCACTGAATATAATATTATCAAGAATTAGAGAATTATTCTTAAATTCCTGCAATTCTTGATAGATGAAGGAGAAGAAAGAATTCTCAAATTCTCAAATTCTTGACAGAAAAGAGAAGGAAAAGAGAAAATTCTCAAATTCTTGGACGAGCCAAGCGACCAAAGGTCGAGCGCTCAAATTCTTGATAAAAAGAAAAAGAACATTAAAGTAAAGAAGAATATGAAAAAGAAGATATTTGCACTGCTCGCGCTGATGATGACCGCAGCGACGGGCGCATGGGCAGAGAACGATAATTGTGCCGAGGTCAGTCCCTTCTGGGGCAAGACCCTGTCAACGACCAAGCACATGGCACCGCGCAGAGCCATCGCCAGCTTCGGCGACCTGGAAAAAAGTTTCAACTGCTCAAGTGCTGCACAGTATGGCGTTGCCACCGACGGCGAACACATCTACACTAACAAATGGAACTCGAATGCGTTCTATAAGTACGACATGGATGGCAACTTCATCGAGGAGTTCAGTATCCCCAACGGTGTCAGTATCCGCGACATGACGTACGACGGAGAGTACTTCTATGGCGTGGCCAACGGTTCTACCATCTATCAGATGGACTTCGAGAGCAAGACGCTGGTAGGAACCATCTACACAGGAACGACAATGCGTGGCATCACCTACGACCCCAAGCGCGACGGCTTCTGGGTCGTTGGCAACTGGAGTGGACCGCTGGCGCTCTACGACCGCGACGGCAACTGGATTCAGGATGGCATCTACTCCGGGAGCACCTCAGGTATAGCCTATTACGAGGACGAGGACGGCGAGGAGCATATCCTACAGCCCAATAACGGCAACAATGATGTCTACGATTACAACATCACCACGAATACCCTTGATGATGGTGCTGTATTCAATCTCAGTAATATACCTGGTTATAGCGGCGGATCTTCCGGCGGCTGCTTCATCGGCGAGTATAACGGACAGGTTTGCTTGTTCGCAGATGTCCAGCAGGATCCCAACCTCATAGGCATCGTCCCCATTGTCAACGCCAAGCCTGTTGAAGACTACAACATCACCGGCGAGACGGGCGAGTGCTTCTGGGGTTACAATGAGAAGACGAAGACGCTGACCATCTGGGGCAACGGCGCCATGGCCGACTACGACGACGCAGCGGAGCAGCCGTGGGCTGCGTTTGCCGGCGACGTGGAGACTCTGATTATTAAGAGCGGCGTGACACACATCGGACGACGCGCCTTCCACAGCATGTCGAAGCTGACCTTCGCCACCATACCGGCAGGCATGGAGACCATCGGCGACTACGCCTTCTACCGCTGTACACAGCTGCCCTTCATCTCTATCCCCGCCAGCGTGACGAGCATGGGACACGACGCCTTCTGGTCGTGCTACCAGCTGAAGAACGTCTATATGTATGCCAACCCCGCACAGCTGGAGTGGCTCGACAACGACTGTGACGACTTCACCTCCGGCAAGCACACCATCTGCCACGTGGCAGGCGACTTGACGCCCTGGCAGGACACGTTCGGAGAGAGCATACACGTCACCTTCATGGCCGACCTCGAAGAGATTCCCGAGGAATATGCCAACGAGGGTGCCTTCGACATTAGCATCGGCAACAATGCCCACGGCACCGTGACGACCTACGTCGACGGTGCGAAGAGCAAACTGGCTAAGGCCGGCGCCGCCGTGATGGTCGTCGTGAAGCCGAAGGAAGGCTACGTGGCTGAGCTGGTCTACGGTTCTGGCTACACCTCGTGGGATCAGGCCGCCGCTCGCGCTGCGGAGAACACGATGAAACTCATCGACGAACTCGAGATGTCGAAGCTGAAGGACAACGTCTGGAGCTTCGCCATGCCCAGTGCCAACGTTGAGCTGGGCGTCGTCTACCGCAAGCTGATGACCAATGCCGACATCACCGTGAGCGCCATCGACGATATGCAGTTCACCGGCGAGAGCCTGACACCGGAGTTCAGCATCATGGACGGCGAGGACGAGCTCACCGAGGGTACGGACTACACCGTGGAGTACACCCAGACGGCACCTGCCGGCGAGGCTATCATCACGGTGACGGGTATCGGCAAGTATGCCGGCGAGAGAACGGTCAACTTCAACATCACCCCGAAGCCGGCTGACGGCCTGACCGTCGAGGTGGCGGAGGCAGAGGCTGGCGAGATACCCGCCATCACCGTCATGGACGGCGACAGGAAGCTCGGCACGCCCTATGAGTACTCCGTCAGCTACCAGGATGCCAGCGGCAACGCCGTGACGGAGGAGCAGATGGCCGAGGGCGGCACGTTCAAGGCCGTCATCACCCTGACCTCCAACTACAGCGGCACGCTCACGAAGGACATCACCGTCGTGGCCCCGGAGACAGAGCCTGAGCCCGATCCGACCACTGGCGTTGCAGAATTGAAGAATTCAAGAATTGAAGAATTGAAGTTCTACGACCTCTCCGGTCGTAAAGTCAAGGGCAAGGCCAAGGGCCTCGTCATCAAGAACGGACGAAAGGTCGTGATGAAGTAATCATCACAAATACGAAAGAAAGCGGAGGTGCACCAGCATCTCCGCTTCTTCTTATCTTTATTATCAAGAATTAGAGAATTAAAGAATTATTCTATTATGTCCCACGAGGAACGCACGAATTGTTTGATTTTGAATTTAATTTTGATATAATTTTGAGCGTAGCGACCCCCATCTCAGGGAAGGAAAAAATTCTCTAATTCTCTAATTCTTGATATAAAAACATAAACGGAGATGCACCAGCACCTCCGCTTCATCTTATCTTATACATTTAACTACGAATTACACGAATTTCACGAACCAACGGTCGACGACCGAAGGGAAAGTCAATTTGCTGCGCTCACTTATCCGTTTTATTTAATTAGTATAATTCGTTTAATTACTGCGTTCCTCGTGGGTCTTCGACAAGTCTCGTAGTCGTAAAAGTTCATCCGCACTTGTTTTAATTCGTTTAATTCGTTGTTTTATATTTCTCGGCTCTTGTAAATTCGTTTAATTCGTTTAATTACTGCGAGCACTCGTGGGTCTTCGACAAATCTCGTGGTCGTAAAAGTAGTCGTCTGGGAAGTTCAACAGAACGGCGCGAACGGGTATAATTTCGATGAGACAACAAAAATTATACCCGTTTTGGTATATTATTCAAAAAGATTACTTATCTTTGCACCCGTTAAGGTATAATTCTTATGACTTTATCAGAGCATATTAAGCAAAAGCGGAAGAAAAACGGCCTTTCTCAAGTAGAGTTGGCAGAGAGGGCCGGCGTAGGACTCAGGTTCGTGAGAGATCTCGAACAGGGAAAGCCGACCTTGAGGATGGACAAGGTAAACGATGTGCTTGCCCTGTTTGGCGAATATCTCGGACCAGTAAAAACTGATATCGCATGAAACAGGCCGGCATTTATGTTAACGACGTCTACTGTGGCATCCTCACAGAAGACGAGGAGGGCTTCCATTTCGTCTACGACGAGACATACCTCGCCGGCGAGGACTCTGTCCCGGTAAGTCCCACCATGCCCCTAACGAGCCAACAGTACGACAAGGAAATGATGTTTCCCGTCTTTGACGGACTCATTCCAGAAGGATGGCTGCTGGATATCGCATCATCGTCCTGGAAGATCGACCCACGGGACCGGATGTCGCTCTTGATGGCTTGCTGTAAGGACTGTATTGGAAACATCAGCGTAAAACCATTGGGCCATGAGTAAGTGTTTGTATTGTTACCAAGAGTTGGAAGAAGATCAGGTAGACTTGACCTCTGGTCGGGTCTCCTCACGTTCGGCCATTTCAAGTGAACTTGATGGTTCTCGCTTAACCAGAGACTTTCATCCCAGCTGTGCACGGAAGTTCTTTGGTTCCGAAACGGCGCCACTGCTTCCATATACGCGTGGAAATATGTCGGAGCTCGCCCGACAGGTTATTCGCACCAGTGCTTCAGTGACCGGCGTTCAGGCAAAAATGTCGCTGGACGTCAATCGTGGCGGAAAGAACGAACCTGCCAAATTCACCATCGTGGGCCTCTGGGGCAAGTATATCTTCAAACCGCAAAGCAGTAAGTTTCCATGCCTGCCCGAATTAGAGGACCTCACGATGAAGATGGCTGAAGCTGCCCATATCCGCACCGCCCGCCATACGCTCGTCCGGCTCAGCGACGGTGAGCTGGGCTATCTGACTCTTCGTATGGACCGGGGACGGAAAGGCGAGAAGATATCGATGCTGGATATGTGCCAGCTGACCAACCGTCTTACCGAGCATAAGTACTACGGCACCTATCAACAGCTGGCAGAAACCATCAAGAAGTACTCCTCGGCACCCATGCTGGATGTCCAGCGCTACTGGGAAGTGGTATTGTTTTCCTGGATGACTGGCAACTCTGATATGCACTGCAAGAACTTTTCTCTTTTGGATACTGGCGGCGGAGAGTATGTCCTGGCACCTGCCTACGACCTGTTGGCAGTACTGATAGCCGACCCGGAGGACACCGAGGAGATGGCAATGAGCTTTATGGTGGGGGGCACTAAAAGCGGCTTCGACCGAGACACTTTCATGACTGCCTTCACCCAGAGCGGCATCCCCGTTGCCGTGGCGGAAAAGATGATAGAACGGATGAAGAGCTACCTGCCCAAATGGAAAGAACTCATTGATCAGTCATTCCTGCCGGAAACGATGAAGACCGACTACTGTCGTTTACTAAACAAGCGTATAGACCTGTTATAATCAAATCGGAGGTGCACCAGCATCTCCGATTCTTCTTATCTTATACAATTGACTCCGAATTTCACAGATATTTTTTACGACAACGAATTTCACGAATTTCACGAATAAGCGAGTGCAGACGAAAGTTTACTTTCAGTATGTCGAGCGTGAGTGAAATCAACGAAGTTAATTACACGAATTTTTGCTGCGCCAATCACTGCGAATTGATTTCGAATTTCTCGAACCATCTCCACGAGATTTCTTTTCTTTAACTACGAATTACACGAATTTCACGAACCAACGGTCGACGACCGAAGGGGAAGTCAATTTGCTGCGCTTGATAATTCGTTCAATTCGTTTTAATTCGTTGTCTTATATTTCTCGGCTCTTGTAAATTCGTTTAATTCGTGAAATTCGTAGTCGTAAAAAGTTCGTGGTCGTAAAAAGAGTTTTTGCGGAGTGACAAATTAATACGAAGTCAAAGAAAAAGCGGAGGTGCACCAGCATCTCCGCTTCTTCTTATCTTTATTATCAAGAATTAGAGAATTAAAGAATTTTTTTGAACCCACCGGACAAAAGAATTATAAGATTTTGAGATAGATTTTGATAGTTTTTGAGCGGAGCGACCCAATAATTCTCAAATTCTCAAATTCTTGATAAAAAATGTTCCTCGTGGGTCTTCGACAAATCTCGTAGTCGTAAAACTTTTAATTCGTTTAATTAGTGTAATTCGTGGTCGGAAAAAGTTCGTGGTCGTAAAAAGAATTTTGAGCGGAGTGACAAATTAATACGAAGTCAAAGAAAAAGCGGAGGTGCTGGTGCATCTCCGCTTTCTTTGGGTTGTTGAGGTTGTTTACTCGGCGTTCTTGGCGTCGTCGATCATCTTCTTCGCCAGGTCAGTCCAGCCAAGGACGGCATCCTTGTTCAGTTCGGCCTTGGTGTACTCGCCAGTGGCCACGGCCAGCAGCTTCATTGACTTCACGGCGTTGCCGGTGGGGTGAACCTGACCGGTCTTCGGGTCGCGTGCGGTCTTGGGACCGATGACGGCCTTGATGACGATGTCGTTGGTCTTGTCGTAGAGCGTGTTCACGGGCTGGCCCTCAACGGAGCACTTGAAGATGGCGAGGTTGTCGATCTTCACCGTGTTACCCATGAGCGTCTGCTCACGGACGATGTTCACCATGTCCTTCAGCAGACCGACGAGTGCGCCCTCGGACCAGTGGGTGTTGTGCGACTTGAGGAGCTTGGCCAGCTTGTCGAGGTCGACCTCCTCCTTGTAGTCGGCACGTGCGTACCACTTCTTGTAGAACTCGGACGTCTGGCGGTTGTCCTGATAAAGCTTCAGTTCAATCATAATCTTTTTTCCTTTCTTTTTTTAAAGGGTTCGTTAATCGGTTTTGTTTCTCTCGTGTCTTATCGCGATTTGACGTTGCAAAGGTAAGGCAAACCCCTGAACAAAGCAAGGAAATGGACCTGGCTCGTCAAATCCTAAAGTTACAACCTCCTGAATTATAGAGACTTAGAAGCCGCATTATCCTTGCGTAGCAGAGCATACCAGCCGCGCTGACTGGAGGACTTACCATAAGCAAAACCAGAGGTACGTAACGCAATGCCAAGTTGCTTGACATTTGGTACATCGGCCGGTCGCAGGTGTCGCCGCAGTTCGGCCTGTATGTCGACTATACGCATGAAATTCTCGGCGTTACGCTCGGCAGGCTTGAAATAGGCGGTGAGCACCTGTATGGGAGAGCTGGCCGTCTGATACTCGGCATTATGCTGCTCGATAGCTGCCTCCTCGGCCTTCGTGAAATGGTAGGGGGCACCGCGGCGCAGTTCGTCGACTGCCTGAGCGTAGAGCTGGCTGTAGTCGATGGGCGTGTCGGTGTCGATGATACCGTCAATCTCGCAGCACAGGTAGCGGCGCGAGCCGGTGGGGTCGTAGAGTGGCTGGCGGTCGTTGGTGGTGGCGATGAACGATGCCATGCGCGGCAGCAGCTGATACTGGTCGGAACGCATACGTCGCGTCTGCACATCCTTCTCGGTAAGCACGCGCTTGATCTTCGCCTGCTCGCGCTCGGTCTTCGCGTTGTACTCGTCGATGTTCACCAGCAGCATACGTCCCAGCATACGCTCCACCTGCTCGGCGTTGTCGAGTTTGATGTCGTCAATATAGTACTCGCGCAGACTGGGTGGCAGCAGCAGTCGGCAGAAGGTCGACTTGTGGGTGCCCTGCTGTCCGATGAGCAGGGGCACCAGGGCGTTGCCGTAGTCGCGGCTCAGCTGCTGCCACTGGGCCACCATCCCGAGGAACCAGCGGTGGAAGACGTCGGGCCACGCCTCGTAGCGTGTCGGCACCCGGCGTGCCAGCTGGCGGATGTGGTCGGTGGTGCCATCCCACGTGCCGCAGCCGTCGAGGAAGTCGGCAACGGGGTTGTAGTCGGGCGTCAGCGACGAGCGCACGTAGAGTTCGACGTCGATGCTCCAGGCGACGCCGACCTGCTCCATCTGTTCGTAGGCGATGCGGCGCAGGTGGCGGTCGGTGAGCTGCTGCCAACCGTCTTTAGTCCCGAAAAGGTCATCTTTAGCGTTGTAAAGCTTACCTTTAGCGCCGAAAAGCTTACCTTTAGAATCGTAAAGCTTACCTTTAGAATCGTAAAGGTCACCTTTTCGGCAGCGGGGACGGAACTCCTCGACTTGTTTCAGAATATTGAAGCGAAGTTCGTAATTCTTGTCGAAAAACTTCTTCACGCCACGGGCTATACGTTTCTTGTTAAGCACGGATCTGCGGTCAGAGATCGTGTTCAGAGGCTTCAAAATGTTAGAAAGCCATTTTTTGATGATTTTTAGTATTTTCATTGTCTTATATGTATAGATTAAACAAAAAAAATGTGTCCCACGTGTCCTACGTGCCATTCATGATGTGACACATGGGACACATAGGACACGTTTTTTCTTATTTCGCTACTATATTAAGCGCACGCGCGCGTTGTCGCTGCCACCAGCGCTGCCAGGCCGGCCGGCTGTAGAGTTCGTACTTGCAGCGGCGACAGACGCGGCGTCGCGTTCCCGAGGGGTAGAGCTCGAACTGCTCTTCCGGCAGTTCGAGCCCACAGATTCTACACGTCATCATAACTTTACTACTTTTCTCTTCACTTACGAATTGCACAGATATTTTTCTTGACCACGAGATTTCTTTTTGACCACGAATTGCACGAATTTCACGAATTTTTGCTGCGCCAGACACTGCGAATGATTTCGAATTTATCGAACCATCTCCACGAGATTTCTTTTCTTTAACTACGAATTACTCTTTTTGACTACGAATTTCACGAATTTCACGAATTTGCGAGTGCAGACATTAGTATAATTCGTTGTTTTATATTTCTCGGCTCTTGTAAATTCGTTTAATTCGTTTAATTCGTAGTCGTAAAAAGTTCATCCGTTCAATTAACTTCGTTGAATTCACTCACGCTCGGCATACTGAAAGTAAACTTTCGTCTGCACTCGCTTATTGACTTTCCCTTCGGCCGTCGACCGTTGGTTCGTGAAATTCGTTTAATTCGTAGTCGTAAAAAATTCGTGGTCGTAAAAGTCTCTTAGTCCGCGTCACGTTTGATGAGGTTGGGGAAGGCCTGGTGGCGGTTCTCACGGGCATCGAGGCGGACGGAGCAGTGGAGCCAGATGTCACCGTTGCGACGAAATTCATAAAAACACTGATCGTAGTCCACGTGGCTGATGATGAAGCAGTAGTAGTCGCGTCCCGTCTCGATATCGGGAAACCACAGGTCGACGGCCTCGCCGGTCTGGTGGAGGCTGCAGCCAGGCTCATGCAGAGCCTGGTTGACCATCGGCGAGTAGTATGCACCCTTGATCTTCAGCGGGCCGAACTGGCTCCACAGAGGCTCCAGCAGCACGCGGCTGAGGTTCTCCAGAGCCGCCGTCTGCAGGCTGTTAGGGGTGTTGTCACGGTTGTAACGGTCGGCCCATGCCGAACGTGTCATGTCATAGTAGCTGATGTGCTGTGTCAGCTGGAAATTCTTACGTTTCATAAGTCATTCGCTTTTTAAAGTTTCACACGCTTGTTTATTAACTCGTTGTAGCGAATACCGGTATTCTTTGCCACAAAAGTACAGCAAATAAAAACACGTTCCAAGCTTTCTGACGACTTGGAACGAGAAAGGAAACTTTGGAATGATTTTGGAAGAATTCCGCTTAAAAATTTCTGATCACACGCTCGGCTTTGCCACTTGCTCAGCACGAATTTTTCCTAAAAAAGAATTTATGAAGAACTACCAGAAATTTGGTCCGGAAATTATGAAGAATTATTTTTCGGGGGAATGTGTCGGAGCTACTTGATGCTGCCCGTCGTCAGTTCGCTTTTCAGAAAACTGTAGACGTAGCGCGGGCTCTGGTGGTAGAAGCCAGTAGCATCGCGCTGAAGCCGCTGATAGGTGTCAGAGTTGATCACTGTGGCGAGAGCCTGCTCCATCGTGAGCAGCGGGTCATCGTCCATCAGCAGCAAGGCGAGGTTCTTCACCATGTCAAGTTTCATCTGTTCCTGCATGCTCATAGTCTCTTCAGGATTTTGAGGGCACGCTCGGTGCCAAAGAAATACTGGAAGGTGACACCCTTCATGTTCCTTAGATTATGTACGAGCGTGGGCAGGTCGATGGCCTGAGTCTCGTACTTCCATAGCTGTACGCCCACACGGTCGTTGGCGATAGGGCCGATCACGATGTCGTAGTCGTGGGCAGGCTCGGACGAGGCGTTGTTACGGTTCAGCAAGATGAACTTAGCCCACTCCTCGCTGTAGTCGTCGAAGCGGAGCACGTGCAGGCTGGTCATCGCAGCCACGTCGGCCTCGTAGGTTTGCACCGTGGGCACTCCCGCTTCCATCTGTTCCACCTTCGTCTTGGCCATGTCCATAGCCTGAGCATATTCGTGACTGAGGTAGAAGCCCTGACCGAAGTCCTTGTTGGGCTTCGACTTGCGGAGGTCTATCTCGCTGAAGTCCTGATTGGTGCCGTGATAGAGAATCATACCAGCGCCCCTCCTTTCCTGTGGCAATACTCAGTAATGTCGCTGACCATCGACTGGAACGACTGCGTGTGACAGTAATCATAGTGCTCGTCAACAAACTTGATGCCTCCGAAGCGGCTCAGGTAGTTGAACGCCTGCTTGAGCGTCAGTCCGAAGCGTCGACCGAATTCAGCGGCAAAGACTATTGTCCACTCCAGTTTGTCATGATTACTGTATCCCATAATCTTTCGTGTTAATTATACTTTCGCGTGCAAAGATACGAATAAGTGATAATAAAACAAAGAAATACTTTTGTTTTTTTATATCCCGCCATTATAGACACCCCTTCTTGCGTTCCTCGTGGGCCTATGACAAGCCCCGTGATTTCATTTCACACCGTTAGGTTCAGGATACAGCCCTCTTTAAGCAGTCCCTCAACCTGCTTACAGAGGTATCTGTTGAGATCGTTCTCGGGCCACTCGTAATATCTCTTACTCCTGAGTTCACCCGTGAGATAGGTTGTCGCCAACTTGCGCAGGGTATCGGCCTTGGGAACGCCTTTCAGAATCTTCCTAAGAGCTTCTCCGAACTTGGTCATGGAGAGGCCTTTATAGATGAGCCCACGGTCTTCAAGCACGCGGTGGACGTGAAACCAACGCACCGTTCCGTGCTTGTGGTTCTTGATCATTTCCAGAATATCGCCACGCAGCAAGCGCATCAGGCGGTTGTAGCGAGGAATATCGGTATATAGGCTTTCAACAAATACGTCGGGCAGATCCACGAGGCGTTCTTCAGCAGGCTGGGCGGGAACGACGTCAGGAACGGCGGGCGTTGCAGGAACGATAGCAGGGACGGCACGCGGTGGAATGGTAGCAGGAACGGCGGGCGGGTTGTCGGTGGCAGGAACTATATGACGAAGAATATCTCCGAACTGCTGCATGAGGAGCAGATACGGACACCTCATGCAACTCTCCGGCATGGAGGAATCATTCCCCATACCCGACAGTCTCTTGTCGATGTCCGCTTGTCTAGCCATAGTTCGAAACGTTCTTTGTACGTTGTTACAGTCTTACTATACATTTTCATTTCAATGAGGTGCAAACGGCAACGCAAACCCAGGTTCTCCCCAGGCACATCATGGATGCGTGCGTACACGTCGCACTTTCTACAGCTAGACACTTGGATTATAGAAACGATGAGTCCGCCATCGTTCTATGCCGCAAAGATAAGAACAATTTTTGAATCCACAATGAAATAATTGAATTATTTTCAGATTGGGTGTATTTTTAACACTTAGCACAAAGACAAGCGCGTAAAATGTCTGCGCATTACGCAAATTTCTTTCGAAAAACAAAGAATCTCGAAATTTTGCACTATCTTTGACTTCGTCGAAGATAGGCTGCATCTCGGAAAGGCCAAAGAAAAAACAAGTTTTCCTTTGGTCTTTCTCTCGATTTTCTCTATCTTTGCAGGCGTATAAACCATTGAAACAATGTTGAACGACCATATGCCTATACAGTTGATGCTGTTTTTCGTGCTCTACGGCATAACGGCAGCGGTGCCACTGATGGCGGCCGTCTACCTGCTGTTGCGCCGCGCTAATGCCATCGCGCCAGGCGTTACGTCGCCGGTGCGACTGCGCCGTTGGACGGCGGCGTTCTTTGGCGTAGCGACATTGGCGCACGTGTGGTGGCTGCTGTTCTACAGCTTCTCTAACGACGTGCATTCTGTGAGCTATCTGCTGATTGTCACGCTCGATACCTTGTTGCTGTTCACCACCTTCGCCGGTATGCTCTTTGCCATGCTGCAGGACCGCCGTCGGCCTGTGTGGCCGTGGCTGGCAGCCTTGATACCGTTCGTGGTGATTGATGCGCTGTTCATAGCCTATCCCGCCGAACTGTTCGAGGAGATTGCAAGCATCTATCTCATTTTGCTCAGCTTGGCCTTCACCGCATATATGGTGTTTGCCATCAGACAATATGAACATTGGCTGAACAACAACTATGCTGACTTGGAGAACAAGAAAGTGTGGCTGTGCCAGGCGGTGGCGCTCGGCTGCATGTTGCTGTTTGTGATTTACGTACTCGCTACCGACATGGTCTTAATCAAGATTATGCACATCATCGAGCTCGTGCTGGTCGGCCTGCTGCTGTGGCGTGTGGAGACGCTGCCGAACTTGGAGATCCAGCAGACTCTCCCCGGGCCCTTCACTTGTAGGGAGGGGAGTACTTACTCTCAAGGCGGAACAGTGGCGGATGAACTTTCTACTTCCCTCTCCAGTCGGAGAGGAGCTGGGGGTGAGGCTTTTTCCCAACTCGAGCAACTGCTGAAAGAGCACTGCGAATCGACACAGTTATACCTGCATCACGACATCTCACTCGATCAGTTGGCGCAGATCATTGGCACCAACCGCTCGTATCTCAGCCAGTACTTCTCCCGTCAAGGCATCAACTACAACATCTATATCAACAATCTGCGCATCAACCACTTCATCAGCCGCTACCAGGAGGTCGCCGCTGCCGGACAAGACTTCAAGGTACAACAGCTGGCCATCGAGAGCGGCTACCGCAGCTACAGCACCTTCAGCCGCGCCTTTACGGAGCGCATGGGCCAGAGCGTCACCGCCTGGATACACGAATCGGGGGAGTGAAAAAGATTCAGGAACCTCGGGGTAATTTTTGCCCATTTCATCGGTACTTTTCCCCTTTTTAAGAATTGATGACCATCATTGGCATATCGACGATTGGAGTTGTCAAATCATAAAAGAGTGGTCAAATCGTAAAAATCTGCACCGGGCATGGGGTCAGGGCTTGTAAACTTGGGGGATTTTTCGTAACTTTGCCATCAAAAGATGGCGAATCACGACAAGATATTCAAGCCCGTGGACGGAGAGAGAACATAAAAACTAAACCATATGATTATGAAAGAAAGAATGATTTCAACCGCCTCACTATTGTTATTGGCGACCCCGTTCTGCTACGCCAACGGATACACGATAGCTGTGGCCAACGGCATCATCGTGGTACTTATTGCCATCGTGATTGTGCTCGTCGTGATGGGAGGCCACATCCTTAATAATAATAGGTTAATCCGTCAGCGAAACGAGCAGCTGCGACGCATCCTCACGGCGCTCGATGACTACCGTGCCTTGGTATCCGATGACAAGCTGGCGCCAGTGGAGCAGAAAGAGGCAAAGGCTAAGGAGCCTGACCAGATCTTCTTCGTGAAGATGGATGCGCGTGTCAATAAGGAACGGCCCTTCATAGACCCTGATTTCGACCAAGAGGCGCTGATCCAGTTTATGGGTGTCAGTCAAGAGGAGTTCTGCAAGCTGGTGCCGCGCTATACCGATCCCGACAGAACGCTCGACTACATCAACTCGCTCCGGGCGGAACATGCGGCAAAGATACTCATGGAACACCCTGACTACTCGACAGCCGACATTGCCAGCCAGTGTGGCTTCCGGGATACCGCTGCTTTCAACAAGGCCTTTAAGTTCTCATTCGGCATCACGCCAACGGACTATCTTAACAGCATGAGCCGGATGTTCAAGGAGAAATAGATGGAAAATGGCGTGACGGACTAAGTAGTTTTGACCACGATTTTCACGAATGAAATGTTTACGACTACGTATTAAAACAAGTGCGGATGAACTTTTACGACTACGAGATTTGTCGAAGACCCACGAGGAACGCAGTAATTGATCGAATTAAACGAATTTTTTTCTAAACAACGAATTAAGACGAATTACACGAATGACTTTTACGACCACGAGATTTGTCGAAGACCCACGAGGAACGCAGTAATTAAACGAATTTACAAGAGCATAGAAATTAAAAAAACGAATTAAAACGAATTGAACGAATTATCAAGCGCAGCTAATTGACTTTCCCTTCGGTCGTCGACCGTTGGTTCGATAAATTCGAAATCAATTCGCAGTGACTGGCGCAGCAAAAATTCGTTTAATTAACTTCGTTGATTTCACTCACGCTCGGCATACTGAAAGTAAACTTTCGTCTGCACTCGCTTATTCGTGAAATTCGTGTAATTCGTAGTAAAAAAAAGAAATCTCGTAGAAATGGTTCGAGAAATTCGAAATCAATTCGCAGTGACTGGCGCAGCAAAAAATTCGTTTAATTCGTGAAATTCGTGGTTGTAAAAAATATCTGTGAAATTCGGAGTCAATTGTATAAGATAACAAAAGCGGAGATGCTGGTGCACCTCCACTTTCATTATAGAATTTTATTAGTTTCTTAGAGTTTCGGACCTGCAGCGACCATCGAAAATGTTCGTTGCTTTCGGTCCTAAACATTAGAGCTTCGGACCTGCAGCGACCATCAAAGATGTTCGTTGCTTTCGGTCCTCGCTTTACAGCTTCGGACCTGCAGCGACCAGAGCCTTGCCGGCCTCGTTGCCCTCGTACTTCTTGAAGTTCTTGATGAAGCGAGCAGCGAGATCCTCAGCCTTCTTGTTCCACTCGGCGGCATCAGCGTAGGTGTCGCGGGGATCGAGGATGGCGGGGTTCACGTTGGGCAGAGCCGTGGGAACCTCGAAGTCGAAGTAAGGAATCTTCTTGGTCTCAGCCTTCAGGATGCTGCCGTCGAGGATGGCGTCGATGATACCACGTGTGTCGGGGATAGAGATACGCTTGCCGGTACCGTTCCAACCCGTGTTGACGAGGTAAGCCTTGGCACCGCTCTTCTCCATCTTCTTCACGAGCTCCTCAGCGTACTTCGTGGGGTGCAGCTCGAGGAAGGCCTGGCCGAAGCAAGCAGAGAAGGTGGGCGTGGGCTCGGTGATGCCGCGCTCTGTACCAGCCAGCTTAGCGGTGAAACCAGAGAGGAAGTAGTACTTCGTCTGCTCGGGAGTCAGGATGCTGACGGGAGGCAGCACGCCGAAAGCGTCGGCAGAGAGGAAGATGACGTTCTTGGCCTCAGGACCAGCGCTCTTGCCGTTGACCTTCTGGGCAATCTTCTCGATGTGGTCGATGGGGTAGCTGACGCGGGTGTTCTCGGTGACGCTCTTGTCAGCGAAGTCGATCTTACCGTTAGCGTCGACGGTCACGTTCTCGAGCAGGGCGTTGCGCTTGATGGCGCCGTAGATGTCGGGCTCGTTCTCCTTAGAGAGGTTGATGACCTTAGCATAGCAGCCACCCTCGAAGTTGAACACACCCTCGTCGTCCCAGCCGTGCTCGTCGTCGCCGATGAGCAGACGCTTCGGATCGGTAGACAGCGTGGTCTTACCTGTACCAGACAGACCGAAGAAGATAGCAGTGTTCTTACCCTCCATATCGGTGTTGGCAGAGCAGTGCATAGAAGCGATGCCCTGCAGGGGGAGGTAGTAGTTCATCATTGAGAACATACCCTTCTTCATCTCACCACCGTACCAGGTGTTGATGATGCACTGCTCACGAGAAGTAGTGTTGAAGGCGACGCAGGTCTCAGAGTTCAGACCGAGCTCCTTGTAGTTCTCAACCTTAGCCTTAGAGGCGTTGTAGATGACGAAGTTAGGCTCGAACTTCTCCAGCTCCTCAGCGGTGGGCTGGATGAACATGTTCTTTACGAAGTGTGCCTGCCAAGCCACCTCAACGATGAAGCGGACACGCAGACGGGTAGCCTCGTTAGCACCGCAGAAAGCGTCGACGACATAGAGGTCCTTGTTGCAGAGCTCCTTGATGGCGATTTCCTTAACGGTCTTCCAAACCTCCTCAGTCATGGGGTGGTTGTCGTTCTTGTACTCCTCAGACGTCCACCATACCTTATCCTGGCTCTGTGCGTCCTTCACGATGTACTTGTCCTTAGGCGAACGGCCGGTGTAGATACCGGTCATCACGTTAACAGCGTTGAGCTCGGTGTTCTGGCCCTTGTCGAAACCAGTCAGACCAGCCTTTGTCTCTTCCTCAAAGAGGAACTCATACGACGGATTGTGGGCAATCACGGTAGAACCGGTGATGCCGTACTGTGTCAAATCTAACTTTGCCATTGTTCTTTTACCTATTTTTTAGTGATACTTATTATCCTTTGGGTTGTGAATTCAATTTTTCACGGCGCAAAGGTACAAAATAAATGAGAAATGAGAAATGAGAAATGAGAAATTTACCTACCGAATTAATGTTTTTTAGATACAAATCAAGAAAAATAAATGTCAGCCTTACACTTTTGTAAGACTGACATGACAATTGTTGCTCTGTTTCAGAGGGTTATTTCTTCAGCAGCTCGGCCACCTTATTGTAGAGAGCGTCGCCGCGCAGGTCGCGGGCAACGATGCGGCCGTCCTTGTCGATGAGGACGTTGGCGGGGATGGCACGGACATTGTAGACCTTAGCACCCTCGGAGTCCCAGCCCTTGAGATCGCTCATCTGCGGCCAGCCCATCTTCAGCTCGTGGATAGCCTCGTGCCACGCCTCGTGGTCGTTGTCGAAGGAGACACCAACCACCTGGAAACCTTCATCGTGGAAGGCGAGCCACGTCTTCAGGACATGGGGCATCTCCTGACGGCAGGGACCGCACCAGGAAGCCCAGAAGTCGATGAGCACCAGGGGGTACTTGCCGACGTAGTCGCTGACACGGAAGGTCTCGCCCTCGTTGACACCGGGCATCTCGAGGTCCGTGTACTTCTCGCCGACAGCAGTGGCCTTCGTTGCCTCGCGCTGGGCCATGACGGCCTTGTAGGCAGGGTACTGCGGCTGCTTCTCGCCGAGGAGCTTGAGCAGTTCCTCACGCTCGGCATCGCTCAGGTCAGCCTGACAGGAGCCGAAGATCATGTCGCTGATAGCCGAGGGAACATGGGTGATGATAAAGCTCTTGTTGTACTCCTTCATCGCCACATCCAGAGAGTCGAGGGTGCGCTGGGCAGCCTCGCGGGCAGCGGGGTCGGCATTGGGGTCGTGGGCTGTCTGCCAGGGCTCCTCCATCTTCTCGGTGAAGGTGCGCCATCCAGTGGAATAGTTCTCGTAGAGCTGCTGGCTGGGACCGCCCTTGACGACGGTTCCCTCGCTGCCGTTCAGGGTGATGACGGTCTTGATAGGTGCGTTCTCCAGCACGATGACAGCCATGCCGACGGGCTTGCCGTCGTGGAAGGGCATGATGTAGCGCACGGCGCAACCCTCGATGCTGCCCTTGAACCGGAACTGTCCGTTCTTGACGTAGGCGGAGTCGACGGGAACCATCGACACGCCAGCGAGGTGACACATATAGACGGTGTCACCGTCCTCAGTACCTTCGGCCTTACCGGTGACGGTGTAGCCCTTGCCCGACTGTCCGCAGGCCACCAGCAGGCAGATGCTGCAGATGACCAATAATAGTTTTTTCATGTCTCGTTCTTATTTGATTGGTGTTATTTGGCTGCAAAGATACGAAAAAATATGCATTGCACATCTTAATTACGAATTATTTCGTATTTTTGCCCCATCATTAAGTTCCTATTCGATAGGAATAAGGCGAATCTGTGCGACACGCATCACCCTGTTGTATAGGTTGCGCCTGATTTCAGTGGCTTTCGCGTCCGTCAAATATATCAGGCAGAGCCCCATGCCTGCGGGGCGGTAGTCGGGTACCTCGAGGGTGGTAACGGCTGTGGTGGGAATCTCCGTTTTTACGAACAAAACACTGTCAACGCCTCCAGAGGTGGCCGTCACTGTGACCTTGGTTGGCAGAGACGGATTAGGAGTTGGGGACTCCACAAAGGTTTCTGCTGGTGTCTCTGGGGCAAAGTTCAGTAACATCTTGTAGTGAACGCCAGGCACCACCTCACCACTACTATATCGGACAAGAACTTTTAGAGATATTTTTATTGGATTGAAGCGGATATACCGATTGCCGGGCACGCCCCATTTGGCATCAACGTTGTCAATACTATCTGCAGTAGCTAAGTAAGGAACAAAATCACCTGAATAATAATCATCTATATCATTGCTATTGCCAATCTCCGCCAGTCCGTCGAAAGCGTCAATGACAATTTCACGCTTAATCATCCATGTATAGAACTCATTGGGGATGCGGTTCAGACGGTAGCCCGTGCCGTCGTCGAACTCTGCAGTAGTGATATCGGCCGAGAGGTCGATGGCTTTACCCTCGTCGGTGGCACGCCAGAGGTTCCACAGCGGTTCTACCTCTTTCCACGTGGGAGCCTTGGTGTCAGTGGGGAAATTGGTGGCAAAAGCTTTTACTGCTTCTTCCGTTCCCTGTGGATAGGGAAAATAGGCGAAGTCGCCCATCACACGAGGCACGCGGAAACTTTTCTCCGCTCCGTAGAGGTAGGTGGTTTTCTCCTGTCCGTCTTCCTGTACCTTTACCTCGGCGAAGGTGCGGTAGTAGTAGCTCTGACCAGGCTGCAAGGTTGCGCCTATATAATTCTTATCGTCAAACCACAGAGTATATCTCGTTGTTTCATCCTCCCAGTTGTTATAATAATATTTAGAGGAAAAGTCATGGCCGACAATCATGAAATGGCAATGGTTAGCGGGCAGTTCTACCCCGTTGCTGTGAATCCTCAGTGAGTAATAGCTGTAGGTAAAATACTTCAGCGAGTCACAATGGTCTACCGTCAGTCCTGGTTCTGAGCCGAAGCACAGACCGTGGCGGGCCTTGAAGTTGGCAGGCAGGTCGTCCTGCCAGATGATAGCCACTGCGTACTTTCCGTCATCGTGCCAGGCCCGGGTGACGTTCCACTGCTGGCTGAAGCCGTTCTCGTGCTCTGTCGCGCTGTTGCCGGCGTCCTGTAACTCGGGCATAAACTCATACAGCCGGATAGCGGTAGTGTCTTTCACACCATTGATGTAACGACGGGTGGTGCCGTCCTTCATGTGGAGGACAATCATGTCCTGAGCCATCGCACTGGCGATACTGCCCATAAGGACTATTGCGAATAAAATGATTCTTGTCTTCATGTCTTGGTTCCTCCTTCTTTTAGTCTTCGGAGATGTCGGTATTGTCGTAGACGGCCTTGGGGACGAACTCCAGATAGTCGAGTCTCAGTTCGGTATCCGAATTTCCCGCATACTCTATCTTCAGGTAGTTGTCGCTCTTTCCCTCGCTCTGTATACGCCCCAAAGGGTATCTTACATATAGAGGATGTTCAGAAAGACTTCCACCATAAGCTCTACATACGCTTGACGCTCTCATGACTTGACTCTCTTCTGGCTGATTCAAATTGAGCGATTCTACCGTTACTTGACCATTCAAGTAGATTTTGATGGTAGGCTGATACGGATCAGTGTTGAATCCCAATCTTATCTCCCATTCGCCAGCGGGTAACGGGGGGAGCTTGATGGTTATAGTGCCACCATCGCCATGTACGCAGATATCATCGCCTAAATATCTACCATATATAAGGTGTGTCCTGTAGGCTATTAAGTCGCTACTCATATTCTCGCCAGTGATGTTCTCCATACTGTCCCATTTATATATGAAGTTGCGGCCATCAGGATATGGGTGGAGTTCATCCGTTACATTTCCATCCCATATCGTTTTCTCTGCATCGCCTCTCAACTCATCGGCATTGTTCATGATATCTGGCGAAAGAGCCTTGAAGTCTACACGCCAGAGTTCACTACCCAACATCTCCTGAGTTGTCCTATCGTAGGTCAGAATCCGGTCAATGTAGAAATAATAGCCGTTGAAGGCCTTCTGCGTGAACGGGTCGCTGTGGTTGCTGTCATCGGGTACAACTTTGGGGCCGCGTACCTGCATTCCGTACTTGTCAGGGCCGTCCTTCAACCCCCGCCGGTTCAGGTAGATGCCGCTGTCGTCACCCGCCATCGGGTAGCTGCACTTTAGGGAAGCGTGGGGCATCAGTGTAGCATACCAGGTGGCCATGTCGGCCTTCTCAGTGTCTAATAAACAGTTGGTTATCTTACCATCGTAGAACGTCAGATACCAGTAGGTGCTGCCAAACGGCAGGATGTGGTAGGCCACGAAACGGTTCAACGAGTTGCGCGGATCTTTGGGGTCGCTCACGTCAGCATCCTCAGGAAAGGCCTCGTCGTAAATCTGTTTGGCGTAGGCTTCCAGCTGGTCAAGGTTGGTGATGCCTTGAGCGGCTAAGACATCATCGGTCTCAACAAATACGGTGAACATCTTGTAGCGCTCAGCATTATACCATGCCACTTCAGTCCAAGTATGCGATTTGTACCTGTATTTTAATACATCAGGTGCCTGGTAATCCTCATAGATATAGTTGCACAGCGTCTTGTTTAGTCCCGTCTCCTTCAGGGCTTGACTGAAGAGTTGTGTCTTGGGGTCATCGGCAAGGATGTTGGGCAGGAAACAGGCATGGAACTCGTTGTTCTGCTCGTAGGTAATCTTTTCTATGTCGGAAGCCGGTATGGGCAGTTCGTCATTCACAACAACGTACAGTTGGGCTGCAGCCGGTACGCACAGAATCGCAGCAGCAAAAGAGAAAAGCAGTTTCTTCATGGCTTCATCAGTTTAAAGGTAAAACGCTTGTTAACACTTATCAGATAGAGACCACGCGGCTTATGACTCAGGTCAACAGTGCCCTCGCCATGGTATCGGTTTACTACGGCGCTGACACGTTTGCCGTCGATGTTGAATACCTGCAGACGGTCTGATGGCTGAAGTCCGCTGGCACGCACGATGCCATTGCGGGTCAGGTCAAATGTAACACGCTGGGCGTTGTCAGCCTTCGCCTCATCTATGGCAGTGGCGTCGGCTGTTCCGAAAGTCAGGTCCTCAACTTGGTCGCGCTCAAAAGCCATGTATTTCTCACCGTCATCCTCCTGATAGAAAATCTTCATGATGCCACGCCCGCAACTAACAACGGGTTTCTGGACAGACAGCATGAATTGTACCTTACTTCCATCCTTCAGATGTACATATAATACACAAAGATGAGGAAAATCCCCACTTTGTTCTCCTGGACCGTTGCTTGACTGGGCTGCACTCGGCAAAAGATTTATCAGTCCCATCACAAGTAATAGAAGTACTTTTTTCATCATTAGGCTTGCTCGTTAGTCGGTGCAAATATAGTAAATAATATGCTTTGGTGCAAGCAAAAAGGGAAGTAATATTTTTTAACTATTACAAAGCAAAAAAGTATAATTCGTTGCAATAGAGCCATTTCCTTTTTTGCCAAAGGGAAATGTACTCAAAATTGTAACGGCCCGCTTTGACGGATTTTGGCGGTTTATCCAGAAATGCTTATCTTTGCGGTGCATTTTCAAAAGTTTGACAGCAATGAAAAAGTGGCTTTGTCTTCTTCTGCTTGTAGCAGTTATTGGTTGTAATCGGCAAAAGGAATCGGATTACAGTCAGTTGGTCCTTGTTGACAGTCTTCTCAGGAATGAATATGCAGACTCTGCCTTATCAGTCTTGAGTACTATTCATCTGCCAGACAATCATGAGGGAAGTCAGGCATATTATCATTTACTATTGTCTCAAGCTCTCTACAAGACCTATTATCCCATAGAATCAGATTCCTTGATTCAACAGTCAGTAGATTACTATAGGAAAACCAAGGACAAGGCCAAACTGGTTCAGGCTCTGCTTTATGATGGCAATATTCTGTACGGTCTGGGGCAGACCGCCAATTCATTACAGAGATTGAAAGAGGCAGAACATCTTGCAAGTGATGTGGATGATAACATCCTGCGTCATAACATCTGTTTTTCTATCGCCTGTATTAACTCCTATAATGGTGAAAAACGGTTGGCTTTGGAATATATCAGAAAAGCGCTGAATCATTCTTTATTGACTGGCAGACAAGACCATCTCGCCTATGATTATCAGAACTATTCCGTATATCATTACAATTTGGGCAACTATGATAGTTGCAAATACTATATCGACAAGTGCATTTCCTTGATTGACTATCTGCCCAAGGAACCAGCAGAACGTAGGGCCAGGGTATGGAAAAGCATGGGCTTTGCCTATTTTTCTATAGACCGCAAACAATCAAGAACGTTTTTAGAGAAGGCGATAGCATTGGCTCCTATGGGTGAAGCATACGGAGCTTTGGCAAGAATATGTCTTGAGGAGAACGATACAAGTAAGGCTAAGTACCTCTTGAACGAAAGCATAAAAGATGAATCTTCACCCTCCATAAGAATTGGAAATATACAGTTGCTTGGAAAGATTGAACAACAACAGGGCAATTTCAAGCATGCGGCTGAGCTGTCACAATGGGCGTATGCGTTGAAAGACTCGCTGACCCAGCATCGGCAAGGAGAAAATATTCGTGCGCAACAGATAGCAATTGACCGTCAGAAAGATGCAGAACGGGCAAACATAGCCCAGCGATGGTTATGGTATGGAATAGGACTTGCCGTACTTATTAGCGCGGTTGTGGTGCTGCTATTAGTCCGACGGTCGAGGCTGACGAAGCTGAAACTGGATGATGTGAAACAGCGTGTAGAGCGATTGCAGGCAGAGGGACGACGAACAAACAAAGAAGTTAACAAACTAACTAATAAGGTGGAACACCTAAAGCGGAAACAGCAAGAGCAGGATAAGGCTATGCGCAGCCAGCAGAAAGACTGGCAACGACATGGACAAACCATGGAGCGGGGGCACCGACTATTTGTAGAACTGATAGATAGGGGCGGAAGCACTAAGCTGTGGACACGTGATGACTTCAAGGACTTCCGTGTTTACTACGATGCTGTAGACAGCGAATTTGCCAACGAGATAGCACAGAAATACGGAGAACTCTCACAGAATCTCTACCTGTTGGCGTTGCTAGAGCACATGGGAAAGAGCGATGAAGAAATCATGACCACCATGGTTCTTACCATGGGTGCACTGCGTACAACCCGTACACGACTGAATCAAAAGCGTAAAAACTAAAGAATCCCGCTCGGCTGAGCGGGATTCTTTTATATTTAAATGAGGTGTAGCGTGCCCATGAGGTAGACGAGGCCGAAGCCCAGGATCATCGAGATGATACCAACGATGACACCCATCTTCGACATGTCCTTCTGCTGGACGAAGCCGGTGGCGAAGGCCAGGGCGTTCGGCGGCGTGGAGATAGGCAAGATCATGGCGCTGGAGGCGGCGATAGCGACACCGATGAGCACCGTCGGCGTGCCGCCGATGGGGTCGAGCTTGTCGCCCATGGCACCACAGACGATGGCCAGGATAGGCATCAGCAGGGCTGCCGTTGCGGAGTTGGAGATGAAGTTCGACAGGACGTAGCAGATGGCACCGCCGAGGAGCAGGATGAGCAGGGGCGAGAAGTCGCCGAAGGGGATGCTCTCCACGGCGTTGGCAGCCAAACCGGAGGCGTTCAGGCCGTAGCCGAGGGCGAAGCCGCCGGCGACCATCCAGATGACCGACCAGTTGATCTGTTCGAGGTCGCGCTTGTTGATGACGCCCGTCAGGGCGAACACGGCGAACGGTATCATGGCCACGGTGTAGGAGTTGATGCCCGTCACACTGTCGAGCAGCCAGAGGGCTACGGTGACGAAGAAGGTGACGATGACGACATTGGCGTGGAAGCCCTTCTGCATACCACCCTCGATGTTCAGCTCGATACGCTTCTGCGTGAAGGGGAAGGTGCTGAGCAGGATACGCCAGCTGATGAACAGCAGGAGGACGACCAGCGGGAACATGAACATCATCCACTGGCCGAAGCCCAAGCCGAGGTTCAGGCCCTCGGGGTCGTTGAGATACTTCAGGGCGATGGTGTTAGGCGGGGTGCCGATGGGGGTGCCCATGCCGCCGAGGTTGGCAGCCACGGGAATCGACATGGCCAGGGCGATGCGGCCCTTGCCCTCGGGGGGCAGCTGACGGAACACGGGGGTGAGGAACGTCAGCATCATAGCGGCCGTGGCAGTGTTAGAGACGAACATCGAGAAGAGACCGGTGATGAGCAGGAAGCCCAGGAGGACCATCTCGCTCCTCGTACCAAACGGCTTCAGCAGCACCTTGGCCAACTGGGCGTCGAGGCCGGTCTTCGTGGCGGCGATGGCGAGCACGAAACCGCCGATGAACAGCATGATGACGGGGTCGGCGAACGTTGCCATGACACCCTTGTAGCTGAGCAGCTGGCCCACCTGCTCCTCGTTGACCATCGGCAGTATGCCGCTGTCAGTACAGAAGAGCAGCATCAGCACGATGATGGCCACCGACGTGGCCCACGACGAGACAATCTCGAAGATCCACATCAGCGTAGCAAAGGCGAAGATGGCGATAATGCGCTGCTGGATGACCGTAAGATCCTGGATGCCGAACCAGTCGGACGGCATGTTCCAGAGCAGCAGCGTCACAATAGCTACAATCAGGATCTTGATGGCACGGATATTGCCATCGGTGGGGTGGTATTTCCTTTGGTGACGCAGTTTGTGATAGGCGTCTACAAGGTGATAACCTTCGTAAATATGAAACATGTTTTATATTTTATGGTTTTTAATTGCTGTGCAATGATGCGCTTAAGCGGGTGCAAAGGTACGATTTTTTGGTGACTGGTGACTAGTGAAGGGTGGGTTTTTCTTGCAGCATTGTTTCATAAATATACAAAATCGTCACTACGACATACGGCCGTAGTGACGATTGTCAAGTAGAGTTTACAATTTGTTACTTCACAACCCAGATGTCGTTGGTCTCCAGCAGTTCCGTGAAGTTGTGGTACTTCTTCTGCGACGAGACCTCCTCGAGCTGTGCGTAGACAGCGTCGTTGTAGGTGGGGGCGTCGACGTCGCGGATGACACCGAGGGCGATGGGGAAGCCATCCTCGGGGGTCATCAGGGCGAGCTTCAGCTGCAGGGTGTTGTCCTGGCAGTGGGCATCGTGGACGAGGACGTCGTCGAGCGTGTAGCCATCCTTGCCGATCTCGACAACCTTCAGGCCAAAGCCCTGCTGGACGAGACCGAACTCGTTGTTCTCGCCGAAGACGAGCTTCTCGCCGTGGCGCACGTAGATGGCGTTCTTCTTACGGCCCTCGTTGTTGTAGACGATGTCGTGACAGTGGTCGTTGAAGATGACGCAGTTCTGGAGCACCTCCGTGACCGAGGCGCCCTTGTGCTTATAGGCTGCCTGGAGCACCTCGACAGTACCCTTGGCATCGGTGGCCACGCAACGGGCGAAGAAATGGCCGCGGGCGCCGAAGCAGAGCTCGGCGGGACGGAACGGATCCTCGACGGTGCCGTAAGGGCTCGACTTAGACACGAAGCCACGGGGAGACGTCGGCGAGTACTGACCCTTCGTCAGACCGTAGATGCGGTTGTTCAGGAGGATCATGTTCAAGTCGATGTTACGACGGTTGGCATGGATGAAGTGGTTACCACCGATAGCCAGACCGTCGCCGTCGCCACTGATCTGCCAGACGGTGAGGTCAGGGTTGGCGACCTTCGCACCGGTGGCGATGGCGGCGGCACGACCGTGGATGGTGTTCATACCATACGTGGCCATGTAGTGCGGCAGACGGCTGGAACAGCCGATACCGCTGATGACTGCTACGTTCTCAGGGGCTACGCCAATCTCTGCCATAGCCTTATGGAGTGAAGCCAGGAAGAAGTGGTCACCGCAACCGGGACACCACCGTGGCTGTCCTTTCTTGAAATCACTTGCACTGTAATTACTCATAACTCTTATTTTTTTCCACGGATTATTATCTAACAACGAATTAAGACGAATTTCACGAATTGGACGAATTGTGTTTTTATTTCACGAATTCAACTTACGGGGAAACGTTCGTATTCGAGAGATGAATCCCCAAAGTTTATTAAGATGGATAGTTTATAGCCAGCTACTTTTGCATAGTTGATAGCTTGTGAGCGGTGAACATCATCAAGTTCCCTGACAGCTTTTAGTTCAACAATAATCTTATTGTAACAGATAAAGTCTGGAACGAATGTACCTTCTAACTCAACACCTTTGTAAGAAGCATGTATTGCCACCTCACGTTGAAATGGAATGTCACATTCCTTAAATTCCAAAGCCAGAGCCTCCTGATACACTTTTTCAGTGAATCCTGGTCCCATGATGCTATGCACTTTCATGGCTGCACCAATAATATCATAACTCTCCTTTGGATAAATCATCTTTTATATTCGTTTTTATAATGTCTTTTTTATAATAAATTCGAAAAATTCGTGTAATTCGTTTTAATTCGTTGTTTCAATAATCACAGTGGTTGTTAATACTTATTTGTTGATAATCTCTGTGAATGCGGTGACGAGTTCCTCGACCACGAAGGGTTGGCCCTTGACCTGGTTGAACTGGTAGGGGACGAAGCCGTCGACCTTCATGCGGAGGTAGGCGGCGAGCTGACCCATGTTCTGTTCGGCCACAACCACCTTCTTGTACTTCTTGAGTACGTCGGCGGTATTGGCAGGCAGGGGGTTGAGGAACTTGAAGTGCGCCTGTGCCACTTTTTTACCTGCTGCGCGTAATTCGTCCATGGCTGAGTGGAGATGGCCGTAGGTGGAGCCGAAGCCGACGATGAGCAGGTCGGCATCGTCGACGTCGCCACTGACCTCGAGGTCGGGCACCTGGATGTTCGCAATCTTCTGCTGGCGCAGACGTGTCATCAGGTCGTGGTTCTCGGGGTTCGTGGAGATGGCACCGGTCTGGTTGTCCTTCTCCAGTCCGCCGAGGATGTGTGCAAAGCCCTCACGACCGGGGACAGCCCAGTAGCGGGTGCCGTTCTCAGCACGCATATACGGTGTCCACTTTCCCTTCAGGTCCTCGGGGACATACGGGGGATTGATGGCGTCGAGTTTCATGATGTCGGGCAGCTTGAAGGCGCCAGAGCCGTTGGCAACGAAGGCATCGGTGAGCAGTACGACGGGGGTCATGTGCTCGAGGGCAATCTTACAAGCCTGGTAGGCGGCGTCGAAGCAGTCGGTGGGGCTGGTAGCAGCGAGCACAGGCATGGGGCTCTCACCGTTACGGCCGAAGAGGGCCTGCAGCAGGTCTGTCTGCTCGGACTTCGTAGGCAGACCGGTGGCGGGACCGCCGCGCTGCACGTCGAGGACGACGAGGGGCAGCTCCATGATGACGGCGAGGTTCATGGCCTCGGACTTCAGGCAGATGCCGGGGCCAGAGGTTGAGGTGACGCCGAGGGCACCGGCGAACGAAGCGCCGAGGGCCGACGAGCAACCTGCAATCTCGTCCTCACACTGGACGGTGATGACACCGCACGACTTGTGCTTCGACAGCTCATGGAGCACGTCGGTGGCAGGGGTGATGGGGTATGAGCCGAGGTACAGCTTCAGACCGGCCTTCTCAGCAGCGGCGATGAAACCGTAGGCGGTGGCTTTGTTACCCGTGATGTCCATGTAACGGCCGGGCTCCTTCACCTTCGACTCCACACGGTAGACGCTGGTCGTCGACGAGTGGGTGTTGTGACCGTAGTCCCAACCGGCCTGGATAACCTTGATATTGGCCTCGGCGATGGCGGGCTTCTTGGCGAACTTCTCCTTCAGGAAGTTAGCCACGAGGTTCAGGTCGCGGTCGAAGAGCCAGCAGACCAGTCCGAGGGCGAACATGTTACGACACTTCATCATTGCCTTCATGTCCATGCCGGTGTCGGCCAGACAGTCCTTGACCATCGTGGTCAGCGGGCACTGGATGACACGGTCGGGGTCGATGTTCATCTCGCCGAGGTAGTCCTCGGTCTTGAACTGTGCCTTCTCCAGATCCTTCGGTCCGAACGAGTCGGTGTCGATGATGATCGTGGCACCGGGCTTGGCGTAGCGGTACTGTGTCTTCAGCGCTGCGGCATTCATAGCCACGAGGACGTCACACTTGTCGCCAGGGGTGTAGACCTTGCCGGCACCGATGTGTACCTGGAATCCCGAGACACCCGTCAGCGAACCTTGCGGGGCGCGGATGTCGGCGGGATAGTCGGGGAATGTTGAGATGCCATTGCCGACGGTGGCACTGACGGTTGAAAAAATGTTTCCGGCCAACTGCATACCGTCGCCGGAGTCACCTGAGAAGCGGACCACAACCTGGTCAAGCTCCTTCACTTCCAATTGTTCTGCCATAATCTATAGTTGTTTGCGTAAACATTTTCAAAAAACGCCTGCAAAAGTACCACTTTTTTGTGATACAACAAAGCATTTTCGAATAAAAATGCAATTTTACCCCCGCTTTTCTTGATATTTATGAATAAAGATGCGAAAAACGGGGCTAAATAGGCAGTGTCATGACAAAACGTGCTCCCGGCGAATAGGATGTGTCGAGGACGACATCGCCACCCAGACGACGGGCGATGCTACGTGCCACCGTCAGTCCGATGCCAGTACCGTCGTAGTACTCATTTAGCTGGACGAACTCGTCGAAGACGTGCTCGGCCTCGGCGGCAGGGATGCCGATACCGGTATCCTCGATGACGAACTGGAGGGCAGCGGTGCCCTGCTTCAGACGCAGGACGGCGTGCTGGCGCTCCACATCCTCGTTACGATGATGAGCCTCGGCGGGACGGGTGAACTTACGGGCATTGTCGAGCAGCAGCGTCAGGGCGCGGGTGGCCTGAGCGAGGTTCGTGGTCAGCATAGCCTCCTCGGCACCCTTGCCCACCTCCATGGTGAAGTCGAGATGGGGGGCATTAGCGATGCCGCTGGCGTCAACGGCTTGTGCAGCAATCTGAACAGCGGGAACATTGTCGTTGCGCTTGATGACGCTACGGCTGTTGGCATCCGAGAGTTCCAGCATCTTGTTCACCAGGCTGGTGATGCGGTTGGTGTTCTCGGTAATCTGGCGGTTGATGTCGGCACGCTCCTCGTCATCGAGATCCATGCCCGGCGTGGTGACAATCTGGGTGAAGCCACTGAGGATGTTCAACGGCGTACGTATCTCGTGAGAGATCTGCTGGATGAAATTCGTCTTCATCTTCGACGACTCCTCGGCCTGGGCGTTGGCAATCTTCAACTGCTCGTAGCTCTGCTGCAGCTCGTTGTTGCTCTGCTCCAGCAGGTGGTGAGCCTCACGCAGACGATGGGCGGCACGCTGGCGGATGAAGATGAACAGCACGAGGGCGGCGACGACGATGACGGCGATGAGGAGGATGAGCCGCAGCTGCTCGCGCTCGTGCTCCAGCTGCGAACGTTCCTGCTGTGCCTTCAGCTCGTCCACCTGGAAACGCTTGTTCAGCTCGTTCAGCTGCTGGCGGCTGTCAGCCTTGATGATAGAGTCTTTCTGCTGATCGTAGCTGCGGTAGGCCTTGAGGGCCTCCTCGTAATGACCCAGGGTGAGGAGCACCTCCGTGCGGTGTTTCAGGGCGTTGAGGAAGGTGTTGAAGTCCTCCTTGCGGCACAGCTCCACCTCGACGTCGCTCCATGCCATAGCCTCGTTATAGTCCTTACGGGCCACGGCCAGCTGTGTGCGGAAGCCGGCGACCTGTGCCTCGTAGAGGTCGCGGTCGTTCTCCTTCTCGAGGAACCGCTGCATAACGTCCAGCTCACCGGCGGCCAGACGGTAGCGTCCCCGGGCATAGTGGTATTTGTAATTCTCGCGGTGGAAACGGAAATAGCGGTGGGCATCCTCCGCATTGTTTGCCTTACCGCCCGTCAGGTTGTCGAGGAACACTTTCCACTCCGTCATCAAACGCTCCGTCTCATTAAAGTCCTTCGAGTCGACGAGCACCTGACAGTAGTAGCTGTAGATGTTCAGCTTCACCCCCTGGTCGGCATCGGCGGGGAAGTACTTCAGAGCCTGACGGTAACACTCTGCCGACTCCTTGTTGTTGTTCTGGAAATGGTAGGCGATGCCCAGGGCGGTATAGGCTTCCGACAGTCCGAAGGCATTGTTGCGTGCAATGGCGTCGCGGTGCATCTTGTGCGCCTCCTCGAAGCCCTGGTCCATCTGACCGTTCCACACCATGTCGTTGACCAGCAGACACCACGTCGTGTAGTACTGCTGCCACTGCTGGTGACGGCTGAAATAGTCCATGGCACGCGGCGTCAGCTCAGCCAGCGAGTCGTGCTCAACATTCTTGTAGTAGTGGTCTACGAGCTCCATGAGCATGGCCGTCGAGTCGACCGTCGCCGTGTCGGCCTTCGTGACACTGTCATGCCCCGTCTGACGGCCGCATCCTACAGCCGTCGCGAGCACCGCCAGTGCCATGATGAGTCGCAGAAACCTGTTCACCGATTATTTATGATGTTATGCCATCAGTGTGGCGTAGAGTTCCTTCATTCCCTCGGAGGCTCCTGTCTGTATCTGCTGCACACGCGAGCCGGCACTGACAGGATTGGGGTCGATGAGATAGATGGGTGTCGAAGGACGGGCGTAGTGCAATAGGCCGGCGGCAGGATAGACGACGAGCGACGTGCCGATAACAATCAGGATATCAGCCTCCTGCACCTCCTCGGCAGCCACGGTGATGTTTGGCACTGCCTCGCCGAAGAACACGATGAACGGACGCAGCAGCGA